>Ga0208851_1000181_pt1 | contig 27984 bp, 28 predicted proteins | sample NGESurshal092012_FD_184481 | JGI IMG/M metagenome (GOLD analysis project Ga0208851, IMG submission 184481) | Arctic peat soil microbial communities from Barrow, Alaska - NGEE Surface sample 415-2 shallow-092012 (SPAdes) | ecosystem: Environmental > Terrestrial > Soil > Wetlands > Peat ... | reverse complement strand
GGGGAGCTCCGGCGGTTCGCCCGCCGGGCGGACTGCCGCCCCCGCCACCGATGTCGCCCGCCGGCCGACCACAGGCGCTCGAGCGGCCGACCACAAGGCGCCCGCACACGCCACCCCAAGCCCGCTCGCTATCTTCGGTGGGCACCCCCGGCCGCGCGCCCGCGCGGCCGTTCGGCGTGCCCCGCGCATGTCCCTTCGCCCCCTGCTCCGCCAGCTCTCGCACGACCCCGACGGCGCGCGCCTCGCGCGTGAGGGTGGCCGTGCCTTCGTCTCGATGTCGCTGCGCCCCTACCTCGTCGCGGCGCTGCTGGACGGCGTCGACGACGCGCTCGCGAGCGGGCGCCCGGCGCTCGTCGTCGCCGGCGACGATCGCCAGGCCCAGGACCTCGCCGCCGACCTGCGCGCGTGGCTGCACCCGCGCGCCGTGCGCTTCTACCCCAGCCGCGGCGTGGCCTACGAGTCCCATCTCGCGCCGCCGCCGCACCTCGTCGGCCTGCGCGTCGCGGCGCTCGACGCCCTGCTCGAGGCCGCCGAGCCGCCCGTCGTGGTCGTCTCGGCCGTCGCGCTCTCCGAGAAGGTTCCCGACCCCGCCTTGCGCCCGCACGCCTTCACCCTGCGCAAGGGCGACCTGATCGACCTCGAGGAGACCGCGGCGCAGCTCGTCGCCGCCGGCTACGAGCGCGTCGATCAGGTCGACGAGCGCGGCCAGTTCGCGATCCGCGGCGGCATCCTGGACGTCTACCCGGCGACCGAGGACCACGCCGTCCGCATCGACCTGTTCGACATCGAGATCGAGTCCCTGCGCCACTTCTCGACGTTCACCCAGCGCTCGCTCGGCGACCTGGAGGAGGTCGAGATCGCGCCCGCCGCCGAGCTGGCCCCCGAGCACCGCGAGCTCGCCGAGATCGCCGCGATCAGCGACGCCGACGAGCGCCCCGACGTGGCCGAGCTGCTGCCGGTCGACCGGTTCCACGCGCTGCTCGACCTCGCACCCGCCGCCGCCGCGGTGCTGATCGCCGCCGAGGAGGAGATCGCCCCGGCGCTCGCCGACCACTGGGACGACGTCTGCGCCGCCTTCCACGACACCGACGCCCATCACCTGTACGTCGCGCCGGATGCGATCCGCGCCGCCCTCGACGAGCGCGTGCAGATCCGCCTGTCGTCGATCTCCGGCGATCAGCCGTTCGAGTTCCGCGCGCAGGCCGCCGACATCGCCGCGCGCTCGATGAAGGAGGCCGAGCCCGAGCTCGAGACCCTCGTGCGCGGCGGGTACCGCACCGTCGTCGCGTTCGCCCGCCGCGGCGAGGGCGAGCGCGCGGCCTACAACCTCGCACGCATGCGGGCCCCGTGGCTCGACGAGACGCCCGACGTCACGGCCGACGGCCTTCCACAGGACGAGGGCAGCCTGCGCTTCGCCCAGGCGGCGCTGCGCGACGGCTTCGTGGCCGCCGGGCTGCGGCTCGCGGTCGTGCCCGAGCACCGGCTCTTCCGTCGCCGGCGCGCGGAGCGCACGGGCGGGCAGTCCTCCGGGCAGCGTCGCCGCGGGCGCCTGACGTCGTTCTCGGACCTGCGCACCGGCGACATCGTCGTCCACGAGGACCACGGCCTCGCCCGCTTCGCCGGCTTCGAGACGAAGACCGTCGGTGCGGTCACGCGCGATTACCTCGAGCTCGAGTACGCGGGCACCGACCGCGTCTTCCTGCCCGTCGACCAGCTGGCGAAGATCACGCGCTACGTCGGCGCGGGCGCCGCGCACCCGCCGCTTTCCAAGCTCGGCGGCAAGTCCTGGGAGACGCTGAAGTCGCGTGCGCGCCGCGCCGCGCAGGAGCTCGCCGGCGAGCTGCTCAACCTCTACGCCGAGCGCCGCCGGCGCACCGGCCACGCGTTCCCCGAGGACTCGGCGTGGCAGATCGAGTTCGAGACGGCCTTCCCCTGGCAGGAGACGGCCGACCAGGCCGACGCGATCGAAGCGGTCAAGGGCGACATGGAACGCCCGCAGCCGATGGACCGCCTGATCTGCGGTGATGTCGGCTACGGCAAGACCGAGGTCGCGCTGCGCGCGGCGTTCAAGGCCGCCGACGACGGCAAGCAGGTGCTCGTCCTGGCGCCGACGACGATCCTCGCCCAGCAGCATCATGGGACGTTCGCCGAGCGCCTGCGCGACTACCCGTTCACGATCGACGTCGTCAGCCGCTTCCGCCCCGCCAGGGAACAGCGTGAGGTCGTCGCCGCCTTCAACGAGGGCAAGGTCGACATCCTGATCGGCACGCACCGCCTGCTCGGCAGCGACATGCGCCCGAAGGACCTCGGGCTGCTCGTGGTCGACGAGGAGCAGCGCTTCGGCGTCAAGCAGAAGGAGCTGCTGCGTCAGCTCAAGCTGCGCGTCGACGTGATCGCGATGAGCGCCACGCCGATCCCGCGCACGCTGCAGATGTCGCTGGCCGGCATGCGCGACATCAGCGTCATCGAGACGCCCCCCGAGGGGCGACGGCCCGTCAAGACCTATGTCGGCGAGTACGACGAGCAGCTCGTGCGCCAGGCGCTCGAGCGCGAGCACGCGCGCGGGGGGCAGGCGTTCTTCCTGCACAACCGCGTCGAGACGATCGACGAGACGGCCGAGCGCCTGCGCGGGCTGTGCCCGGGGATGCGCTTCGAGGTCGCCCACGGCCAGCTCGAGGAGACCGAGCTCGAGCCGCGGATGCTGCGGTTCCTGCGCGGCGAGGCGGACGTCCTGGTCGCCACGAGCATCATCGAGTCGGGCATCGACATCCCGCAGGCGAACACGCTGATCATCGAGCGCGCCGACACGTTCGGCCTCGCCCAGCTCTACCAGATCCGCGGGCGCGTGGGTCGCAGCCGCGAGCGCGCCTACGCCTACCTGCTGTACCCGAGCGCCGCCGCGCTGACCGAGGACGCCACCAAGCGCCTCAGCGCGCTGTCGGACTACACCGAGCTCGGCGCCGGCTTCAAGATCGCGATGCGCGACCTCGAGATCCGCGGCGCCGGCAACCTGCTCGGGGACGAGCAGTCCGGCCACGTCGCGGCGCTCGGCTTCGAGCTGTACCTCTCGATGCTCGACGAGGCGGTGCGCGCAGGGGAGGCGGCCGGCGCGCACGACGAGGACGAGGCCGAGCCGGTGCGGCTCGACGTCGGGGTCGACGCCTACATCCCCGCGGACTACATCCCCTACGAGCAGGCGAAGATCGACGCCCACCGGCGCATCGCCGCCGCGCGCGAGCCCGCCGACCTCGCGGCGCTGCGCGAGGAGCTGGAGGATCGCTTCGGCCCGATCCCGGAGCCGCTCGCGAACCTCGTCTCCCTGCAGCAGGCGCGGATCCAGTTCGGGCGCTCCGGGGCCCGCGCGGTGAGCTTCCGCGGGGGGCGCCTGGCCGTCACGCCGATCGACCTCGACGAGGCGCGGCAGGCGCTGCTGCGCGAGGAGTTGCCAGAGGCGCGCTACGAGCCCGGCCGCGCGCAGGTCTCGCTGCAGGTGCCCGATGCGCCGGACGAGCGCTTCCCGGCGGTCGTCCGCGCAGCGGACGCGCTGCTGGCGATCACGCGCGCCGCGGCATGAGCCGTTCACGCCGCTTCCGAGTGGCGCGCCATCGCGCGCAAGTCCCTATCATCGCCCGTCTCATGTCCCAGATGCTTCGTATTGCCCTGGCGCTCGGCGCCGTTTTTTTCGCCCTCGCACTCGCAGCCTGCGGTGACTCGGTCCCCAGCAGCGACATCGCCAAGGTCGACAACACGACGATCGCCAAGACGACGTTCGCACACTGGCTCGCGATCTCCCAGAAGTCGGCCGCGCAGGGCGCAACCGCCGCCACCGCGCCCGATCCGCCCAACTTCACAAAGTGCATCGCCGCCGCGAAGGCTGCCGCCCCCAAGCCCGTCAAGGGCCAGCCGACGCCCACAGACGCGACCTATAAGAAGACCTGCCAGGCCCAGTACCAGCAGCAGAAGGACCAGGTCGTCTCGTTCCTGCTGCGCTCGCAGTGGCTCGAGGCCGAGGCCGCGCGGCAGGGCATCACGATCTCCGACGCCGAGCTCAAGACCGCCTTCGCCAAGGCCCGCACGCAGGCGTTCCCCAAGACCGCCGACTACGTGAAGTTCCTCAAGACCTCGGGCCAGACCGAGGCCGACCTCATGTACCGCCAGCGGGCGCAGCTGCTCGAGCAGAAGATCACCGCCAAGGTGACCAAGGGCGCGGCGAACGTCAGCCAGTCCGACATCTCGGCCTACTACGACAAGAACAAGGCCAAGCAGTTCACCACGCCCGAGTCGCGCAACCTGCACGTCGTGCTGGCCAAGGACGAGGCGACGGCGAACAAGGCCCGCGCCGCGATCGCCGCCGGCACGCCGTGGGCCACGGTCGCCAAGAAGTACTCGATCGACCCGGCTGCCAAGGACAACGGCGGCCTGCTCAGCAACGTCGTCAAGGGCCAGGGCTCGCCGCAGTTCGAGCAGGGCGTCTTCGGCGCCCAGAAGGGCCAGCTCACCAAGGCGTTCAAGACGGCCGACGGCTGGTACGTCGTGCGCGTCGACAGCGTCAAGCCGGCCAAGGTGACCCCGCTCAACGCTGCGACGGCCGCGTCGATCAAGCAGATCCTCCTGCAGACCAAGCAGCAGACGGTCCTCACGAAGTTCGGCAAGGAGTACACCGACCGCTGGAAGGCCAAGACGGACTGCCAGAAGGACTACACCGTCGCGGACTGCTCGAACTACAAGACCACGAAGGCCACGACGGCCGTCGCTCCGGGCGCGGTCCCGCAGACGACGACGGCGACCTCGGGCACCACGACCTCGAAGTAGCGCAGGACCGGACAGCCGCCCGCCGCGGGCGCGCAGTAGCGTTCCCGCGGTGAGCCGGCCCGAGATCCAGGAGGCGCTCGCCCAGCTCGACGACCTCACGCGGCGCCTGCGCCGGGAGTGCCCGTGGGATCGCGAGCAGGACGAGCGCTCGATCGTCCCGCACACCGTCGAGGAGGCCTACGAGCTCGCCGACGCCGCCAACGCGGGCGACGACGCGAGGCTCCTCGACGAGCTCGGCGACGTCCTCTTCCAGGTCCACTTCCTGTCGCTGCTGATGGAGGAGCGGGGCGCCGGCGACCTGGCCGCGGTCGCCGAGCACTGCCGCCAGAAGCTCATCCGCCGCCATCCGCACGTCTTCGGCGACACCGAGGCCGACGACGCCGCGCAGGTGCTGCGCAACTGGGACGCGATCAAGTCCGGCGAGCCGGGCCGCGAGTCGGGGATCTTCGGCGAGGTTCCGGAGAACCTGCCCGGGCCGCTGCTCGCGCGCAAGGTCCAGCGCCGCGCCGCGAGCTCCGGCTTCGACCTCGAAGGCGTCGACGGGCCGCTCTCGGCCCTGCACGCCGGCCTCGAGCAGCTCGAGGCCGCCACCGAGACGCAGGGCCGCGAGACGGCGTTCGAGGCCGTCGGCGACGTGCTCTTCGCCGCCGTCAACGTCGCGCGCAAGCTCAAGGTCGACCCCGAGCTCGCGCTGCGCGCCTCCGCGGGGCGGTTCCGTGCCCGCGTCGAGGACGCCGAGCGCCTCGCGGAGGAGGCCGGCGAGCGCTGGGACGCGCTGCCGTTCGAGGCCCAACTTCGCTTCTACGCCAACGCCGCACTCATCAAGGAGACCGAATCGTGAGCCAGATCGACCGCGTCCACGCCCGCCAGATCCTCGACAGCCGCGGGAACCCCACGGTCGAGGTCGAGCTCGTGCTGGCCTCCGGCGCCCGCGGGCGCGCGGCCGTGCCCTCCGGAGCCTCGACCGGCGAGTTCGAGGCCACCGAGCTGCGCGACGGCGGTGCGGCGTTCGGAGGAAAGGGCGTCCTGAACGCCGTCGCGAACGTCAACGGGGAGATCGCGACCGCGATCGCGGGCCTCGACGCAGACGACCAGCGCGGACTGGACGAGGCGCTGATCGCGCTCGACGGCACCCCGAACAAGTCGCGCCTGGGCGCGAACGCGATCCTCGGCGCGTCGCTGGCCTCCGCGCACGCGGCCGCCGCCGACGCGGGGCTGCCGCTGTGGCGCCATCTCGGCGGCCCCGAGGCGCACATCCTGCCCGTACCGATGATGAACGTCCTCAACGGCGGCGTCCACGCCGACAACAAGGTGGACTTCCAGGAGTTCATGGTCATGCCGGTCGGCGCGAGCTCGTTCTCCGAGGGCCTGCGCATGTGCGTGGAGACCTACCACGCGCTGAAGAAGACCCTGCACGACGGCGGGCTGGCGACGACGGTCGGCGACGAGGGCGGCTTCGCGCCGGACCTCGGGTCCAACGAGGAGGCCATCCAGGTGCTGCTCGCCGGCATCCAGGCGGCCGGGTACGCGCCGGGAACCGACCTGGCGATCGCGCTCGACCCGGCGGTCAGCGAGATCTTCGAGAACGGGAGCTACGTCCTCGAGCACGAGGGGCGCACGCTCAGCGCCGCGGAGCTCGCCGCCTACTGGGAGGAGATGACCGGGCGCTACCCGATCGTCTCGCTCGAGGACGGCATGGCGGAGGAGGACTGGGACGGCTGGAAGGTGCTGACGGAGCACCTCGGCGACGCGGTCCAGCTCGTCGGCGACGACATCTTCGTCACGAACACCGAGCGCCTGCAGCGCGGGATCGATCTCGGCGTGGGCAATTCGATCCTCATCAAGGTCAACCAGATCGGCACGCTGACTGAGACGCTCGACGCGATCGCGATGGCGCGCGACGCCGGCTACACCGCGGTGATGTCGCACCGCTCGGGCGAGACCGAGGACACGACGATCGCCGACCTCGCGGTCGCCACCGGCTGCGGCCAGATCAAGACGGGCGCGCCCGCGCGCTCGGATCGCGTCGCCAAGTACAACCAGCTGCTGCGCATCGAGGAGGTGCTGGGCGCCGACGCGGTGTTCCCCGGCGGGTCGGTCTTCCGGCGGTAGTTCGCGCCCAGCGGCAGGAGACGCCCACCGCGCGGCGAATCGCGCGGCAATGGCATCCGCCCGCAGCGCTCGCGCGACGCGCCCCGCCACGGCCCCGAGGCCGGCAGCGCGCCCCCGGGCGGTCGCGGGCGGCCTGCGCGCGTCCGGGATCCGCTGGGACCGCGTCGGCCGGGCGATGCTGATCGGGATGTTCGGCGTCGTCGCCCTGCTCTACATCGCGCCGCTGCTGTCGGTGTGGTCGACCCGCGGCGAGGCCGCGCGCCGGCGCGCGGACGTCGTGCGCCTCGAGCAGGAGCATCAGCGCCTGCAGCGGCGCATGAAGGCCCTGCAGAGCCCGAAGGCGCTCGAGCGCGAGGCGCGCCGCCTCGGCATGGTGCGCCCCGGCGAGCGCGCCTACGTCGTGAAGGGCCTGCCGGACAACTGACCCGGCCCAGGGGCGCCGGCCGTGCGCGAACGGTCCGCGCGGGCCGGCGCTACCCTCGACCGCGGTGGCCTACGAGACGGCGATTCAGCAGTGGCGCGTGGGCGAGCGGTTCGTCGTGGATGCGCCGCCCGAGCAGGTGCGGGCGCTTCAGCGGGTGGAGGATGAGATCGTCGCCGAGCTGCGCCGCCGGCTCGGCGGGGCGTTCACCGTCGACGAGCTCGTGGACCTCTACGAGGCCGGCACGGCGTGGTGCCTGGAGCTCGCCGCGCGCGTCGCGCCCGGAGCTTCGTGGACGTGGGACGGGCGCGTGGCCGACGCCGCCTTCGCGCGCTACGTGCGCGGCGCGGCCAACTACGCCGGCGGGCGGCGGCTCGAGGCCTAGACCGGGCGGCTCAGTCCTCGTCGTCGGCGTCGTCACCGGCGCGGCGGATCACGATCTGATCCTCCTCGATGACGACGGTGACCCCGCGGTGCCCGGCCCAGTGCTCGGCGTACACGGCGTTGTCGGCGACCGCTGGATCGAGCCACAGCCCGTAGCCCTCCTCGCCGTGGTCGAACGTGCCCTCGAGCTCGGGGGAGGCGGTACGGCGGCTGCGGCCGCGGCCGCCGCGACGGCCGCGACGGCGCGGGCGGTCCCCGCCGTCCTCGTCCTCGTCGCCGGCCTCCTCGTCGTCGTCGCGGGCGGCGCGCTGGGCGGCGCGGCGCTCCTCCTCCGCGGCCTTCGCGGCCTGCTCGGCCTCGAGCTCGGCGGCGATCTGCGCGTCGTCTTCGGCGCGCAGATCGATCTCATCGTCGAAGTCGACGCCGTTGGCCTCGACGTCGGCGTCGGCGCCGAGATCGTTCTCCTTCTTGAAGGCTTCGATCTGCTGCCCGGTGACCTCGAGCTGATGGGCGATCCAGGCGTCGGTGCGCCCTTGGCGCACCCAGGTGCGGATCTGGTTCATGTGGGGCCGGAGTGAGCGTCGTGCCATGCGAGGCGTCAGGTTATCGGAGCGCCTGCGTCGCTGTTCCGCGCCCTCCCTGCGAAACCTGCAGTTGCGCCTGCACACTGGGCATTGGTAGTTTGGACTTCCGCGCTCTGGGAGCGCCCGTTTTGGGGGTGTTGCAGTGCTGGTCCTGACCCGCAAGTCCAATCAGAGCATCATGATCGGCGACGACATCGAGGTGTCGGTGCTGTCGATCATGGGCGAGAAGGTCCGGATCGGGATCCAGGCCCCCCGCGACATTCCGGTGTTCCGCAAAGAGGTCTACCTCGAGATCCAGTCGGAGCGCCAGCGGGAGATCGACCCGGGCGTCGTGCCGGCTCCGGCTTCCGCGCCCGCTCAGGCTTCCGCTCCGGCGCAGTAGGCCGACCGGCGCGCGACATCGGTGGAGAGCGCGGCAGTCCGCCCGCCGGGCGAACCGCCGGAACTCAGCCCATCACGTAGTACAGGGTCTCGAACATGGCGATCGTGACCCCGACCGCGACGGCGATCAGCAACAGGACGAGCAGGGCGAAGCGCAGGGTCCCGTGCTTGTGCTGGCGGTCGAGACGGCGCGTGTAGGTGCGCACCTGCGCGCGGTGCTGCAACTCCTCGCGGCGCTGTCGGTCGGCCTCGGTCTCCTCGTGGAAGGCCGCCTCGAACTCGTGGATGCTCTGGCGAAGGCGCGTGGCCATCATCGGCAACGTTAGCGGGTCAACAGGCGCCCCAGAGGCCCAGTGCGCGCGACTGTGCCGTCCGGCGCAGCGCCGCGAACTCCCGCTCGTGGGCGACGTTTGGCCGGATTACGAGGGTCTTCGCGTACCCGAGGCGCACGAGATCGCGGTTCACGAACAGCCCGTCGGACGCGCGGTAGACGTAGGCCAGCAGGCGCCCGTAGACGTCGCGTGCCTCGCGATCGAAGACGAGGCGCACCTCGCGCCCGGCGACCAGCCGGTCGTTCTCACGGCTCGCCGCCTTGGCGTAGCACTGCACCGGCGTGTCCGGCTTGACCGACTCCGGCGTGTCGATGCCGATGTAGCGCACCCGCTCCCGCTCCCGCCGCCCGCCGATGCGCACGACCACCGTGTCGCCGTCGACGACACGCTCGACGCGCGCGCTCGTCGTGCTGCCCGGCGCCGTCGTGAGGTCGCCGCCGGCGCCGGCGCGCCCGCAGCCGCCGAGGACGACCGTCACGGCCAGGGCGGCGACGGCGAGCCAGGGAAGAAGGATCGTCCAGCGCACCGCGCCACCCTAGGCCGCCGGACCCGCTGAGCGGTGCCAGGGCGCGTACGGGCGGGGCAGCGCGCCGCCACCCCGCCACAGAGCGCTGCAGGCGCTACGCGATCGTGACCTCGGGTGAGAGGTAGACGTCCTGGATCGCGTGCAGCAGGGCGGCGCCCTCCTCCATGGGGCGCTGGAAGGCCTTGCGGCCGGAGATCAGGCCCATGCCGCCGGCGCGCTTGTTGATGACCGCCGTGCGGACCGCCTCGGCGAGGTCGGTCGCGCCCGACGACGCGCCGCCGGAGTTGATGAGCCCGGAGCGCCCGAGGTAGCAGTTGGCGACCTGGTAGCGCGTGAGGTCGATCGGGTGGTCGGTCGTCAGCTCGGAGTACACGAGCTTGCTCGTCTTGCCGTACGACTGGCCGTTCTGGTTGAGCGCGTTGTAGCCCCCGTTCAGCTCGGGCAGCTTCTGCTTGATGATGTCCGCCTCGATCGTGACGCCGAGGTGGTTCGCCTGTCCGGTGAGGTCGGCGGCCGTGTGGTAGTCGACCCCGTCGACCTTGAAGCCCGAGTTGCGCAGGTAGCACCACAGCACGGTGAACATGCCGAGCCGGTGGGCCTCCTCGAACGCCTTGGCGATCTCGACGATCTGGCGGCGCGACTCCTGCGAGCCGAAGTAGATCGTGGCGCCGACGCCTGCCGCGCCGAGGTCGTAGGCCTTCTGGACCGACCCGAATGCGATCTGGTCGTAGGCGTTGGGGTAGGAGAGGAATTCGTTGTGGTTGAGCTTGCAGATGAACGGCAGCTTGTGTGCGTAGCGGCGCGAGACCGAGCCGAGCACGCCGACCGTCGAGGCGACGCCGTTGCAGCCGCCCTCGATCGCGAGCTTGATGATGTTCTCGGGGTCGAAGTAGAGGGGGTTGGGCGCGAAGCTCGCGCCGGCGGAGTGCTCGATGCCCTGGTCGACCGGAAGGATCGACACGTAGCCGGTCCCCGCAAGGCGGCCGTGGCCGGCGAGCGCCTGAAGGTTGCGCAGCACCTGCGGCGAGCGGTCGGAGTCGATCCAGAGCCGGTCGACGAAGTCGGGCCCCGGCAGGTGCAGGTTGGTCGCGTCGATCGTCTCGCAGCGATGGTTGAGCAGGGTGTCGGCGTCGTCGCCGAGGAGCTCCTCGAGGCGCGACGACGTCATCTGGGCGGTGGCCACTGGGTCTTCTCCCGGTTGCTTTCGGTGCGTGCCACCTGAACGGTACCCGCCGGGCGCCCACGTGTGACTGTGGAAGACCACGGATGATCGCCAGGGTGGGAGGCCGGGTACGCTCCCGCGACCATGAACCATGCGTTCACCGGACCCAGCTACACCCTCGGCATCGAGGAGGAGCTGATGATCGTCGACTCCGAGGGGTACGACCTCGCGAACGCGATCGAGCTGCTGCTCGAGGATGCGCCGCTCGGCGACATCAAGCCGGAGCTCATGGAGTCGGTGCTCGAGATCTCGACCGATCCGTGCCCCAACACGGCCATCGCCGGGGAGCAGCTCCGCGCGCTGCGCGCCCAGGTCCGCGAGACGGCCGCCCGTCACGGCCTGACGATCGGCTCCGCCGGGACGCACCCGTTCGCGATGTGGGAGGACCAGCGGATCGTCGGCCGCGACCGCTACCGCGACATCGTCTCGGCGCTGCGCTTCGTCGCGCGCCAGGAGCTCCTCTTCGGCATGCACGTCCACGTCGGGGTCGAGGGCGCCGACCGCGCGATCCACGTGGCCAACGGCATGCGCGTCCACATCCCCGTCCTGCTGGCGCTGTCGGTGAACTCGCCGTTCTGGCGAGCGGACGTTTCGGGCCTGCACTCGACGCGCACGCCGATCTTCCGGGCGTTCCCGCGCGTCGGGGTGCCGCCGAGCTACCGCGACTGGGACGACTTCTCGAGCGAGATCGACTTCATGATGGCCAGCGGGGTGATCGAGGACTACACGTACCTCTGGTACGACGTGCGCCCGCATCCGCGCCTGGGCACCGTCGAGATCCGCGTCTGCGACAGCCAGACGCGGGTCGAGCACACGCTCGCCCTGGCCGCGCTGATCCAAGCGATGGTCAAGGAGCTGTGCGAGCATTTCGACGCGGGCAGCCAGCTCTCGGAGTACCCGTGGCAGATGCTCGACGAGAACAAGTGGCTCGCCGCCCGGCACGGTCTCGACGCCGAGCTCGTCGACCTGCCCACGCACGAGCGCATCGGCGCAAAGGCCCTGACCGAGCGGCTGCTCGCGCGGCTGCGACCGCACGCGGAGGACCTCGGCTCGGCGGCCGAGCTCGACGGCATCGAGGACCTGCTGCGGCGCGGGACCGGGTCGGTCCGGCAGATGGTCGTCTACGAGGCCAACCACGACTTCCGCGAGGTCATGCAGGAGATCGTCGAGGCGACGGCAGCGCCCTGACGCGCCGCGCTCGCGCTGGCGCGCACGCCGGGGTGCGCTCCGGGGTACCATCGGAGGCCGATGCCCCAGGCGCCCGATCTGTTCGTCGTCTGCAAGAACTGCGGCTCGGAGGTCTCGAGCTACGTCACCGAGTGCCCGTACTGCGGCACGCGGCTGCGCAAGCGGGCGCCGAAGCTGGAGGGCACCGACCTCGGCGACCGCCGCAAGCCGGCCAGGCCGCGGGCGCCGCGGCTGGGCAAGCTGCGCGCCGGCGAGATCCCCGGGATCCGCCCCGACGCCTCGCACCGCCCGATCGCGACGATCGTCCTGGCGACGGCGTGCGCGCTCGGCACGATCGCGATGGCGGTCTTCTCCGTCGTCGACGTCGGCGTCGTCGGCAAGCCCGACGGGGAGTGGTGGCGCGTCGCGACCGCCCCGTTCTTCTTCCAGGACCTCTGGTACGCCGTCGCGGTGATCGTCGCGATCGCGCTGTTCGGCGGGTTGCTCGAGCAGCGCCACGGCCCGGTCGTCGTCGTGCTGCTCTTCTGCCTGTGCGGCATGGGCGGGATCGCCGCGGCCGCGGCGCTCGAGACCGTGCCGCTCGCGCTGGGCGCCAACGGGGCGGCGCTCGGACTGCTGGCCGCGTGGGCGGTGCGCCCGACGATGGAGCTGCGCCGCGGTGGCGAGCCCGACGCCGACCTGATCGGCGCCGGCGTGATCGCGCTGGTGATCCTGCTCATGCCGCTCGTCGCCACCGAGGCCAGCCCCACCGCCGGCGCCGTCGGCCTCGTCCTCGGCCTGCTCGCCGGGGTCCCGCTCGCGCGCCGGTGAGCGGCTAGTGGATCTGTCCGCAAGTCCGGCGGGTTCCCGGCGGACTTGCGGATGGGTCCACTAGGCTGGCCGCCATGGGCGAGGACCGCTACACCGCCGAGCAGGTCGACGCCGCCGTCGCGGCGCTGGCCGACGGCGAGCGGTTCGCCCACGCGCAGGAGGTCGTCACGCACGCGGCGCCGGGCCTCCAGCGGATCCTGGGCGACGCGCTGCAGGCCGGCGGCTTCTTCGACGCCGCCCACGACGGCGAGACGGCGCGCGTCGCGGGGCTGACCGACCCGGCCGAGCGGCTCACCGGTGTGCGCACGCTCGTCGCCGAGGAGACGCGCATCGGCATGCTCGTCGGCGTGGCCGTCGGGCTCGAGCTCGCCGCCGAGCTCCGCCGCCAGACCGATATCGACAACGCAGGAGGTAGGGCAGCATGAGCAGTGTCACGGTCCGCTACCTGGGCCACTCCGCATTCGCCCTCGAGCACGAGGGCACGACCGTGCTCATCGACCCGTTCCTGACGGGCAACCCCAAAGCGGCGGCCGACGCGGCGGACATCGCAGCGGACACGATCCTGATCACGCACGGCCACGCCGACCACGTCGGCGACACCCTCGCGATCGCCGAGCGCACGGGCGCAAACGTCGTCGCGATCGTCGAGCTGGCCGCCGACCTGGCCGCCGACCTGCCGGTGGGCCACGACGTCCGCGACCCGAACCTCGGCGGCACGGTCACCTTCGACTGGGGCTGGGCGCGGTGGGTGCCCGCCTGGCACACCTCCACCTCGCCGAAGGGCACCGTCAACACCCCGGCCGGCATCGTCGTGAACATCGGCGGCAAGACGATCTACCACGTCGGCGACTCCGCGCTCTTCAGCGACATCGCCCTGCCCGGGAAGCGCGACCAGCTCGACCTCGCGCTCGTGCCGATCGGCGGCCACTACACGATGGACCGCTTCGACGCGGTCGTCGCCGCCGAGTGGATCGGCGCGCCCCAGATCGTGCCGATCCACTACAACACCTTCCCGCCGATCGAGACCGACGCTGCGGCCTTCGCGTCCGACGTCCAGGCGACGGGGAAGGCCCAGGTCGTCGTGCTCGACCCGGGCGGGACGCTGGAGCTCCGGTGATCACCGCGATCGTCCTGATCGAGGCCGACCGCGACGTCATGACGACCCTCGGCGGCGAGCTCGCGGACATCGCGGGAGTGGCCGAGGCCTACTCCGTCACGGGCGAGTGGGACTTCGTCGCGCTCGTGCGGGTGCCGCGCCACGAGCTGCTCGCCGAGGTCGTCTCCGGTCAGATCGCCTCGCTCTCGGGCATCACGCGGACGCAGACGCTCGTCGCGTTCGAGGCGTTCTCCAAGCACGACCTCGAAGCGCTGTTCGACCTCGGGAACTGACGGGCGCCCGCGCGCGGCGCCTATCCTCAGCGCCCGATGTCCTCGCTCGTCCGCCCAGAGTTCGGTCCCACGCTTCCGCAGATCGCCGGCCCGCACTGGCGGCGCCTGCCGCGCTGGGCGCGGATCGGGCTCGCCGTCGGCGCCGTTCTGCTGGTCATCGCGATCGTGCTGGTGGCGCGCAGCGGCGCCGAGCCGCGCGACACGATCGTCGTCAGGAGCCCGCTGGCGTTCAACGTCGTCTACCAGGCGGACAAGCTCGACCGGATCGCCCCGGTCGCCGGCGACGAGCTGCGACTGCGCTCGCCGGCGTCGACCGCCGCCCCCGCGCTCGTGACGGTCCGGCCGGTGCGCCTTCCGCCGTACACCGGCGACCCCGCCGGGACGCTGCCCGTCTTCGCCAGCGGCCTGATCACCGAGATGCGCCGCGCGGACCCGAACTTCATCCTGCGCTCGGAGGGCCGCGCACGCGTCAACGGCCAGCCCGGCTACCAGATCCAGTTCCAGACGACGCAGAACGGGCACACCGTCTACGGCCGGCGCGCGCTCCTCTTCGAGGACAAGCCGGGCGTGCGCGACGGCGCCGACATCACGCTGCTCGCGACCCGCTCGCCCACGATTCCGAACGTCGACGGGGTCGGCTCGAACGGGCCGACGAAGCTCGTCTACCGGTCCTTCAGGCTGGGGACGGAGCGTCCCTAGCGTGAGCGCGAGCGACGAGATCACCTTCGAGGACTTCGCGAAGGTCGACATCCGCGTCGGGCGCATCATCGAGGTCGAGGCGTTCCCCGAGGCCCGCAGGCCCGCGTGGAAGCTGCGCGTCGACTTCGGCGAGGAGATCGGGGTCCGGCGCTCATCGGCGCAGATCACGAACTACCCCGCCGCGGACCTGCGCGGGCGCGTCGTGCTCGGCGTCGTGAACTTCCCGCCGCGGCAGATCGGGCCGGTGCGCTCCGAGGTCCTGGTGCTGGGGACCTACAGCGCCGAGGGCATCCTCCTCCTCAGCCCCGAGCCGGGGGCTGCGCTCGGCGACCGCGTCGGCTGACGCAGCGGCTAGGGCGCCGGCGCGGGCGTCGGCTGCGGGTCCACCGGCGGCGCCGGATCCGTCGGCGTCGTGGCGGTCGGCGGGGGAACCGGCGTCGTGGTCGTCGGCGGCAGCGGCGGGGTCGGCGTCGTCGTGGTCGGCGGCGTGACCGGCACGCCGGTGTCCGGCGTCGTCGTCGGCAGCTGCACGTTGTCGACCTGCTCCTGCGGCCCCGCCGGCTCGGTGGGGGTCGTCGTCGTGGGCTCCGTCGCCGTCGGCGTCGTGACCGGCGGCGCGGGAGGCGGCGTCGGGGTCGTCGTGGTCGTCGCCGGATCCTTCTTCTTGTCGCTCAGCGCGGTGTCCGCCTTCAGGCCGCCGGTGCTCTTCGGCCTGGCGGCGACCTTCGGTGCGACGACCTTCCTGGGCGCGACGACGACCGGCCGCGGCGCGGGCGCGACCGGCGCCTGCGCGACGTAGGAGGCCGGGGAGCGGCGGGAGGGCTGCGTGGTCGCGTGGTTGACCTCGACGGCACCGGCGGTGACGATCGCGGCAGCCGCGACCGTCGCGACGGCCTTGGAGGCGATCGTGGCGACGCCCGCGGAGATCGCGCTGCCGGCGCCGGCCGACCCGGCGGTCGTGACGGCTGCGGCGGAGCCCGCAGCGGCGGCGCCGCTGCCAGCGCTCGCCGTCGTCCCGAGCTGGGCCATCATGAGCTTCTTGAGGATCAGGAGCGGGCCGATCGGCAGCATGAGCGCCATCGCCTTGTTGTTGTCGCGCAGCGACTTGCGGAACGCCGAGCAGCGGTCGCAGTCGCGCAGGTGCCGGCGGACGGGCGGCGACATCCGCGCCAGGCCCTCGGCGACCTCGCCCAGTTCCTCGCGAACCTCCTCGCAGGTGAGCCGGCGCGCCTCGGCGGCCTCGGCGAGCGAGACGCGGGCGCGCACGAGCAGCGACTTCACGCTCGGCACCGTCGTCTCCATGGCCTCGGCGATCTGCTCGTAGGAGAGCGCGTCGATCTCGCGCAGCAGCAGCGCCGTGCGCTGCGTCTCGGCGAGCTCGCCGATGTCGCCCATCAGCAGACGGAAGTCCTCGCGCTTTGCGACCTTGTCGTCGACCGTCTGCCCGTGGTCGGCGACGTGATGCTCGAACGAATCGACGCCGATCGCCTGCTGGCGGCGCATGTGGTTCAGCGACCGGTTGCGCGCGATCCGGTACAGCCATGGCTTGACGTTCAGCGGGCGCTCGTCCGCGATCATCGCGTTGTACGCGGCGGCGAACGTCTCCTGCGTCACGTCCTCGGCGTCCTCCTTGGACCCGAGCATGTGGCGCGTGAACGCGATGATGCGCGCGCTGTAGCGGGAGACCAGCGCCTCGTACGCGGCCTGGTTGCCGCGGCGCGTGAGGGCGACGAGCTTCTCGTCCGACTGCAGGCGCAGGAACGGGCTCGGACCGCGAATGCCGGCCATGCCGGCGCTGTTGATGGCAGAGACTTCCACAGGGGACCTGTCGACAACAACACCGTGTGCATCGGAAGGTTGCGCCCCTTTGGGGCGCCTTCGAGCCATCTGGACACAGTACCCTGGCCGCCCGGAGCCGCAAGATGGCTCGCCCGGGCCCGGGTGGCGGAACTGGCAGACGCGGCCGGCTTAAACCCGGCTGTCCCGTGAGGGGCGTGGGGGTTCAAGACCCTCCCCGGGCATTCGGTTCGGTTCGGATTCGGCCCGTCGGTGGACCCGGCGGGACCCCTCCGCTCAGGTGGTGCGGTAGACCTCGGGCTGCCAGACCACGTCGACGGCGGGCAGGCCGAACGCCGCGGCCGCGGCCGTCGCCCCGACCAGGAGTCCCTGGCGGACCGCACGGCCGGACAGCTCGAGCTGACCGAGGCCGGGGGTGCCGACCAGCGGCAGGTAGGCCGCGCCGGCGGGCGGCGCGATCTGGAGGAGGCCCGGCTCGCCGGCCCCGGCCTGCTCGAGCTGCGCGGCGTCGGCGTTGTAACGCTCCGGCCGGCCCCGCAGGAGCGAGACGACCGCGGGGTGCGCCGTCCTGCGCGCGAGCTCGAGGAGGGCACGGGGGACGTCGTCCATGCGGTGCCCGGCGGAATGCGAGCGCAGGACGAGCACGTGCGTGGCTCCGTCGGCGAGCGCCGCGCGGTAGGGCATCGACTCGATCAGGCTGCCGTCGGACATGGGCTCCCCCCGGAACGACGCTGGCGCGTCGGCGAGGAGCGGCAGCGAGCAGCTCGCGCGCACCGCGGCCATGAGCTCGCCGACGTCGGCGAAGTCGCGCATGACGACGAGCTCGGAGGTGTCGAGGCTGACGCTGAGGGCACGGAACGGCGGGCCCGCAGCCAGGCCCGCAGGGTCGTACGGCGTGCGGTTGAAGATCAGCTCCTCGAAGAGGAAGTCCAGATCGAGGACGGCGCGGCCGGTCAGCATGCGAAACGGGTTGGCGAACTGCGGGTTGCTCGTGTCGAGGTAGTTCGTCGCCCCCAGCGCCGCCTGCCCGGCTGCGGTGAACGATCCGTTGAGGGCGCCCGACGAGGTCCCGTAGATGACGTCGACCGCGTCGATCAGGCCGGCCTTCTCCAGCAGCACGCACATGCCGCCCGAGACGACGCCGCGCAGCCCCCCGCCCTCGATCGCCAGGGCGACGAGGGCCCCGTCGCTGCGCGCGCCGCGCCGGCTTCCTCCGGCGACGCGCGCGAGCAGCAGCTCGATCAGCGGGTGGCACTCGCCCCGCGGAGCGCGGAGGTCGTCGCGGGCGAGTGTTCGACGCAGGCTCAGAGGGTGCCCGATGTCACGCGCGGTGCATCAGCTGAAGCCGTCGAGCCGCTTCATCAACGGCAGCGAGTCGACCGGATGGCCGCCCCTGTAGTACCCCGGGGTCGTCCACGTCTCGATGTGCAGGTGGCAGCCCTCGGCGTCGCCGGTGTCGCCGACGTAGCCGAGACGCTCGCCGGCGAAGACCTTCTGCCCGACGTTCACGAGCGCCCGGGCGCGCATGTGCATGTAGACGTACGCCTCGCCGTCCGGACGCGCGACGACGACGTAGTTGCCGGCCGCGCCCTGGAAGCCGACGATCTGCACGACACCCTTGGTCCAGGCCGCCAGCGGCGTGCCGCAGGCCGCGAAGTTGTCGCTGCCCTGATGACCGCGCGGGCCGCCGAAGCGCTGGGTCGGCGTGCTGGCGAGCTGGTGGGCGCCGCGGATCGGGAAGAAGCCCTCGACGAGGTCGAACTGCGCGTCGGACCCCGCGCTGATGGCCGCGACGGGCGCGGCGGCGTCGTTGAGCCGCAGGACGTACGTGCCGGTCGCTGCGGGGACGTCGTGGGCGAAGCCGTCCCACCGGATCTCGCCGCCGCCGGTTGTCAGCGGCCAGCTGCGCACGACGGCGCCCGAGCTCACGCGCACGGCCTCGACGCGCGCCCCGGCGGGCGGGGTCGCCGAGGTCGTGTACGCGACGGACGCCTGCCGCTGCCCGCCGGCGATGAGCTTCGAGAGCCCGCCGGCGTCGTCGGTCGCCGGCAGCTCGGCGACCACGGTGAGCGGGCGCGCCGACACGACGGGGCTGCCCAGCGCGCTGATCACGCGCACGCGGCCGCTCTGGGCGCTGCGCGGCACGACTGTCATGAGCTCGCCGGCCTGGGCGGCGTGCGCGCCGATGCGCACCCGTACGTCGTCGCTCGCGCCGGGGTGGCCCAGGAAGACGATCGCCTGCACGCCCTGCAGGCTGTCGCCACTCAGCGTCAGCACCTGACCGCGGGCGCACGTCCAGGGCTGCTGCTTGGCGCAGGCCGCGCCCGTCAGGCTCGGTGCGCCGGGGATGGCCGCGCCCCCGGTCATCACGCCGCTGCCGGGGTCGTTCTTGGCGAGCGCGGGCGTGGCGCCGAGCAGGACCAGCGCAGCGAGTGCGAGGACCTGCAGGAGACGGCCGCTGGTTCGGGTTCGATCGGGGGCTCGATGCATGACAGCTCTTGGGGCGCCTACGGGGTGAGCTGACGGGCTCGCGCGAAGAGCTCGCGCGGCGACCCTGATCGAGTCGCTTCGCCCCAACGAATGGGTCCCCCGCTCCCGGTTCGCACGGGGCGGACCGAGACTCGGCATGTCCTACGACGGATGCAGACTAGCGTCCGTCCTGTCGGAATCCGCGCGCCGGGACCCTGCATGAAGCCCTGCACGCCGCATGCACCGCGCTTCGCGTAGGTTGCCTCGCATGCGCCGGCTCGCCCGCCTGAAGGACGGCACGGAGATCGAGATCCGGCCGCTGGAACCCCACGACGCCGAGCTGCTGATCCACGGCTTCGACGAGCTCAGCGCGCGCACGCGGTACGAGCGCTTCTTCACGGTCGTGCCGACGCTCCCGCGTCACTGGGTCGAGGAGCTGATGGACATCGACCATCGCGATCGCGAGGCGCTCGGAGCCGGTGATCCGGTGACGGGCCAGGGCGTCGGCATCGCGCGCTACGTCCGGCCCGCGGGCACGACCGACGAGGCGGAGTTCGCCGTCACCATCACCGACGAGTGGCAGGGCCGCGGCGCCGGCCGCGCGCTGATGCTCGAGCTGATGGAGGCCGCACGCGCCAATGGGATCTCGCGCCTGACGGGCGAGGTGCTCGCCGCGAACGATCCGATGCTGGCACTCGCGCAGCGGCTCGGTGCCCACGCCGAGCCCTCCGAGGGCGGCGTCGTCCACGTGACGCTGGACCTGTAGGCGCCGTGGCCGACGTGCGCGTGCGCCTCACCCCGCGCGCGGCGCGACCGGCCGTCGAGCTGCTGGAGGACGGCTCGCTGGCCGTGCGCGTCAGCGCCCCGCCGGTCGATGGTGAGGCCAACGCCGCGCTCGTGAAGGCCGTCGCGAAGGCGCTCGGCATCGCTCGGTCGCGCGTCGTGCTGCTGCGTGGGGAGCGCTCGCGCGAGAAGACGCTGCGGATCGAGGGGCTCGACGCCGGTGAGATCCGCAGCCGGCTCCGCGCGCCGGCTGGATGAGTGATTCCACGGCGGCGCGGCGCTAGGCCGCCGCGCGGCGCGCGGAGTGCTGGTCGATCCCCGCGGCGATCGCGTCGAGCACCGCGCGCGCGAACGCGGAGTCGCCGGTCACCTCGAGCTCGGTGCGCGAGCCCGCAGGCCCGAGCGCCTCGATCCAGGCGCGTTCGGGCGCGCTGATCGTCGCCTGCGCGTCGGTCACGGGCCGCTCGTCGTACTCCAGCGCCCCGTCACGGGCGCGGATGCCGTAGTGCAGCGCCCCGCGCTCGGGGTGCACCACGATGACGTGCAGGACGCCGCGGGTGCTCGGGGGGAGGGACAGGCCGGAGGCCGCGCGGAAGATGGCGCCGAGGTCGACCGCCTCGCCGGGACGCGGGGCGCTCCAGCTCCAGCGGTAGCCCCAGCGCGCGAGCTCGCCGATGACGGGGAGCAGCTCGCGCGCGCGCTCGGTCAGCTCGTAGTCCACGCGCGGCGGGACCTCGCGGTAGCGCTGGCGGGTCAGCAGGCCGTCCGCGACCATGCGGTTCAGCCGCGAGCGCAGCTGCTCGGTCGAGATGCCGGGGAGTGTGCGCTGCAGCTCGACGAATCTGCGAGGTCCGCCGGTGAGGTCGCGGACGATCAACAGCGTCCACTTGTCTCCGACGAGGTCCAGGGCCCGGGCGTCCGGGGCCCACTGGTCGTAGGGGTGGCGCTTGGGGGGCGGAGCCGGGGGCATGGCGCTCCTTCCGTGCTCGAGGTTTCCGTACCGGCGCGCTGCGACGCGCCCAGGGCACTAGGTACTAGCAGGGTTCTGCCGGAGGTCGCGCTACCCATCCGTCCGGCGCGTTGAAACCACCGTCCGCGAATTGGTGCGGTACAAACGTACTGCGACGTATAGGATGTCGGGATGAGCACCGACACCGAGCAGCAGACCAAGCTCCACGGCGGCCGGCTGATCGCCCGCCGCCTGAAGAACCACGGGGTGACGAAGCTGTTCACGCTGTCGGGAGGGCACCTCTTCTCGATCTACGACGGCTGCCGCGAGGAGGGGATCGACCTCGTCGACACCCGCCACGAGCAGGCGGCGGCGTTCGCCGCCGAGGGCTGGGCGAAGATCACCCGCACCCCGGGCGTCGCGGCGCTGACCGCCGGTCCGGGCGTCACGAACGGGATGAGCGCACTCGGCTCGGCCCAGATGAACAACTCGCCGCTCGTGGTGCTCGGCGGCCGCGCGCCGGCGATGCGCTGGGGCCAGGGCTCGCTGCAGGAGATCGATCACGTGCCGTTCGTGCGGCCGCTGACGAAGCTCGCGGCCACGGCCGGCTCGACCGACGAGATCCCCGGCCTCGTCGACGACGCGCTCGCGACCGCGATGCGCCCGCACTCCGGTCCGGCCTTCCTGGACTTCCCGCTGGACCACGTGTTCATGGAGGCCGAGGAGCCCGCCGCCGGCCCGCCGCTCCCCGACGCCGCCGCCGAGCCGATCGCTCCCAGCGGCGTCGAGCGCGCGATCGCGCTGCTGCGCGACGCCGAGCGCCCCGTGATCATGGCCGGGACGAACCTCTGGTGGGGGCACGGCGAGCATGCGCTCCTGCGCCTGGCGACCGAGCGCCGCATCCCCGTCTTCCTCAACGGCATGGCGCGCGGCTGCGTCCCCGCCGACCACGAGCTGTTCTTCTCGCGCGCCCGCGGTGCGGGCCTGACGAACGCCGACGTGGCGATCGTGATCGGGGTGCCGATGGACTTCCGCCTGGGCTTCGGCGGATCGTTCGGCGAGAGCACGGAGATCATCGTCCTGGACCGCGCCGAGCCGCTGCGCGACCACCCGCGCGCGGTCGCCGCCGAGCTCTACGGCGGCATCGGGGCGACGCTCGACGCGCTGCGCGAGGGCACCGCCGGCATCGAGGACGCCACCGGGGCGTGGGTCGAGCAGCTGCGCAACGTCGAGACCGAGAAGCGCGAGGCCGAGGCCGCCGAGCTCAGCGACGACCGCTCGCCGCTGCACCCGATGCGCATCTACCACGAGCTCAACGGGATGCTCGACCGCGACGCGATCGTCATCGGCGACGGCGGCGACTTCGTCTCCTACGCGGGCCGCGTCATCAACTCCTACGAGCCGGGCTGCTGGGTCGACCCGGGGCCGTTCGGGTGCCTGGGCTCCGGGACCGGCTACGCGCTCGCCGCCAAGCTCGCCCACCCCGGGCGCCAGGTCGTCCTGCTGCACGGTGACGGGGCGTTCGGATTCAGCGGCATGGAGTACGACACGCTCGCCCGCCACGGCGTGAACGTCGTCGGCGTGATGGGCAACAACGGGATCTGGGCGCTGGAGAAGCACCCGATGGAGTTCCTCTATGGCTACTCCGTCGTCGCCGACCTGCGGCCCGAGACACGCTACGACACGATCGTCGAGGCGCTCGGCGGGCACGGCGAGCTCGTCCGCAAGCCCGGCGAGCTGCGCCCCGCCCTGGACCGCGCGTTCAGCGCCGGCAAGCCCGCGCTCGTGAACGTCCTGCAGGACCCGAACGTGGTGTACCCCCGCAAGTCCAACCTCGCCTAGAGCGGGGCTCCGGGCATCCGCGGCGCTGGATCGCCGGCCGCGTGCCGGGGTCTGTGGCTCTGCCACTATCCCCCGGCCGCGTGCGACGCCCAGCGTCCACGGGTCGATCTCGGTGTGGATGAACGCGATGATCGACGGCCGGCGGCGGTCGCCACGCAGCCCTGCAGACAGACGAAGCCGCCCCGAAAGGCGGCTTCGCTGTTCCGGATCCACAGGTCGGGCAGGGGTACGTGCCTGTGGGCCCGAGTCATGCCTGGTCCGCACGCGGCGTCGCCGAGGCGCCGCCGGGGATGGACCCTGGCGCGAGTATCTCCGCAGCCGACCCCCAGGTCAAGGCGCCGCGGAACGGTGTGCTGACCGCCGCTCAGCCGTGCGCGGCCGCGGCGTCGAGTGCCACGCCGTACAGGATGTCGTGCTCGGAGACCTCGGCGGCGTCCAGGCCGAACGCGCGCATCGCCTCCACGATGAAGACGGTGCCGGCGACGATCGTCGGCGCGCGCTGCGGATGCAGGCCCGCGACCTCGCGGCGCTCCGCATTGGTCATCGCCGCCAGGCGCTGCGAGATGCGCTCGCAGGCCGCGAGCGAGACGCGATAGCCGTCGACCTTCGCCGGGTCGTACGGCTCGAGCTGCTGGTCGATGGCCGCCATCGAGGTCGCCGTCCCGGCGACGGCGATCATGGCGCTCGTGCTCGCGCGCAGGCGCTCGGGAACCGCCGCCGCGAATGTCGCGCGCACGTCCTGCGCGAGCGCGTCGAGCTCCTGCGCGAGCGGCGGGTCGTGGTGCAGGTGGCGCTCGCTGTGGCGCACCACGCCGGCCTGCGTGGAGACGTGGAACGCGACGTCACGGCCGCGGCCGACGATGAACTCGGTCGAGCCGCCACCGATGTCGAGGACGACGATCTGCTCGGCAGCGTCCGGATCGCGGCTGCTCGTGGCGCCCAGGAACGACAGGCGCGCCTCCTCCTCGCCGGGGATCGCGCGCGCGTCGAGGTCGTAGTCCTCGCGCACGCGGGCCGTGAACTGCGCGCCGTTGGCCGCGTCGCGGGTGGCACTGGTCAGCACGGCGCGGCGCAGGTCGATCGGGCCGCCGGCGTCCATGATCTCGGCGTAGACGTCGAGCGTCGCGAACACCCGCGCCATCGCCTCATCGGAGAGGCGGCCGCTCGCCTCCAGGCCGGCGCCCAGGCGCGTGACCTCGCTACGGCGCTCGAGCTCGTGCACCGTGCCGGCGGCGGCGTCCACGTCGGCGACGAGCAGCCGGGTGGAGTTCGTGCCGATGTCGACGACCGCGATGCGCATGGACGGGGCGTGAGCCTACGCGGGATGGGGCATCGGGGCGCCGGCGAGCGCGGCGAGCAGGTTCCCGGCCGCGAGGTCGGCCATGCGCTCGCGGGCGGCATGCGTCGCAGAGCCGATGTGCGGCAGCACGAGCAGGTTCGGCGCGTCGAGCAGTGGGTCGTCCGCCGGCAACGGCTCGGGATCGGTGACGTCGAGCGCCGCCGCGCCGATCACCCCGTCGCGCAGCGCGGCGGCGAGCGCGACCTGGTCGACGACGCCGCCACGCGCGGTGTTCACGAGGATCGCGCCGGGTCGCATGGCGGCCAGCGCCCGGGCGTCGATCAGGTGGCGGGTGTCCGGGTTCAGCGGGCAGTGGAGCGTGACGGCGTCCGCGTGGGTCAGCGCGCCGTGCAGGTCGTCGCCGCGGCCGACGGGAAGGAGCTCCATGCCGAACGCGACTGCGCGCTCGCCGACGGCGCGGCCGATGCGCCCGTGGCCGACGATCGCCAGGCAGGCGCCGCGCAGCTCCAGCCCGAGCCAGCCCTGCGGCTCGAACGTGCGCCATGCTCCCTCGCGCACCGACTGTGCGGCTGCGGGAAGGTGCCGCGCGGCCGCCAGCAGGAGGGCGAGCGCGAGGTCCGCGGTGGCGTCGGTCAGCACGTCGGGCGTGACGCCGACCGCGATCCCGCGCGCCGCCGCGGCCTCGCGGTCGACGTTGTCCGAGCCGACCGCGTAGTTCGCGATCGCGCGCAGGTGCGGCGCGCGGTCCAGCAGCGCGCCGTCGACCCGCTCCGTCAGCAGGCACAGCAGGCCCTCCGCCTGGGCGACCCCGGCCTCGAGCTCGGCGCGGGTGGGGGGCAGCGGACCCGGGTGGACGCTCACCGCGTGCCCGGCCGCCCGCAACTGCTCCACCGCGGTGCCGGGGAGCGGGCGGGTGACGAAGACGCGGGCCATCTCCGCGACGATATCCGCAGGTTGCTCAGCGGCGGTCGGCGGTGGCGATGCGCACGCGCTCGCCGCTCGCGACCGACCAGACGGCGACCGCGGTGTTCCCCGTGGCTCCGACGCGCGGGTAGAGGCCCGGCTCGGCGACCTGCTGCTGGTCGCCGAACGCGCCCCCCGCCGGTCGTGCGACGGACAGCACCGCGGTGCTCGTGTTCCACACGTAGAGGGCGGTGGCGTCGGCGAGGTAGGTGAGCGCCCCGCCCGGGAGGACCCCGGGCACGGCCGCGGCGGGGCCGAACTGCGCCGCACCGGCGGGCCGGACAGCGACCTGGAAGAGCGTCACGTCCTCGCTTCCGGTCGGCCGCGAGCCGAGCGTGAGCATCGCCTCGCCAGACGGTGCCACCGCCAGCTCATAGTCGCGCGTCTGCGTGGACGCGACCTGCGTCACCGCGCTGAGAGCGCCGCTCGGCAGCCGCGAGGCGGTCATGAGCGGGCCCGTCTGCAGGCCGTTGCCCTCGGAGTCGACGCCCGCGTCGTGCCAGGCGACGATCGCCTCACGCGCAGGCGTGAGCGCGATGACGGGATTGCTGGCCTGCGCCGGGCCGATGGTGCGCTGCGAGCCCCACGAGCCCGAGGCGCCACGCGACCGCGCCGCGATACGAACGACCGGGCCGGCGTCGTTGGTCCAGGCCGCATAGGCCGTGCCGCGATCGTCGATCGCGACGACCCCGCCGCTGATGCCGTTCGGGGTCTCCGGCTCGCGGATCGTCTGTGCCCCGCCGAACGGCCTGGTCGCCGGCCGGTACGAGGACTGGACGGCCAGCGTGCGGCGTGTGCCGCCGAGCTGCCGTACACCGCTCCAGGTGATGATCGCGTCGCCGGCAGCGTTGGCCGCGACCTTCGCGTTCGCCTCGATGAAGTGGCTGCTCGTGCCGATCAGGTGCACGGTGCCCCAGGCTCCGCTGCGCGCGCGGATGATCGTGCGGATCGTCAACGGGCCGCGCACGAGGCCGCCGCCGCGCGGGTTGCCGTCCTGCGTCCAGGCGACGATCACGCCGCCCTTGCCGTCGACCGCGACGGACGGGCCGGTGACGTTGAAGCTCCCCTGCGAGACGCGCACCGGCGTACCCCAGCGGCCGCCCGCGTTGCGCACCGCGACGCGCACGCCGCCTGCGACGTAGGCGATCGCGGCGGTGCCGTCGGTCCCGACGGCGACGCTCGAGTTCACGTCGCCCGCGCCCGGGAGCGTCGTCGGTGTCCGCCAGCTCGCAGCCCCCGCGGGCGCGGCGGCGCCGAGTGCGAGAACAGCGACGGCGGTGGCGATGAGGCGGCGAGCGCTCATACACCTGGAACGCATCGCAGAGCCGATGGTTTCGGTCAGGTGCGCACGAGCCGCAGCACCGGGATCACGCGTCCGCCGGTCCGCCCCTGGTAGGTGTCGTAGCCGCCGTACACGCGGGTCACGATCTCCCAGGCCCGCTCGCGCTCCTCACCCTCCAGCTCGCGTGCGCGGTAGCTGCCCGAGCGGTTCTTGGCGATGATTCCGCAGTCGGGATGGGCCTTGAGGTTGTGGTACCAGGCAGGATTGCGCGGGTCGCCGCCCTTGGAGGCGACGAGCAGGATGTCGTCGCCGTCGACGCCGTAGACGAGCGCCGTCTCGCGCTCCGCGCCGGACTTCGCGCCCGTGTGCGTGAGCAGCAGCACGGGCTGGCCGAGCACGGAGCTCAGGCGACCGTTCGTGCGCCGCAGCAGCCACGGGTCGACCTTCGAGGTGACGTGGATGAAGTACCAGCCGCCGACGCGGGACGACGCGACCCGCTCGACACCGCGTTGGATCGCACCTCGCTCAGCCATGGCGCGAGCATATGCCGCGCCGCGCGGCCTGGGTAGGGTCGCCTCATGACCGTCGCCGCCGGAACGCTGCGCCAGCGCCGTGAGGCCCTCGTACGCGAGCACATGGCGTCCGAGAACCGCTGCTCGGCACGCACCTGGGCTCGTTCCGCGGGCTTCCCGCGACCGGGCGCGCGTTCACCTGCCGCACCCTGGCCATCTTCGTCTTCGAGCCCGGTGGGGAGTGAATCGTCTGCGAGCGCGTCTACTTCGACTCGGCGACCATCCTGCGCCAGCTGGGCATCGCGCACGACCCGCTGACGCTCAAGGGCCGGCTCGCGACGCTCGTCAACCACCCGGTGACGATCGGCGGCGCGCTGCTGCGTCAGGTGCGCGGCGCCGGCTGAGCGCCGCGGGCGGGTCCGGCGACGGCCTTGATCTCCACGAGCCGGTCGTCGGGCCGTTCCGCCTCGGGTTCGATGCCGACGATCGGGCTCGTCGGCATGCCGTTGCCGGTCAGCGCAGGATCCGGCGCGTACGCTCGGTGAGGATCTCGACGGGGCGAACCCATCGGTCCGCGCGGTCGCGCGGCGGTGGCGCGAACCCGCTCCGCGTTGCTACCATGAGCACTACGTCGCGGGGTGGAGCAGTCTGGTAGCTCGTCGGGCTCATAACCCGAAGGTCGCGGGTTCGAATCCCGCCCCCGCTATGCAGATCCCGCCTCTCGCCAGGCGGGATTTGCTCTTTCCGGGGCGTTCTCGGGGGGCCTCCGTGGTTCCGATGTGGTTCCAATTCGGGGGTGGGTAGGTGGCCCTCTCGCGCGACATAGTTCGTGCATGGGCAAGCGCTCATACGGATCCGGAAGGCTCTTTCGTATGCGCCGACAGGGGTGGGCGGGAGACGTGGTGCGGGTCCTGGTGGGCCGGCGACGTGCGCGTCAAGCGGCGCATCGGGCCCAAGCGCCGGGCGGGGACCGCGGACGGGCTGACGTGCTCGCAGGCAGAGCGCGAGCTGCGCCACCTGATCGCAACCGAGGTCGTCGTGCACGGCGCGCAGCGGCGCACCGTCGAGCAAGGCCGGCGCCGCCTATGTCGAGCATCTCGAGCTGAACTTCCTCAGCGGCCTGTTCGCGTTCTCGGTCAGGCGCGGGTGGGCGACGAGCAGTCCGGTCGCACTCGTCGACCGGCCCAGCGCATCGCGGGCCGCGCACCGGCGCGTGCGCTTCCTGCA
>Ga0208851_1000179_pt1 | contig 28259 bp, 30 predicted proteins | sample NGESurshal092012_FD_184481 | JGI IMG/M metagenome (GOLD analysis project Ga0208851, IMG submission 184481) | Arctic peat soil microbial communities from Barrow, Alaska - NGEE Surface sample 415-2 shallow-092012 (SPAdes) | ecosystem: Environmental > Terrestrial > Soil > Wetlands > Peat ... | reverse complement strand
TCGGCTAGGCATCACGGTGATCCTGTCCACCCACGATATGGTCCAGGGACAGAGGTTGGCCGACCGCATCGCAGTAATCATCGACGGGCGAATCGGCCAGATCGGTACCTCGAAAGAGATCTTTTACCAGCCGATGAACCAGGCGGTCGCCCATATGGTCGGAGTCGAGGATATTTTAGACGGTGTCGTCACCGAAAATGAAGCGGGGCTTGCAGTCATTGATGTAAACGGCGTGCAGATCACCGCGTGCTCAGGCGCCCCCCCTGGCACGCCGGTCACCCTTTACATGCGACCTGAGGATATCACCCTCTACGAAAAAGACAGCATTAGAAGCAGTGCCCGTAACAAGTTCACCGGCCGGATCATCGAGGTCAAACCCATCGGGCCGATGGTACGCCTGAAGGTCGATGTCGGAGTGAGATTGACCGCGGTCATCACCCAACGATCATTCGATGAGCTCGGTCTTGCGCTGGGGAAGGAGACCGAGCTCACTTTCAAGGCCAGCGCCATTCACGTGGTGGAACGTAAAGGCACGGATTGATTCATTTTATTCCCGCTTCATCGGGATTCTCTCCCTGGCCATATCTATCACAGTTACCTTCTTTGCTGGGCTTGCGCTCGCTTGGCTCCTAGAACTGAGAAAAAAGCCGAGAAGAGAAATATAGACTGGTAAAAAAACCCAGAACGCGTTGTTCCGAGATCGCCCCTTCGAATAATGCAGAATATTAAAACGAGATAGATCTGTTTAATGATGAACTTCGTCTGATTTGCTGAGAATCGCAGACAAGTTCGTACCCTTACAAAAGTGTGCCGCAGCTTAGATTTACCGATATTACTCGTTAATCACAGTTGCTACCAAATAGAACGTTTAGTTACACGATTTAGCGCAAATAGTTAGCTAAATCGCAAATGATCTTTCGTATAAAATACTTCAACTGTCTGTTTTTGAAATCAGTTAACACATAGTTATAACACAAAAATTAAGGTTTTTTGCAAGTGGTTTCGAAAGAGCAAAACTCATTAAGCATGAAAGCGATATTTCCTGCGCAACATATCGATTGCGAGCTATGGAGGGAAAGATGAATCCATTAGGTAAAATCCTGATAGTGTGCATTTTAGTCATCACTATGGCGGTGGCAGCTTCAGGCTGCACCACCTCTACCACCAGTACCAATCAACTAACGCTGGCGACCACCACGAGCCTGTATGACACCGGGCTTTTGGACTACCTCAAGCCTTTTTTCGAACAGCAATACAATGCCACGCTCCTGATCACATCCCAGGGAAGCGGGAAGGCGCTGGAGGTCGCGAGCCGCGGCGATGCCGATGTGCTGGCCGTCCATTCCCCGGCCGCAGAGAAGGCCTTCGTGGCTAATGGCACGGGGATGAACCGCCGTTGCTTTGCCTACAACTACTTCGTTATCGTCGGTCCGCCGAGCGATCCGGCCGCGATCAATGGGACGGGCGCGGTGGCGGCGTTCCAGACGATCAACAAACTCGGCACAAATAACACCAACGGTGTGACGTTTGTTTCCCGCGGTGACCAATCGGGCACCCACACAAAGGAGCAGGGTATCTGGGCTTCGGCTGGGTATAATTACACTAAACAAATCGAGGGATCCGGAGCTTGGTATAGCGAAACCGGGCAGGGAATGGGCGCGACGCTGCAGGTTGCCGATCAGAAACAAGCATATACCCTTACTGATCTGGGGACCTACCTCGCGTATAAGGGTAACCTTACACTTGTTCCGCTGGGGGTCACGAATGACAGCGCCCTGCTGAATGTGTACAGCGCTATCACCGTATACAACACGAAGTTCACAACCCAAGAGATACAATTGGCCAACAACTTTGTGAACTTCATGACCTCCAATTCGACCCAGAAATTGATCGGCGCATACGGCGTAGAAAAGTACGGACAGCCCCTGTTTTACCCGATGAACGGAAATTGCAGCAAATTTAACTGCACGTGCACCGGCCTTGCGACTGATCTTGTGCCACCCGCGCTTATGACCACCACATCGACGGCCACTGCTAACGCGACGACGACTATGGCCGCATCGGTAGCCACTACTAGCGCGACGACGACTAAGGCGGCCGGGTAACGATCGACACATCGAATAAAGGATATCAACCAAGACGAAAGAGACGAAGAGAATAACAACAGATAAAGGGCGTTAGATTCACCTCCAACGCCAGACAGCAGATTTGCGGGTAAGAGTATTTTTGCTCTTGCCCTTTTTTTTAGCTATGAACATATTAGGCGCTCCGTTTGCTTACTTCCTTGCCTCTAACACATTGCTAGGAAAAGTATTGCGGAAGCTTTTGGTGACCTTTCGTTGCAAGAAGAAACCTCAGCGCCCTCCAATTCAAGACTTTCGCGGCGCAAGTTTGAGGATAACAATTCTCGGATAGAAAAAAATGACTACAGTTACAGTAGAAGATGCACACGCAACTTTAGGCGATTTCAAGCTGCGCGACATTAGCCTCAACGTAGCTAGCGGCGAGTTCTTTGTTATCTTAGGCCCAAGTGGAGCGGGAAAAACGATCTTGCTTGATCTTATTGCTGGGTTCGTCTATCCACGCCAGGGGAGGGTGCTGCTCGACGACGCTGATGTTACTCATCTTCCAACTGAAAAACGCCGCATTGGTTATATGTTTCAAAATTATGCGCTCTTTCCAAATATGAGTGTATATAAGAATATTGAGTTTGGCCTTGCGTACACAAAGTTGCCTAACCATGCGCAGAGAATTGAAGAGATGATGGAACTGGTGGGAATTAGCAGCCTTAGAGATAGGACGCCCACAACGCTGAGCGGCGGAGAAAAGCAGCGTGTTGCTCTTGCCCGTTCCTTGATTCTCGAGCCTCGCGTTCTTCTTCTGGATGAACCATTAAGTGCACTCGACGCTTTTTCACGGGATGTGATTCGCGAAGAACTTAGAGACGTAGTCAATCAGTTTGGCATTACAGCCATGTTTGTTACCCACGATCAAATTGATGCAAGGCTGTTAGCAGACAGGCTTGGCATAATGTACGATGGCAAGCTTGTTCAGACAGGTTCGGTGCACCAGATATTCGATAAGCCTGAAAACGAGCAAGTCGCCGCATTTGTCAGCATGGAGAATCTTTTCGAGGGCAAGGTGATTTCGCAGGAAGGCGGGATCATTACAGTAGACGTTCATGACAAGACGGTTGAAGCTGTCGCAGACAACGAAAAAGACGAAGTGGTCATATTAGGTATACGGCCTGAAAATGTTACTTTGATGCTCGAGCCGACAATAAGTAGCGCGCGAAACACCTTTAGAGGCACGATCTCGAAGATTTTATACCTGGGTCCCGTCAACAAGGTTATCATTGACTGCGGTTTTCCACTTGCTGCTTTTGTTACAAATCGTTCTAGTGAGGCACTAAAACTCGATAAAGGAACGGAAGTGACTGCTTCTTTCAAAGCAACTGGGGTCAACGTAATGAAAAAACGATGATCGGTAAAAGTTGTCGGACTATATAACTCCCATAAGGAGCTGCTAAAACTTTCTCAGCCTTTCACTAGGAATAGAAGGTGATACGTATTATATTTACAAAATGAGTTGGCCGCACGAGATGGCGCCGAGCACGCTTAAGAGCGTGAAGAACACCAATTCAAGATTTTTTGTGTCCGTAAATGATCTTCTTTATTCACGGTCAGCACACCTGGAGGAAACGCCTCTCTCGTGTGGCCGCAAGAGCTTCACAACGTTGAATAGCGATAGTTCAACGTCGCGAAGCTGGTGAAATAAGCAACGGTTTTGTTTCACGTTGCTTTAAGAATAGAATAAGAGTAATTATATAAAAGCGTTATTACTGCGCAGTAATAACGTTTAAATATCTTAAGAATTATGTTTTGAGCCAGTGGAAACTGGCTCTGGTATAATCTTTGCGGCTATGAACGCCGCTGTAACGCTATGATGAGTGCTGTTTCCCGCAACCAATTGCTAATCCAAAAGACAACTCAAGATGGTACGTATGAATAAGAAGAAGTTTATTCCTATCTTGCTTTGCGCATTGTTGAGCGTGCTCGTTGTTACCACATGTGGTTGCACGACTACACAAAACAGCCAAAGTACGAAGCTCACTGTTTTTGCAGCGGCATCACTTACTAGCGCATTTAACGAGACGGCTCAAGCCTTTGAAGCTAATAACTCGGGGGTCACTGTCGTATTTAATTACGCTGGTAGCAACGCTTTGGCAACCCAAATCAAACAAGGGGCGAATGTGGACGTTTTTGCATCTGCCGATCAAAAGAACATGAAATCCGTTCAGGACGCAGGATTGATGAACAACTCAAGCGTTAAGGTCTTCGCTCAGAACAAGCTAGCTCTCATCGTCCCGAAAGCAAACCCCGCAAATATCATAAGTTTGAACGATCTAGCAAATTCTGGTGTAAAACTCGTTGTCGCGAACAGTTCCGTACCCGTCGGGAATTATTCGCTGCAGATGCTAAGTAAAGCGTCTAATAACTCTTCCTACGGGGCTGGATTTAACACCAGCGTCTTAGCAAACGTCGTTTCAGAGGAAACGAATGTTAACGATGTGGTGGTAAAAGTTGCCTTAGGTCAAGGCGACGCAGGTATCGTCTATGTCTCTGATGTGCCAGCCGCCTACAAGGATAAAGTGACGGTTATCAAGATTCCAGACAGCGTTAACGTTATAGCTCAATACCCCATCGGGGTGCTCAGCGGTTCGCAGAACGCTCAACAGGCGCAGAGTTGGATCAACTACGTGACTTCTCCCGCAGGCCAGGCAATCTTACAAAAGTACGGTTTCATCATCCCAAAAGCGTCTCAGAACGCTACTGTCGCAGCTGCCACCACAACAGCTGCCACCGCTGCGACTTGATTTACAACAAGGGCCCCCTAAAGAACGTTACGTTAAACTGAAGCAGGCTTGATTGCACCCACCGAGTTATCGGTGACAATAGAGTCCTCACTACGATAAGCAGGGAAATTCAAAGGACGAATAATTCTGCGATCCTATAGACAATCGAAAGGTACCCTAAGATCACTATACTGTTCTTTCGGTGTTAGATAGGTGTCGTGCGACTACTAAGGAAGTGCGAAACTCGCACAGATTCAATAGGGCAATTAACCAATCTCTAAATTCTAACAAGATCCAAACCTATGAAATCCACGATCACTAACACATCTTTCGAAGCAAGAACTGCTAAATCGACTCGAATTAAAAAAGCAGCTAAGTTGCTAATCGTGTTTTTATTGTTCGGTGTCGTCGTGGCATATCTCGCATTGCCCATCGCAGCGCTCTTTGCGTACGGAACTCCATCTGGCTTTATTAGCTCACTCTCAACAGAGATGGTCCAAGAAGCGATTAAGCTTAGTTTAATCACCACGTTAACCACCTTGACCGTTGTTATCATTTTTGGCACTCCGGTAGCATATTATAACGCGCGCCACAGCTACCGCGGCAAGAGAATAATAGAGACGCTAATAGATCTCCCAATCGTGCTGCCCCCTTCCGTTGCAGGCATCGCGCTTTTGTTAACGTTTGGTCGTATGGGGTTGCTTGGCCAATATTTCAACATCCTAGGAATCAACATTGCCTTTACTACAACCGCCGTTGTACTTGCCCAAATATTTGTAGCGTCTCCTTTTTACGTCAGGCAAGCAACAACGAGTTTCGAAGATGTTGACCCTGAATACGAAAAAGCCGCCCACACGCTCGGAGCGTCAGACACCGCAACATTTTTCCGAGTGACAGCACCGATCGCGCTTAACGGCCTTGTTTCCGGGGCACTTATGACGTGGGCGCGCGCTCTGGGAGAATTCGGCGCAACGCTCATATTTGCAGGCAATTTTCAAGGCGTGACCCAGACGATGCCTCTTGCGATATACACAGCACTTAACTCTGACTTAGACGTGGCAGTGAACCTTGCAGTCATTCTCGTGCTGATCTGTTTTGCCGTGATAATCAGCGTAAAAGTGCTCACCTTGAGAGAGAAGCACGCTGGCAAAGACGAAAAAACCATTCTCGACCAAGTCTAACCGCCAGCTCATAGTAAGTGCCCTGATTCTACCCGCAAGGCTGTCGCGTTGCCAAGCCGGTAACCAGTACAGCTAGGCGACCGGTGCTGATGTTGTTAGTCAAGACTCAGTTGATTGTTACCATCGAGTAATAACGCTTTTATACTTTGTGGTGAATGTGATTTTTAGGTGTAGACACTGAAAAAATAGTCTACACCTTCTCTCCCATTGACTTCAAAAAAGAAGTACGTCAATTTTATGCTTTTTTTGTCCCGATCTGCTTTAGATACGAAACTATGGAATGGCGGTGACGTATACTAGCAGCGCCAAGCTGGTTGTGCATTTACAATTTTTAAAAAAATATATAAAATTGAGCGAATCCAATGCGCTCAATATGCCGGATTAAAAAAACGCGCCCCAATGGCCAGCTTCTACGGGTGCAAAAAAGCTGGCAGAGAACGCTGCTCTCAAAAGAGATTAAATAAAGGTAGAAGCTCTTTTAAAGCAAATGAAAGCCCAACTTGGCTGTTAGAACAGTGTTAGCCCGGAGGGAAATACGTATGGATTTGGAGAATATGCTCATTAACGGTGAGTGGGTTCGTGCCGCTAGTCATCACTCATTCGCTGTTTACAATCCGGCAAACGGCGCTGTGGTTGGCAAGGCACCAGCTGGCTCAGCTGATGATGCAATTTTAGCTATCAACGCAGCCGACGCCGCATTTAGCGAATGGGCAGAGACGCCTGCCGCGAAACGTGCAGCAATCCTTCGCAGAGCAGGGGACTTGCTTCTCTCGCGCGAAGAACGCATTTCGCAGCTCATCACTTTAGAGGCAGGGAAGCTCTTACGCGCTTCGCGTAAAGAAGTCAGTGCTGCCGCCGAATTCATTTATTGGTACGCCGAGGAGGGACGGCGGTCTTACGGCGAGTGGATCCCCGATCCGCTTCCCGATAGACGCTTGCTCACGATTCGACAACCTGTAGGTGTCGTTGCGGTTATCACCCCTTGGAACTTTCCAGCGTATATGATAGCGCGAACAGCTGCCGCGGCTTTAGCAGCAGGGTGCACGGTAATTGTTAAACCGTCAAAACAAACCGCCCTCACTGGATTGGCAGTTGCACGTGCATTTGCCGACGCAGGTATTCCGCCTGGGGTCTTTAATCTCGTTACAGGAGATCCCAATGCGATTGGCAACGCCTTTCTCGACGATGCCCGCGTAAGGAAGATCTCATTTACGGGTTCTATCGAAATTGGCAAACAATTGATGAGTGGCGCGGCAAAGAGCGTCAAACGAGTGACGTTGGAGCTCGGCGGCAACGCGCCTTTTATTGTACTGAGCGACGCTGATTTGGAGAAAGCGATCGAAGGCTTGATGGCCGCCAAATTCGGAAATGCTGGCCAAATGTGTATAGCGCCCAATCGGGTCTTCGTGCATTCAAGCCTACTTGACGCTTTTTTGGAGCGAATGTCGCTTAAGGTCGCACAGCTGAAGGTCGGCAGCGGCCTTGACCCTGGGACTGACGTAGGGCCACTTATCAATAATTCTGCGGTCAAGAAGGTTGAAAGTCACGTCAATGACGCGATTGACAAAGGGGCACGTGTTCTAGTTGGGGGCCATAGGCTTATTGAGGGGACGCTTGCGTCTGGTTCGTTCTACGCGCCAACGGTATTGGCTGACGTCACGTCAGATATGCGCATTGCACAAGAGGAAACTTTTGGACCTGTTGCGCCTGTAATTGCTTTCGAAGATGATGAAGAGGTTATCGAGCGCGCAAATAACACACCTTACGGATTAGCGGCCTACCTTTATACTCGTGACCTAAAAAAGGCGATACGGATTGCCGAGAGACTTGAGTCTGGGTTAATTGGCGTCAATGATACGCGCATTGCGGCCGTAGAGGGTCCATTCGGAGGCTTTAAACAAAGTGGAATCGGCCGAGAAGGAGGCCACGACGGGTTGGCATCGTTTCTCGAGACAAAGGAAATAGCCTTTCGAGTCTAATTTTGCGACTAACCTCTCGCTGTTTATGCATAGCTTCGCGCAGCTCCGCGAACATTTAAGTCCAAATTCAAGATGTCAAAGTATTCATCAGCGAAAAACACTGAAAGAACAGAATTTACCTTGTGGGGCTCACCAGTTTAGAATCTATACTGAATGCATTAAGCCAATAAAACGAAAAAAAGTAACAGGGGGCAGAAGGCCCCCAACGTGTCTTAATCCGAAGTCAGTTCTGCAAATCGGGCCAAGAGTTTAGCTGTGTCCTTGGTCGATTGGTGGAAGAACGTCGAGAGGGGAATCTCAACGGGACATGCGTCCTCACACTGACCACAGTCTACGCAGTCGGCATCCATATGTGCCGCCCGTGTGTACTGCAGCTTCGGCGAAGGAGGAAGCCCTTCTTCAACCCAGCGCGGCTCACAGCTCTCGAGCTTGCAGTCAGCGCACGTGCACACGGGACACGCTTTCCAGCAGCCGCCGCACTTTATGCATTTTGCGAACTGCTCGAGCCAGAACTCGTCGCGTTCCTCACCGGTCATGAAGTCGTGAGCTTGCCACTTGGCCCCAAGCTTTAGCATCGCCTTTTCGATGTTCTCCCGGATCTCAAGCCCCTTCGGAATCGGATCCTTCGTCGTTATGGCGCCTGCGTTTACAGCGTCCCCAAGGAGTTTGGCCCCTGCCTCAGAGCAGACCTCGACAAACGTTGCCTTGCCCGCATCAGGACCGATGACTCCCCAGTTCCCGAACGCAAGGTCCATCGTTCTCGGGATCTTCTCCTCACAACGGCGGCAGTTTGCCCTTCGGCCGTATCCCTGCTCTTCAAGATCGTCGACCTTGACCTCCTTGTGCTCGTGATCCTTCGTCTCAATGATGAAGTTCCCCTTGGAAATCTCCTCCTTGACGACGTCCATCGGATCGGTGTCGTAGAACTTCCAGATCATCTCCTGGGCCTGCACCGGCGGGAAGGTCCCCCCGCAGTTGAGGCCGATACGGACGAGGTTGTCGGCGTTTAAATCGCCCTTTCGTATCTGCACTCCCATGGCGAGCGAGTCACACCCGACGCCCACGACGGCGAGCTTCATGTCCTTCGCACCGTTGAGGTACTTGAATAGCACGTTTGACTGAATGATCGGGGCGCAGTGCAGCGACCCGGACAGCTCAGTGACCTTCGCCGGATCAGAAATGAGCGTCGGCACGCCGTCATAGATGTCCGCTCCGCGCTTCATTCCGAGCACGCCTTCGACGATCTTGTTCTCAAGCAGATACTTCAGCATCGCGGTAACGGCGCCGCCACACTCACCTTTCTCCTGAATCGCGCTGTCGGCCGCTTGCGCGTAAAACATATCTCCTACTTTAACCATTTTCTGCACCTCCTTCTAAGCGGCTTCAACAGCCGCTGCGCAGACTTTCAGCTCAGGCATCTTAGCAGCCGGATCGAGAGCAGTGTTTGTCAGCATGTTCGCTGCCGCTTCCTTGAAGTGGAACGGCATAAACAGTATCCCTTTTGGAATATCTTTCGTGACCTTGGCAGGTGTTGTGACCTCGCCACGTCGCGTTCGCACCTTTACCATGTCTCCCTTAGCTATGCCAAGTTCAGCGGCGTCTTCCGGGCTGATCTCAACGTAACCCGTCGGGACTTCAGCGTTCAGCGTCGGCGACCGTCTCGTCATAGTTCCGGTGTGGTAGTGGAACAATATACGCCCGGTAGTAAGGATGAACGGATAGTCCGCGTCAGTCACTTCTGCAGGTGGCTTCCACTCCACTCCGATGAAGGTTCCCAGTCCATCTGGCGCTGAAAACTTCGCTGTGTGGAGAATCGGCGTTCCGGGATGTTCTACGGTCGGACACGGCCAATGTAGTGCTTCTGGCTTTTCCAGTCGTGCGTAGGTCATTCCTGCATATTGCGGCGTACACTGTCTGACTTCTTCGAATATCTGTTCGGCGCTCTCGAAGTTGAAACCAGGGATCTCTAACTTGTTGGCAAGGGCGCAAATGATTTCCCAGTCAGCCTTTGCTTCGCCGGGTGGCTCAACTGCTTTTCTCACGCGTTGGACGCGTCTTTCGGTGCTCGTAAACGTGCCTTCCTTTTCCGCCCAACACGCGCCTGGTAGTACGACGTCTGCGAGTTCTGCAGTCTCAGTGAGGAAGATGTCCTGGACTACGAGGAAATCGAGCTTCTTAAGACACTCAGCGGCGTGGGTGAGGTCCGGGTCTGACATCATCGGATTCTCTCCGACGATGTACAAGTTCTTGATCTCATCGCCGGCGGCTCCTAGCATCTCAGTGACGGTCAGACCGCCCACCGCAGGCAAGTCTGTGACTCCCCAGAACTGTTCCATTTTCTGGCGTGCTGCATCAACGGCCACAGATTGGTATCCAGAGTACACGACAGGCAGCGCTCCCATGTCGCACGCTCCTTGTACGTTGTTCTGGCCTCTCAGCGGATTAACGCCTGTGCCGGGCCTGCCGATGTTGCCCGTCAGCATCGCAATGTTTGAAGTCGAAAGCACATTATCGGTACCCGTGGTATGCTGCGTGATTCCCATTGAGTAAATCAAAGCCGTGGCGTCTGCGTCTGCGTAGGCCATGGCCACTTCTTTAACGAGTTCAGGGGGCACCGTTGTTATCTCTTGAACGTCTGCGTAGTTTTTGACGACCTCCTTAAGCTCGTCAAATCCCTTCGTTCGCTCAGCGATGAATTCTTTGTCTTCCTTTCCTTCCTTAATGATCCAATACATCATCGAGTTCAGAAGCGCGACGTCAGTGCCTGGTTTGAAGGGCACGTATATGTCTGCCAATTTTGCGGTCGTTGAAAACCTTGGGTCAGCGACGATTATCTTCGCTCCCTTCTCTTTTGCTCTGATAACACTTCTACCGATGAGTGGGTGCTGCTCCATGGTGTTCGAGCCGATGATGAATATGCAGTTAGCTTCTACAATGTCGGCAATGGAGTTAGTCATCGCACCGGAGCCGAACGAGCGTGCGAGTCCGGATACCGTGGGACCGTGGCACAGCCGCGCACAGTGATCAAGGTAGTTGGTGTGGAAGCCCGTTCTCGCCAGCTTGTTCATCAAGTAGTTCTCTTCGTTTGTTGTCCTCGCAGAAGATAGAAACGCCACCGAATTAGGCCCGTACTGATCCTGCGTTGCCTTGAATTTCGAGGCAACTAAGGCCAGGGCTTCGCCCCACGTAGACTCGACGAACTTGCCATCTTTTTTGATCAGAGGCACAGTGAGTCGATCCTCGCTGTGAACGAATTCAGCACAAGCGTGTCCCTTTGGACAGAGTTTGCCCTCGCTTACGGGATGTCGCTTCCAGGTTTCAACACCTGCAAGCTTTCCGTCTTGAACAACAAGGTTTAAACCGCAACCACAGCCGCAGTAGGGGCACGTAGTTGGCACATAGTCAAAATTCATATTCTCTCCCATCTCCTAGTCTTTTTTCAATTATGATATTCAATTTAGGAGATCTAACGCACAGTATATCATGCTAGGGTAGCTTTAATTTTTTGGAGCAAAAAAAATAGAAGACAGGCTTGTGCCCCTGAGGTATCCAGATCTTAAAAAGGCCAACTGGCTGATCGTGCTTAAACGACTTCTGCTTCTCGTTTTTCAACTAGGGGGGTTATGTGTTCCAGAGCGTAGCGATATGATATCCCGAGCTCGCGTGCCGCGGCGCTTATAGAGCCAAGTCTTTCAATTTCGGCAAGAAGCCGCATCGTGCCAAGGCCGAAAACGTATTCCCCATCTTCGCCGACAAACCACAGCTTGAATCGCGGTCTGATTCTCATGCTCGTAAGAAATAATAGCGCATGTGCACACTTAACCCATAACGATGAAATTCAAAACAGGAACTCCATTCGAGCGGCTTTGAATATATTTCTTAAAGCCATCGTGCCTATTGAAGAAACAGAGGTGGCGCCCATACATCACGATCCTAATCTACGGCAAGAACATGCGCGATATGGAAGCGCTTGCTACGATTCTATCAGACGGCGATGAAGTCGCGATCTTTCCTCCTGATTAAGGCGGCTAAATCGGACGACTATCAATCACTGAGGTCAACGTACCATTTCGTGAGCTGGTTCAACGAACCTTCCATGCCACGGTAATCCTCTAGAAGCTCATAACCAAACGCTGTCAGTTTGGCCCCTCCCCCATCTTTTCCGCCTCGCGTCCTATCAACAAGTTGACGACTGAGCCGATTTTCAACGATAGTTATGCGTTCTAGAGCGTAACGGTATGACATCCTCAGCTCGCGTGCCGCGGCGCTTATAGAGCCAAGTTTTTCAATTTCGGCAAGAAGCCGCATCGTGCCAAGGCCGAAAACGTATTCCTCATCTTCACCGACAAACCACAGCTTGAATCGCGGTCTGATTCTCATGTTAGTCTCATGCTCGTAAGGTATAATAGCGCACGTGCACACTTAACCGTAACGATGATATTCAAGACACATAACGATGATATTTAAAACACGAACGCCGTTTGACGTGGCTTTGGATAGGTTCCTCAAAGCCATCGTGCCTATCGACGACACCGAGGTGTCGCCCATTCGAGAGGCCAGAGGGAGGGTGCTTGCCCGCCAGATTATAGCGCCACGAGACGAACCTAACTATCGGCGGGCTGCGATGGACGGTTATGCGGTCATTGCCGACGATACGTTAGGGGCAAGCCAGCGTTCTCCGGTTGCCCTCAAAATTGGTGATGACGTGAGACGTGGCGTGGTCTCTCGGGTGCATACCGGCTCCAAAGTGCCGGACCATGCCGATGCCGTGGTGATGGTAGAAGACGTCGAACGCCTCGATGACGTCGCTGAGATTAGGGCGCAGGCCCATCCGTTCGAAAACGTTGGTCTCAAGGGCGAGGACGTACGTCGCGGTGAGCTCATTTTTTCCCCCGGTCATCGCATGCGGCCCGCAGATATCGGCCTGCTTGCTTCCCTTGACGTCCCAGACGTGACCGTCTATAGGCAACCAGACGTCGCGATCATACCGACCGGAGAAGAGCTCGTTGGAGGTAAACCCGCAGAAGGAGAGGTCGTCGAAACAAACGGCCTTATGAACGCGCTCCTCGTTGAACAGTGGGGTGCACGCTACCGCTACCGGAATATCGTTCCTGACGTCCGGGAGCTCATTGAAGCCGCGTTGCTGCGGGAGACGGATGCCGACCTCATACTAACTACCGGAGGAACATCCGTTGGGATTCGTGACCTCGTTCCTGAGGCGGTGCAGAAGCTTGGCAAGCTTTTGGTACACGGGATAGCGATCAGTCCTGGAAAACCCACGGCGCTCGGTTTTGTTGAGGATACGCCCATAGCGTGTCTGCCCGGGTTTCCGGTCGCTTGTCTTGTCGCTTCATACGCGTTTGCCAAGCCGGCGATCCATCGACTCGCCCACGTCGAACGGCAATTTGAGCGGACAAAGACTGGCACGCTGACTAGCAAGCTAACCGGTAAACCTGGTTCACGAACGTATGCGCGCGTAGCGATGCGGAACGAACGCGTTGAACCCATTATGGTATCGGGATCGGGCATACTCAGCTCGATGGCTAAAGCAGACGGATTCGTCATCATTCCCGAAAACGTCGAAGGGTACGATGAGGGCCAACGGGTAGAGGTTGTTCTATTTGACTGACCACCGGGTGCTTATGGATACACGAAAAGAGTTCAGAGAGCTAATAAGCGTCGAAAAGGCCCACGAGATCATTAGGAGACTTGCGCTAGTTCGCAGAACAGAAAAGGTGGCGTTGCAGCGTGCTTTGGGGCGAACCCTCGCTGAGGACGTCACGTCACGCGTGGACGTTCCGTCCTTCGATAGGGCGGCAATGGACGGATTCGCTCTAATCGCGCGCGATACCTATTCCGCTCGAGAAGACGCACCGGTGCGACTGCCGCTCTTAGGTTCCGTTGAAGCTGGCGTCTTACCTAAATTTGAGTTGCATTCCGGGCAGGCTGTCGAAATTGCCACTGGTGCGATGATGCCCAAGGGCGCCAACGCTGAAGTCATGGTCGAACACGTCGATATCGAAGCAACGGGCATCGCGATAAAAAAACCGGTTACCATCCATGAAAACGTAATATCAGCTGGCTCTGACGTGATGGCCGGAGAGCTTGTGCTGCGCCGCGGAGCGGTTCTCACCGAAAGAGAGATCGGAGCCTTGGCAACGATTGGTTGTCACGATGTAAATGTCTTCGAACCGCCACGGGTGGGCATTCTTGCGACCGGCAATGAGGTCGTGCCTCCTGGATCCGCTCTGACACCCGGCAAGATCTATGACGTCAATACTTATTCAGTTGGGGCGGCAGTCGAAGCGAGCGGTGGGAAACCACTTTACTACGGAATCGTCAGAGACGACATCGATCAGATAGAGCGCGTAATAGCAGACGCACTTAACGAATGCGACATGGTGATCTCCTCTGGAAGTACGTCAGCGGGACAAGGTGACGTAGTATATCGTATTGCCGAAAAAGGAACGCTTCTCGCACACGGCGTGAGCATCAAACCTGGAAAGCCACTCATCATCGCAGAGCTTGAAGGTAAACCGTTCTTCGGCCTACCAGGATACCCCGTCTCAGCGCTCATGGTTTACTATGTCTTCATAGATCCGTTCATAAGAGGGGGAGCGAAGCCATCACGTAAGGTCCGTGCGAGACTTGGAATTGAGGTCCACTCAGAGCCACGACATCAACTGCTCCCGGTGAACCTCGTTCGCAGCGTAGCTTACCCTGTTTTAGCGAGCTCTGACGCGATAACCACGCTCCTGTCTGATGGATTTCTTGAAATCCCCGAGCATACAGAGATTGTTGATGAAAATACAGAAGTTGAGGTCACTCTTTTCGGAGAATTTGAGCTGACAGACCTAATGTTTATCGGGAGCCACGATCTAGGGGTAGACATCCTCTTTCAGATGATTGAAGACGTTGCTGCGCACGTAAAAGCCGTCAACGTCGGTTCTCAAGGAGGGCTTGTTGCTGTCCGTAAGGGTATTGCGGATATTGCCGGCACTCATCTCCTGAGTGCCTCGGGGGAGTACAACCTCCCGTTTGTTAAAGAGTTCGGATTACACGACGTTGCGCTGGTTAAGGGCTACTTGCGGCAACAAGGGATTATCACTCGAAAAGGGGAGATGGTCTCACTTGACGGTCTCACAGAAAGGCAGTTCATAAACCGGAATGCCGGATCCGGAACTCGTGTGCTAACGGACACGTTGTTACAGCAGGTCGCAACAACGCGCGGGCTAGAGTTTGACGCATTGACCCAGTCTATTAAAGGCTATGACTATGAGGCGCGAACGCACAGTGCAGTAGCCTCTGCAGTGAAATTGGGGAAAGCGGACGCCGGTATAGGAATCAAGCCTGTCGCTGATTTGAACGGATTAGCGTTTCACCCGCTCGCAGATGAAGAGTATGATTTTGTGATACCGTTAGACCGCTTAGAGGAGCTCCCGCTAAAACGATTCCTTCAAGCACTACAATCCGAGGAGTTCGCCTCACGCTTGCCATCGGGCATACAGACCTACGATAAGACGGGGCATATTGTCAAGATTGACTAATTAATCCGTTTGCCACAACTGCGATTTTTTTTAATTTTTTACGGCACTGCGTCTAACAAACAAATCATTCACTGCCAACGCGTCCGCAGCCGACCCCACAGTAGGGGCACGTTGTCGGCACGTATTGTAAATCCATGCGATTTCCTCCAGAGTAAATCTGCCTCAAGCTAAACAGCAGCAACCGAAGCTAAAAGCAGATAGCTAAGTCTTTTGCGCCAAACTATAAATTCGTTATTATCATAGGATAACATTCAAACAAATACTTTGTCTGCTCAATCGTCTTTCTTATTGAGCCATTAACCTCAAAAGAAGCTTAAAAAGAAATTAGAAGCCGTGATATGTTTCTTCTACTCATACGTTAAACGATATTATCATTGTATCACTACGTTTATCGTATCCTGTTCCTCAGGAGACATATCGAGGTCCATCACACTGTTCTTTTTCAAAAAAATTGAAGTCGAAATGTTTCGTTTTGCGGTTGCCGACATCACTTCAACGACGGCGCAGTTCGATATAATGCGCAAGAGAGTTGTTTAGGGAGCTGCTTCTCGAGCCTAAGGCGATTATTCATAATAGCTTGTTGCTGCACAGGTTACGCATGTGCCATTCTTAAGCAAGTTATCAGGCACTACTTCATTACAAACCGGACACGTTACGGATTCCCATTGCCCCTTTGGAGGCACCTTAACCCTCACCGGCTCCCACGATAAGATGCGTCGACCTCCCCGTAGGATGTCGTCGTAGATCACGTCCTTATCGGTCACATGTTTGAAAGCAGGATCATTCGTGTACCATTGATTAAGAAGCGGATAGTTTTTGATTTTGGCTGCATCAACATAAACTCGTATCCCCTCAGCTTCTCCCTCTGAGGATGGTCTATTCAGCGTTATAGAAAAGCGCCCTGATTCGATTATCCGTAGCCGATGATTGCCTACGGTGGCGTGCGTTACTACTTGCACCGCATCTGGTGCGCACTTCGACGTTTCGGCCACCGCATAAAGCTTATCGTTTGACGTAGCCCCTAGCTTTTCGAGTGCTAAATCGACCATAAACACTCCGATGAGCAAGCCAGGTGCAGCCCAATTATGGAAAGATATGCATTGCCGCACATACTGGCGAATTCTCTCTTCTATGCCATTTCGATCCATCAACGCTTCAAGTTCTTTGAGTGTCATGCTCATAGTTCAGTTCCGCCTGCAGAGCAAATAGTGATATACTCCATTCATTATAACGATACTTTTATATTTTACGTTTTACAGATGCTATAACGTAACGATATTATAATAAAGTAATATCCCTAGCGCAGAGGCATAATTCGCATGGCTTTGAATAGCTTAGCTTCAAAATTAACGGAGACAAAGTCGCGCACTCTGCCGTTAAGTTGCTACAATCCGAATGAGGCCAAACAATGCGAATTGAGGTGCTAAATGAGCTCTGAAGCAAACGTAATAACAAGAACTGGCGATAAATTAACGTGCACGGACGTGACGTGCCCCGTGTGCGGCATAGCATGCGACGACATTGAAGTCGAACTTGATGACGTATCCGTCGTTACGCGAAATGCCTGCATTATGGGTGATGCGAAGTTCAAGGAGCTTCGAAGCAGTCACCGAATTACCAAGCCTCTAATTGAAGGAAAAGCGGCCCCGTGGAGCGAGGCTGTCGACAAAGCAGCTGAGTTTCTCGTAAATGCGAAACGACCGTTCTTTTTCGTGGGAAGCGAAACGACCACAGAGGCTATGGCAGTAGCCATCGAGATCGCTGAGATGTTAGGTGGACTGGTTGATGGTAACGCGACGATCTGCCACGGGCCGACAGTAATGGCCATGCAAGACGTGGGGCAATCCGGATGCACACTCGGTGAAACCCGAAATAGAGCGGATCTCGATATCTACTGGGGTGCCAACCCAGAAGACTCCCACCCGAGGCACTTAAGCCGCCATTCGATATTCGTACGCGGTTTCTTCGCAGAACAGGGTCGCTATGGGAGAAAGGTGGTCGTCGTCGACCCAAGGCGCTCGACCACAGCTGAGCACGCAGACCTTCACCTGCAGCTCAAGCCAGGCACCGATTTCGAGGTGCTCAGTGCGATTATGACGATTCTCAACGGATTTGAGCCGCACGAATCCTTTACAGAAATAACCGGTATCAGCCGTGAGGATATACACAAAGCGGCAGAAATGGTAAAAGAGGCACGTTTTGGAGTGATCTGGGTCGGTTTAGGCATCGCAAGCACCCGCGGCAAACACTACAACGCATCAATGGCGATGCGGTTGACGCAGCTCGGTAACAAAACCGGCAAGTTCGTGATCCTGGCAAACAGAGGGCATTGCAACGTCACAGGGTTCAATCAAGTCCTTAATTGGTCACATGGATTTCCATACGCCGTCGACTTCTCGACCGGGGCGCCACGTTATCAGCCGGGCGAGTACTCGTGCGTTGATGCACTTCGGAGGGGCGAAGTCGACGCGTTGTTCTGCATGTGCGCCGATCTGGCGGCTCATTTACCGAAAATAGCTGTCGAGAGGATGTGCGAGATTCCCGTTGTCTCCATAGAAACTGCGGAGGGACCCCAAGCATTCATTAGCGACGTCGTGCTACCAGGTGTTTTAGACGCGATGGAGTGTGAGGGCACTTTCTATCGGATGGACAACGTGCCGATCTACGCTCGAAGCTTCTGCGATCCGCCATTTGACTTCACGAAGTCAAATGAAGACACGTGTACACAGTTGCGAGATGCCATTATACAGAAACTGGAAGCACGCGAAAAAGCAAAGGAAGAAGCGACGCAGGCGAAGCCTCAGACGACGCCACTAACTGACGACGAGTTTGGACAACGTCTAGATAAGCTCGTATCCAGAGCCGTTTAATGATGCAGGAGGAGAGTGGATTGGATATAATTCTAAATACCGGCAGCACCGCATTTCAGGGTGCCGTCATCAAAGGCGGGCGCAAGTTCACTGACGAATATACGCAAGAAGCGGCGTATTGCGATATTAACCCTGAAGACTTTGAGGAATTAGGCAAACCGTGGGTTGTAAAAGTCACCAACGAGTACGGCGACAGCGTCATCCTCAGGGCAAAAAAAACCGATAGGCAGCAAAGAGGAGAGATCTGGATCCCCCGTGGTCCATGGGCGAACATCGTCGTAACCCCGGTAACGGAATCAACGGGCAGTCCTCGATACAAAAACTTGCAGGTTCAAATTGAGAAGGCGAGCGGCCCTGTGCTCGGACCTGAAGAACTCATGAAAAAGTACTATACCAAACGGGCAAGACCAAAGTGGGAGGAGAATCGCAAATGGACCGCTTAACGCTGACACCAAAAGACGACGTCGACTACCTGGTACTCGAAGCACCAGTGATAGCACCTGATGCTGTTTACGGCAAAACCCTTGAAGAAATTGCGCAGTTGCCAGTTCTAGAAGGAAATACACAGTGGCCGCTCGGGCGGTTTTTCGCTATCTCAGGGAAAGTAGCAGACTCGATAGAAGACCAAGGGATCATTGTAGCAGGCGACGTTCCTCGTGTCAAGTACATCGGGGCATTTATGACAGCCGGAGCTGTGCTTTGCAAAGGCGACGTTGACATGTACTGTGGCGCCTGGATGAAAGGCGGAAGAATACGGGTAAAAGGAGATGCTGATGCCTTTTGCGCTATTCAGATGGAGGGTGGTGATATCCTCTTCGAAGGGAACGTATTTGACTACCTTGGCGCCTCGTACCGCGGCGACTGGCGCGGTATGAAAGGTGGAAACATCGTAGTGAACGGTAACGCAGGTCAAAGCGTCGGAGAATACATGATGGGCGGCACGATTACCGTCAAAGGCGACGTCGGCATCAATGCAGGGATTCACATGGGCAAGGGCATTGGACGGAAAGACACCCCTCCCAGGATTATTATCCACGGAAACGTGCCGGGACGCGTCGGTGCTTTTATGAACTTCGGACATATCTACGTGCTCGGAAAAATCGGAGCCATGATGCCTGGTTTCTCGCCGAATGGAACTGAAGAGGTTGAAATCGACGGAGTGCTGACAACGTTCCAAGTTCTAGATGGAGATCACGGTGAGAAGGGCAAAGGCAAGCTGTTTGTAAAAATGTAGTTAAGGGAACGCCCGCGCAGACGCGAAGGGCGACCTTCTTTTCGCCAGCTAAGCACATAAATCACACGAATGGACATACGAACTGCCATTGCACCTCAATTCAATAATGAAGGGAGGATAGAGCTTGTAGCAACTGTCACATATGACGACTTATTGGACAAGCTCGGAGAACTATCGGCCGAGTTCGCGGACCTCGACTACATGGTCAGACTTCTGAAGCGCGAGCAAAATGACGTTGCCGGACTGGATACCTTGCTGCACGAATTGAGCGGTTTCATCAAGACTGTAGGCGACAGGCTCATTTTGCTAAAAACCGAACTTCCTGAGTAGTAGCGGACGTCATCTGACCTCTTTTTTGTTATGCACGCCGCTGAAAGAGCAGTAGATTTAGTATCTTTTTCACGCTTAGATAAGCGAGACAAACGGTTTCCTTAACCATGTCCCAGCGTGTGAACTCGAGAAGAGCATTAAGCGCATAAAAAGCGTTCTCGAGACGTTAGATGCCTGGATCAGCAAACGCACCGATAGATTTGTATAAATGTCTGAATTGCTCACAATAAATTCAGCTTTAAGGCTTGAAGCTCTCTAATCCCGCAAGGGCTTCGCATGAATCACGGTTCCCACGTTGTGCCCTTCCAGCGCCTTAGTAACGTTGCCGCTGACGAGGCCGTCCACAATTCTGATTGCTTTAACGTTGACAGCAAATTGCAGCAGCTCCACGGCGGCGCGCTCGAGCACGAGGTCTTCAAGATTCATCTGAAGCAATTCTTCTGCCGTGATCTCAGGTATGAGCTCCGCATCGGGATGTATTCTAGGATCTTCAGCGTAGAGCCCAGTCACATCTTTAACGAGAATGCAGTTCTTCGCGCCAAGCACGTCGGCCATGAGAAGTGCGCCCGTGTCGGTTCGATGGGGAGGAATCCTCCCAATCCTCGGCGGTTGCTCGTACAGCCCATAGGGCGGCGTGCCGTGAATTACCGGTAGCACACCCAAATGGAATAGCATCGGCAAGTCCAAGAGGTCTTCACGTTTAATGCGGACGCCATTGTATTTTGAAAACAAGATGGCGAGCATAATAGCGTTCTGTTCGCTCACCTTGCCGGCAAGCTCGGCGAGGAGTCCCGTAGGCATCCCAAGATCTACGCCTAGGTCAAGCACGTGGCGCACGCGCGCCCCGCCCCCAGTGACGACCAGGAGCTGATTTTTGCGAGAGGCCTCGCCGATTTCATCGACGAGCGGAAGGACGACCTCCTTTCCGTAGTCGATCGTTCCGTGTCCGCCAAGCTTAATCACGTTGAGCTCAGGCAGTATACGCACCGATTCGCCCTTCTCAAGCCCCTCTAAGAACGCCCGTCGTACGAGGGTTTCGTCCCTCATACCTGAGTCCAATCCGAGTCTTCGTGGCATGTGCAATCCTTCGACAGCTTCTTATAGCTGCAGATGCATAACTGTTATTGTTAACAGTTGGTATACCAAGTGTTTATTGCGAATGAGGGAAAAAATGAAGATATACGTGAGAGAGCGACTGAAGGTCGGAAAGGGCGTGAAACAGCCCCGTTTTAGGGTTGTTGCCGTAACGGGCACAGAGTTGCGCATTCAAGCAGTCCATCTGAGGAAGTTGGAACTCGAACAGATCGCAAAGGACGTTGGGGCTGACGTTGTCTACATGGAGCCAGTGCCCGATGAGTTGAAAAAGCAGGGAGAAGGGTCCTAGTCATTCCGAATCATAGAGTGGCTTCTTTTAAGACGCGTTGTGGGCGCCGGACTTGAATACGCTGCAGCCGCGGTGATTTCCGTGTCAGAGGTCCATCCGCATCTTTTTTCACACAGAACTGCAAATGTAGCCTTTTTGCAGCCCCTTTAGAGCCGCTCCGTGATTATGGCCCTTGCATAGTATGGTCGATCTAGACCTCAACATCGTGCTTGACGCCGCTCTGCGGATACTACTCACCATCGACAACAGTATTTCCGTGCGTTTTTCTAAAGACGCGATACACATCAAGCTGCCTACGACGCGCCGACTCGCCGATTTTTTGGAGGTGCCGCACTACTACGTGCTCCCGATCTTGGGAATGATGGAAATGGATGAACTGATAACGCGAGCTGAACGGGTCGGCATCCATACCACACACAAGGGTAGCAAGATCTTCGTCGCTCTCATGCACGAGCGCTACAAGAATGAGGCCGAGGCATTGCTCGGACCGACCATACTCGAAGAGATACGGCGGCGCACTGACCAGCCGTGACAGGAAGCAGAGCTAGGAGAAATCGCGGTCGTTGTCACTTATATACTCAACAGCCGCTCAGATCCTTGCGGGCTTCCTCTGGACGCTCAAAGAACATCGTGCAAGCACAATTGACTATTTGATCGGCGCTTGCTGAATCGTCTCCGGGTTCCATCATTTCCTCCCCGCCGACTATAAACGGCTCTGACTGAGGGATTGACTGACCGTCAGCGTCAATGTGATCTTGACGGCTGTTCAAGAACGTACACGCCCAAACCTTATTTAGATCTGGAGCCATTGCTCTCACATCCTCCAGCATAGCCTTATTCATAGCCGAATTGACCTCTGTCCTTGAGATCGTCTCGCCTCGGGCCTCCAATGTCTCATTAAAATACGACTCAATTCGATGCCCGATCTCGTAGTAAGTGGCTCCGTCCTCGACGCCTTGATTCATGACGTCTTGCACTTGCCGATATGTCTCATCAGTTATTCTGACGACCTTATTCTCCTTCACGTTGATGGTGTCCTCGACGAATTGATCCCACGCCGCTGCAACGTCACGCATGACGGGGTCTCTGACCGGGTTTTTGGTGATCGCTGAATAACTAAAAAAAACCTTGCCGGTGAGGACGTCGTGCATGACTGCGATCGACGCTTTTCCCGTCTCTTTCCATACGATTCTAAGTGCGTTCGCCCAATAAACGCGAGATTGGCCTTCAAAGTATGTGTTGATGTGTTCTAATGCCACTTCGCGAGAGTCGGTTGCCCGCATGATTTGAGTCACATGATTACGATCAAATTTATGCGCTTTAGCCACTTGCTTAAACGCTATCCGAGCCCACGGAGTCCTATGTGAGTCCATGGCAAGGGCAAATCTGTATCGCCTGTCGTCTCTTTTGGTTATCATGCTTCGTTACCCCCCCTCAGATTCCTTGAACAATCGCGTTATGATCTCGTCATAAGTTTCGTCTTTCTCACGATGACGTGGGAGAGGGCTTCAATCTCATCGGACCGAGCCTCTTCCATCCCGCGTTTGATGATGCCTTCCCTTGTTGCAACAATGTACACATCCGGTCTCGTTCCGATCGCATCCATTCTCTTTTTTACACAGCACTCCTCACACCCATCGACCGCGACGAGATTTTCCTCGTCCCGGAGTTCCGCCTCCAGCGGACGTTTCAGGGCGGTAAGATGGAGATGACGAGTAATCAGTTTCGGATGTCGGTAACGGAGCCAGGTTCCGGTCCTGGTGGTGAGCTGCCCCGTATGAGAGATCCCAGAGCAGGTAAGGAGAAGGACCTGCCGGTCATCATCTTTCATGCTGTTTCCTCTCGTTGTCGTACTTCCCGCCAATCGAGATATCCCCGGCGTCCGGCGTCAGCAGATCCGTGAGCATCCTGATTGTCGTCTTCTTCCCGGCTCCGTTTGGGCCGACAAATTCGAAAATCTGACTGTCAGGAATACTAAAAGAGATGTTGTCCTCAGCGGTAATGGTGCTGATTCGGTTCGTTAATCCGTTGACCACCATCACTTCTTTACGTTCTTGTTTCATTTCACATCATGATTTAGAAAGCACGTCGACTTGGACGATGCGAATCCACAACTATATATAATATTTACATATGCAAATATGTATATATAAATGCGTTATTGTAAACACAAAAGGGTTACGTCGTGGAAGTTAAGATTCTGGGAATGGGATGCGCAAGGTGCAATAGCCTTGAGAAGATAGTTCGCGACGTTGTCGCTGAACAAGACATTGACGCTACAGTGGATAAGGTCACGCAACAGCGGGACATATTAGCTTACCCTGTTTTGGCGGTTCCTGCGCTAGTCATTAATGAAGAGGTCAAGGCTTTCGGTCGCCTGCCAAGCAAGAAAGAGATTGCAGATTGGCTCATTCAAGCACAGCAAACCCAAGTGAAACAATGAATCACAGTTTAAAAACGTTAGCAGCGTTAGCTTTGCTGAGCGTTCTCATAATAAGTATTAGCGGCTGCACTGCCGAGACCTCAGGAAACACGCTGAGCTTCGTAGGAGGCACATCGCACCCCTCTGACATAACCACTCTCTTAAAAAAGGGACCTGTCCTGTTGTACTTCGGCGGCGACTGCAAAAGCTGTGCGGATATGAAAGTCATCATTTCACACCTCGAGACCAAGTACAACGGAACTGAAGTTACGATACTGCGGGTTGACACGTCAAATGACACCACTCATAAAGTGGTGAATTATGGCATTACGACCATCCCAGCGACTGTAGTTATTGCAAGTAATGGCGCAGTCGCCAAGAGTATTGGGACAACGGATGAGCAAACCCTAATAAACACGATTGAAAACGCACGAAAATGGAAGTAAACCCTTTAATAGCTTTTGGGGCGGGACTTGTAAGCGTCTTTTCTCCGTGCGTGCTTATCGTACTTCCAGCGGTCATGGCATCATCGATGGACCGTGGGAAATGGCGACCGCTCGCAATCGTTCTGGGACTCAGTATGTCATTCACCGCCATGGGGTTGTTAGCGTCCGCATTCGGCTCTGCGTTTCAGAGCGTCAAAGGGTATCTGGACGTAATTGCCATAATCATCGTGATGACCATTGGCGTGTGGATGTTGTTTGACTTGCACTTGCCGTATAACGCTCCGCGACTGGGGTTTGTCGATGCTGTCTCGAAACGATCGTATAACCTCCCTACTGAAGGGGTCATCAGCGGTTTGTTGCTCGGGATGTCGCTTGGTATCATCTGGTTACCGTGCACCGGTGCAGTGTTAGGCGCGATACTTACGTGGGTCGCAGCACGTGGAGATGTGCTAACTGGTGGCCTCCTCCTTCTGGTATACTCGCTCGGATTCGCTGTCCCGATGTTAGCCGTAGCGTATTCGACGAAGGTGTCTTCAACCCTCGTTGCCAAGACTGCAAATACTATTTGGATCAAACGAGCTGCGGGATTGGTGCTTCTTATCGTCGGCGTCTACCTAATAAACCAGCGTTTTTTGTTCTATTAGGCTGAGACGGTTTACTTGCGATACTGACGCAAAACGTAGTGACACATTTTCTGGAGGTACAGAGTCGGCATGAACACTTATGAGGCCTCTTACTATCCGACAGGTCAAAGAGAGCAATACAAGAGACGAGCTTTTCAAGCTGATCTTCTCAAGCTAACCGTCGCTGTCGTTGCAGAGTTGGTTATTTTTCTCCTCTGGTTTGATGGACCGGCGAGAGAGCGCTACGAAATCCTTGTCCATATAGCGCTACCCATATGCATCGTCCTTCCGATCATTAATTATCGTTACTTGATCGTGGTGCCGTTCATAGCCTTCTTGCCCGACGTGGCGCGAGCGTTTGATGTCGATATCTCACATTCCCTCGCTATTTTACCACTCGTCTTTGTAACAGCCTTCTTACCTTTTATACGGCGACCAAAGACTGCGTTGATCGCAGCTTATGCAGCTACCGCTGTATGCGCCAGTCACCTCATCGTTGATGCACGTAAGTATGCGATTATTGAAAGTTTTAGTGGGTATCCTTGGAGCGATCTAGTGCTTTATGCGCTCCTTTTGACCGTAGTAGGCTTTTTGCTTAAGCAGATCTTACGTTTCGGTTATGGCCATTTCAAGGGGAACGGCTATGGACCTGGAGATAGCAGTTTTAGCAATCGTACTCCGCTTAGAAGTGAGTCTCCGAAAGCTGTTCATCGCTTGGACGATAATGCGTCAAGCGATATCTCAAGGTCGCGGCGATCGAGAAGGATAGAAGTGACTGCACCTGAAGTGACCTCTGAAAAATCTGGAGTCATTATGGCGAGGGATAGTTCTCGTTCGACTGATGATAAACTGCAATTTGATTTTGACGGGTTTGTAGTCGGGGATGTGACCTCAAAAAAGGCGTTGAGGAGCAAGATAAGGGGTAAGAAAGGCTTATAGATGCTCTTTGTCGCGCAATCGCTTTTGATACGCTACAAAATACACGAAGCCAATCTAAACATCACCGGCATCCGGCGTAAGAAGCCCAGTAAGCATCCTGATCGTTGTCGTTTTTTCGCGTCGTTTGGGCCGAGAAACCCGAAAACGTCACAATCAGGAACGCTAAACGAGACGTTGTCGACGGCAATGATGGTGCCGAATCGTTTCGTTAATCCGTTGACCGCGATCACTGCGTCATTTTCAAGTTTCATTTCATATCACGATTTCAAAGGCGTTTCGAGTTGAACAGTGCAAATCCACAGCTATAAATAATATCAATATATGCAAATATGAATATATAAGGGCGTTGTAAGTTTGTCTTGTGGGGAAAGTTTGCAGTATATTTGGTGATTAGAAGGCGATAGTGATGCGAAAAGATATTTCCACAGTAATCGTGGTCGGGCTGCTGCTTGTGGCAATGGTCTTCGCTGCAGGATGTACCTCCAGCGATAACACACCTACTCCAAGCGTCCCTTCGGCGACAAGGGATCCAAAGTTCGTTCCAAAAAACATATCAGGATATCGTACCTACTCGGACCGCTCTGTGGGTATCTCGATACAGCACCCCTCATCATGGCAAGCGAAAAATGGGTCAGGCTACGAGATCGTTAGTTTTAACGTGAGCGGATCCCCCAGTATGTCGTTTACGATTTATACTCAGGACTTTTCAGGGACATCGACAACACTTAACGACTTCTCGCAGAATGCGCTGCCAACGAATTTGACTAACTTCAAGCTGCTTAACTCCACCAATACCACGCTTTCGGGTTATCCTGCCAAGAAGCACACATTTACATTCATGACTTTTGATAGCGCAACCGCACAGGGCATGCTTCAACTCACTTTGGTTAACAGAACTGGTTATACGTTGCTGTATGTAGCAACGCAGGACGTTTACCCCGATTACCTGGGGATTGCGCAAAACATGACGCAGTCGTTTAACGTTGTCAAGTGATTAGGCCAGGGCACTAAGTCCAACGTGTTGCCAAATCAAGCGGAGACCCCTAAGGGGATCGCAATCAGTTCGCTGCCGAGATCAGCGCAGCCAAGAAAGGACAACTGCATTTATTCAGAAAAGAGAGGGATAAAAAATGTTCCTCAGTAACTATACCGTGAGGTTAGTTCTCTCAGACTGTTGTCCTTCATCTCAAGAGGTCAACGCCCTCGTGGATCTATATGAAGACATTAGCGAGGTATTCCCCTATCTCAACACCGTTCTGAAAGGATTGCAGTATAATCACGATGAGAAGATCTTAACCGTGAAGATAGAAGGACGCTTAATTACCTTCAGGCCACGACAGATAGCAGTCACCAAGCTAGCGGATCAAAATGAAGCAAAGTCGGTCATCGAAGAATTGAAAGCGATTGTGAATGACACTTACGCGAATAGGGATCATATCAAACCGATTTATCACACCAGATCGGTGCCCCGACCTCTTGACATCTACAAACTGCTTCCGGGAGACAACTGTAGAGAGTGTGGAGAACTAACCTGTTTGGCCTTCGCTTTAAACTTGGTTAATGACAAAGTGAGACTAATCCAGTGTCCATTACTTTTCAAAAAGGAATTTGAGGTAAACCGCTCCAAATTAGAGGAGTTCTTGCCCGACTTGAAAACGTAACGTGGCAAATGTTCAACTAACTATTTTTTCCCGTGAGTTTATCCAAAACGATTAAGGCCGCGTCTCAAACAGGCAGTATGATGTCGCTCTTCAACTCTTTTTAATGGCTCTACTGCGCGTGAATCACCAAGCTCTCCCTAAAAAAAACTCGCATTTTTTTTCTCATGACTTTCTGTTTAACCATATCTAAAGCGGTTTCGAGTGCCCCTTTGACGATCTCATCTTCTTCATTTTTTAACGCGTAGGTGAGGGGTGCTGTCGCGCTCATATCGCCTATCATTCCCAGCGCAAGAGCAACATGTATACGGACGTCTGCATAGCTATCCTTTAAGGCGCGTGTCAAGGGTTCAACCGCCTGCACCTCTTCCAGTTCTCCGAGTGTCTCTGCAGCTCTCTGTCGAACCGCCGGGCTTCGATCATTCAACGCAGCAATTAACTCAGCAACAGTTGTTGCAGTTGTCATTGTGCTCACATCGTTCGTAATCTAAATGCGCGGTCGTAGCAATATTGCATTGATACGGAATCATATCTCAATATTATGTTAAAAAAGTTGATGTATCAGTTACAACCATCAAAACGCGACCCTCTTAACGTTTTGCGCTGTATTTTCACTTCATTCATTTTGCGAACAAACGAGGGGTCGCCGACCGCAACAAAGCGTCCATTATTACGACAATAAAATTCGCACATATATGATCATATATTTATACCTTTAACAAAATGTATCTTTGAAAGGGACGGCTATGAAGATCAGTGACCCAATTAAATCGCTTCAGAACTTTGCAGAG
>Ga0208851_1000177_pt1 | contig 28386 bp, 26 predicted proteins | sample NGESurshal092012_FD_184481 | JGI IMG/M metagenome (GOLD analysis project Ga0208851, IMG submission 184481) | Arctic peat soil microbial communities from Barrow, Alaska - NGEE Surface sample 415-2 shallow-092012 (SPAdes) | ecosystem: Environmental > Terrestrial > Soil > Wetlands > Peat ... | reverse complement strand
GACCGCGGCGCCGCTGCCCAGCGACACCTCGTGCTCGGACGAGCGCCCGCCGGCGAGGACCGCGATCCTCATGGCGTCGCCGGCGGCGTCGTGGTCTGCCCGCCCGTCGTGGTGGGCGTCGTCGCGGGCGGCGGCGTGAAGTTCCCGATGCCGATCGTCACGCTCGAGCCGGGCTTCGCCTTCCCGCCGGCCGGGCTCTGCGTGATCACCGTGCCGTCCTGCTGCTCGTCGGTGACGGCGACCGTCTTCGTCTTGACTACGAAGCCGGCGCCCGAGAGCGCCTCGATCGCCGTCGCCTCGTCGTCGCCGACGGTGCTGGGCACGTCGACCGTGGCGGGCTTCTTGGCGACGGTCAGCGCCACCGCCGAGCCCTTGTCGGCCTTCGCCTGGGCCGCGGGCGTCTGGCTCAGCACCGTGCCCGGCGTCGCCTTCGCGTCCTCCTGGTCGGTGGTGGTCACCGTGAAGCCGGCGGCGGTGAGCGTCGAGCGCGCGTTGTCGAGCGTCTGCCCGCGGACGTCCGGGACGACGACCTGCGCCCTGCCGGAGGAGACGTTCAGCGTCACCGTCTGCCCGCGCTCGAACGACGTGCCCTCCGCCGGCTGGGTGTCGATCGCGTCGCCCGCCTGGACCGTGTCGGAGGCGACGTTGTGCACGCGCACCACGAAGCCCTTGGACCGCAGCAGGCGCCCGGCCTGCGCCGCGGTCAGGCCGTCGACCGCGGGGATCGCGACGGTGCCCGGGCCGTCGGAGACGGTGAGCGTGACGACCGAGCCCTTGTCGGCCTTCTGGCCGGGCGGCGGGTCCTGGCCCAGCACCTGGTGGACCGGCTGGGCGGACGTCTTGACGACCGTGTCGACCGAGAAGCCCGCACGCTGCAGCACGGACTCCGCCGTGGCCTGGTCGGACCCGACGACGTTCGGCACGACGACCTGCTGGGTGCGCAGCAGCAGCAGCGCGGCGATCACGATGCCGACGACGATCAGCGCACCGAGCGCGAACAGCCACCAGCGACGGCCCGGGCCGTCGTCCTCCGGTGGGACGCCGTTGTCGTAGGCGGGCGGCGGGTGCCCGTAGCTGGGCGGGATCGTGTCCTGCGGGTAGATGACCGATGCCGCGGGCGGCACGCCGACGGCCGCCATCGCGCCGACCATCGTCGCCTGCGTCGGCGGGCTGGGATCGACCGCGGCGTGCTCGAGCGTCGTGATGAACTCGTCGGCGTCGGAGTAGCGCGCGACCGGGTCCTTCTCGAGCGCCTTCAGCACCGCGGCCTCGAGCGCCGGGGAGACGGCGGCGTTGTAGACGCTCGGCGGCACGGGCGCCTCGCCGACCTGCTTGAGCGCGATCGCGACCGCGCTGTCGCCCTCGAACGGCACGCGGCCGGTGAGCATCTCGTAGAGGATGATCCCGATCGAGTAGAGGTCGGACTGCGCGCTGACGGCGTGGCCCTGGGCCTGCTCGGGCGAGAGGTACTGCGCGGTGCCCATGATCGACCCGGTCTGCGTCATGTCGGACGCGCCGGCGCGCGCGATGCCGAAGTCCGTGACCGTCGCGCGGCCCTCGTCGTCGACGAGCACGTTGTGCGGCTTGAGGTCGCGGTGGATGACGCCGCGGCGGTGGGCGAAGCGCGCGGCGCGCAGGATCTGGATCGCGAGGTCGATCGCGCGCCCGGGCTCCAGCGGCGCCTCCTGATGGATGACCGCCTTCAGCGAGCGGCCCTCCAGGTACTCCATCGCGATGTAGTACGTGCCGTCCCACTCGCCGCGGTCGTAGACCGAGACGACGTGCTGGTGCTGGAGCCCCGCGGCCGCCGAGGCCTCGCGGCGGAAGCGCTCGACGAACTCCGGGTCCTGCGCGAAGCGGCGGTAGAGGAGCTTCAACGCGACGCGCCTGCCGAGCTGGGCGTCGGTGGCCAGGTAGACGTCCGCCATCCCGCCCGAGCCCAGGCGGGATTCGATCTGGTAGCGGCTGTCGACGATCGTGCCGGCTTCGAGGCGCTCGGTCATTGCAGGAGGGACTCCATCACGGCTTTGGCGATTGGTGCGGCGTCGGTCCCCCCGAAGCCGCCGATGGTCTTCTCGATCGTCACGGCGATCGCGACACGCGGGTTGTCCGCGGGGGCGAAGGCGATGAACCACGGCTGGGTGATGTTGCTGCCGGGAGTGCCCTTCTCCGCGGTGCCGGTCTTGCCGGCGACGTTGAAGTTCTGCAGCGCGGCCGCCGTTCCGGTGCCCTCCTGGACGACCTTCTGCATCATCGCAGTGAGCTTGTCGGCGGTGGCGCGCGACATGACGTGCGAGAAGACGGTCGGCTGGTTCTGCAGCACGGTGCGCCCGTCGGGATCGACGGCGCGGGTGGCGATGTACGGCGTCATCAGGTCGCCGCCGTTGGCGACCGCGGCGGCGACCATCGCCATCTGCAGCGGGGTGACGAGCAGCTTGCTCTGGCCGATCGCGACGCGGCCGATGTCGACGCAGCCCGAGGTCGGCTGGACGAGGCGCAGGCTCCCCGCGCGGTCGCAGTAGGTGCCGCTCGGGTAGCGCTCGCCGAGCGGCAGGTCGACCTGCACGGGCTTCTCGAACCCGAGGCGGTCCATGTAGCGCTGCATGGTCGCCTTGCCGAGGTTCTCGCCGACCTGCGCGAAGACGGTGTTGACCGAGTGGGTCAGGGCGGTCGTCAGGTCGATCGGCCCCCAGTCGGTGCCGCCGTCGTTGTTCAGCGGCACCCCGGAGATCCTGATCCCGTTCTTCCCGTTGACGATCGAGTCCGGCGTGTACCGGCCGGTGTCGATCGCCGCGATCGACGTGACGACCTTCATCGTCGAGCCCGGTGGGTAGAGGCCCTGGGTGTTGCGGTTCAGCAGCGGCGCACCCGGCGCACGGTTCAGCGCGGCGGTCGCCTTCTCGGTGCGCAGGGCGTTGGGGTCGTAGTTGGGGATCGACGCCATCACGCGCACCCGGCCCGTGCGGGGATCCAGCGCGACGACCGCTCCGGGCCGGCCGGCGAGCTGCTGGAGGGCCACCTGCTGGGCGCGGGGATCGAGCGAGGTGCGCAGGTCGTTGCCCTGGCCGCCCTTGCCCTGCAGCTTGCGCAGGGTGTTCTCCAGGCCTCGCGAGCGCCCGGTCAGCGTGCCGTTGTAGAACTGCTCCAGGCCCGCCGTGCCGGGGATCAGATAGGCGTAGCCGACGGCGTGCGAGAACAGGCTCTGCTGCGGGTAGCGGCGCGTGTACGTCCCGTCGGCGGCGCGCACCGAGCGGGCGAGCGTCGCGCCGTCGCCGGCGACGATCGACCCGCGCGCGATCTTCTCCTGGGCCAGCAGCGCGCGCTTGTTCTGCGGGTTGTCCTGCAGCCTGCTGCGATCGATGATGGTCCAGCGCGCGGTGTAGAACGCGAGCAGCGCGAACAGCACGAGCACGACGCCGAAGACGCGCACGATCGGCCCGTTCACGACTTCGCCTCGCGCCGCGCGCGGTCGGACACCAGCAGGAGCAGCGCGACGATCACGAAGTTCGCGACGATCGAGGATCCGCCGTAGGAGACGAACGGGAGCGTCACACCGGTCAACGGAATGACCTTCGTCACGCCGCCGACGATCACGAACACCTGCAGGGCGACGACGGTCGTCAGGCCCGTCGCCAGCAGCTTGGAGAACGAGTCGCGTGCGAGGACGGCGATCCGCAGCCCGCGCTCGACGAGCAGCAGGTAGACGAGCAGCAGCGCGACCGCGCCGATCAGCCCGAGCTCGTTGACGATCACCGCGTAGATGAGGTCGGTCTTCGCGGCGGGGAGGATCGCGCCGTCGCCGGTCCCGACCAGCGCCTGCCCGAAGCCCTGGCCCCAGATGCCGCCGTCGGCCTGCGCGAAGAGCGACTGCGCGAGCTGGTAGCTGCCGCCGATCTGGCCGTAGAGGTGCGGGTCGAACGGGTGCTTCCAGGCCTGCACGCGGCTCTCGACGTGGCCGACGGTGTTCGCGAAGAACGCCGCGCCGGCGGCGAAGAGCCCAAGGCCCACCACCGGGAAGACGAGCCGGTTGGTGGCGACGTAGAGCATCGCCAGGAAGCCGCCGAAGAACATCAGCGACGAGCCGAGGTCGCGGATGAAGACGAGCAGCACCATCGCCAGGCCCCAGACGAGCAGCAGCGGCGCGAGGTGCTTGAGCGGCGGCACCGTGATGCCGCCGATCTTGCGCGAGACGAGCAGCTGGCGCGTGTCGCGCAGGTAGCTCGCCAGGAAGATGATGATCCCGATCTTCGCGAACTCCGCCGGCTGGAACGTGACCGAGCCCAGCCGGATCCCGAGGTAGGCGCCGTTGGCCTGCGAGCCGATCCCCGGGATGCGCGGGAGCAGCAGCAGCAGCAGGCTCCCGGCCGCGATCAGGTAGCGGTAGCGCTCGAGCACGCGATAGTCGCGCAGCAGCAGGATCGTGCCCGAGAAGAAGATCAGCCCGATCACGAACCACTGCGCCTGGTTGCGCGCGAACGTGTCGTCGAGGCGGTAGATGAAGACGAGGCCGACGCTCGCGAGCACGGCGACGATCGGGAACAGGTACGGGTCCGCGTCGGGGAGGCGCAGCCGGATGACGACGTGCACCGCCAGGCAGAGGCCGAGGAAGATCGCGCCGTAGGTCAGCGACGCGTTGGCGATGACCGCGTGCTCCTGCACGAAGACCGCGGCGAAGCCGGCGATGACCAGCAGCGACGCCGGGATCAGGCCCATGAGCTCGCGGTTGCGGGCGCTCATGGTCAGCGCCCGCTCAGCGTCCCGAGCTCCAGCTGGCGCACGAGCTCGTCGGAGTCGCGGCGCGAGCGCAGGCGGTGCTCGACGATCGTCCTGCGCTGCTGCCGGGTCAGCTGCACGGCGCTGACGCCGGAGACGTAGTCGCGGTGGTAGAGCGCGAGGCCGGCGGGCAGCTCGTACGGGACGCCGCGGTAGATCGAGACGAAGCCGTCGGCGTCCGAGCCCACGAAGTAGACGGTCTGCGAGGCCAGGTACCCGCCGAGGGCGATGACGCCCAGGAAGCATGCGGCGACGATCCATCCCATGCCGATGCGCAGGCGCCGCCGGCGGCGCCTGCTCGGGGGCGCAGCGGCCGCGCGCGGCGCCACCGGTGCCCGGCGCGCGACGGCCTCGGCGCTGCGCGGCGCGGCCACCGGCATCGGCGCCGTGGGGCGGGCGGGTTCCGATTCCAGCGCGCGGCGCACGTCCTCGGCGCGCAGCGCGGCGGACCCGGCGCGGGTCGCGTCGTCGTCGGTGCCCTGCGCGGCGGCGTCCGCCGGCAGGACCTCCTCCAGGCGGAACAGGATCACGGTGATGTTGTCGCGGCCGCCCGCGTCGTTGGCCCGCCCGATCAGCCCGCGCGCCGCCTCCTGCAGCGTGTCGGCGCCGGCGAGCACGTCGGCGACGACCGCCTCGCCGACCATGTCGGTCAGCCCGTCGCTGCAGAGCAGGAAGACGTCGCCGCCACGGGCGGGGAACGTGTGCGAGTCCGGCTGCACGACGGCCTCGGGTCCGAGCGCGCGCGTGATGATCGAGCGCTGCGGATGGTCCTCGGCCTCCTCGGGCTGCAGGCGGCCCTGGCGCACGAGCTCCTCGACGAGCGAGTGGTCGTTGGTCAGGCGCTCGAGCGCGCCGTCGCGCCAGCGATAGCCGCGGCTGTCGCCGACGTGCACCACGGTGACGTCGTGCTCGCCGACGTAGGCGGCCGTCAGCGTCGTCCCCATCCCGGCGAGCTCGTCGCTGGAGACCGACAGGCCGTGGATCTGCTCGTTGGCCTCCTGCACCGCGCCCGCGAGCCGCTCCTCGACGCTGCCCGCCCCGGGCGGCAGGCCACGGTCGAACACGGCGGCCGCGGTCTGCGAGGCGACCTCGCCGGCCTGCGCGCCGCCCATCCCGTCGGCGATCACGAACAGGGGCGAGCGCGCGACGTAGGAGTCCTCGTTCATCCGGCGCTGGCGGCCGGTGTCGGTGCGCTCGACGTGTTCGGCGACGCGCAGCATCAGCGGCCCGCGATCATCGGTCGACGTACGTGAACTCGCTGTCGCCGATCCGCACGCGGTCGCCCTGGTGCAGCGGCTGGGGGCCCGTGACGAGCTCCTCGTTGAGGTAGGTGCCGTTGGTGGACCCGAGGTCCTCGAGCACGACGACGGGGCCCTGGCGCGCGAGCCGCGCGTGGCGGGCGGAGGCGAACGGGTCCTCGAGGCGGATCTCGGCCTGCTCGCCGCGGCCCAGCACGGCGCCGGCGCCGATCTCGTACTCCAGTCCCGGCGCGTGTCCGGGTGCCCGCTCGACGATCAGCCGCGGCTCGACCGCGGCGCCCGCGACGCCCGCCCGCGCGGCGCTGTGCAGCCCGGTGGCATCGGCCGGCGGCGCCGCGATGGGCGAGGCCATCGCGCCGCGCAGCTCGTCCGGGCGGCGCAGGTCGCGCAGCGCGCTGCGCGCGACCCAGACCACGAACAGGAAGAGCACGGCGAGGAACGCGGCCTGCAGGGCGACGGCGGCGGGCTGGAGCATCACTCGACCTCGAAGCGCGCGGACACGGTGCCGATGTCCAGCCGGTCGCCGGCGCACAGCGGGTGCGGGCCCGTGATGCGGCTGCCGTTGACCTGCACGCCGTTCGTGGAGCCGAGGTCCTCGATCGTCCACCCCGCGGCGTCGTCGAGCGTGACGCGCGCGTGGCGGCGCGAGACGTTCGAGTCGCCCAGGACGACGTCGCAGTCCCGGCTGCGACCGACGACGGCACCGGCGGGCCCGATCGCGAAGCGCTTGCCCTCGGCGGCGAGGATCGCGCGCCCGCGGCGGGTCGTGCGCGCGTCGTCGAGCTGCTCCTGCACGCGCTCCGAGGAGGAGAAGACCATCGTGTGGCCCGAGGGCGCGGGCGCCGCCGCTGCGGCGGCGGCGACCGGAGCCGGCATGTCGGTGGGGGCGGCCGGCTCGACGTGCACGAGCCGCGTCTCGATCCCGAACTCGCCGAGGCCCAGCTGCTCGTCGGTCTCGAACTCGATGACGGGCGTCGAGACGAGCGCCAGGCGCTCCGCCCGGGCGTGCTCGAGGAGGTAGGCGCAGAGCTCGTCCCTGACCTCGCGCTCGATTCCGGCGTACCGCTCGCGGTCGGCGGGCGAGAGCCAGATGACGTACTCGTTCGGCGCGTAGGTGCGCGACAGCGAGACGGTGGTGTGCTCGTCCATCTCGCGCGCCAGGCGGCGGGCGAGCTCGACGGGGCGTACCTCCGTGCGGAAGACGCGGCCGAACGTGCCCTCGACCAGGCCCGCCAGCTTGCTCTCGAGGTTCCTGAGGACGCTCATGATCGTCGTGCGAAAGCCGCGTCTGCAGCCCGCGAACGTCGTCCCATGCTAGATGGTTCCCTGCTCGGCACCGCCGCTCAGAACCTGGGCTCAGCGCGTGCGGCGGCCGCGATCAGCGCGACGCAGCCCGCGGCGACCGCGCCCAGCACGAGCCCGCGGACCGCCGGGGCGCCGCCCGCCCAGGGCAATCCGGCGGCCACGCTCGCCGTCGCGGCCGCAAGGGCCGCCGCCCATGCGCTGACGAGGACCAGGTCGAGGACCAGCCGGCGGCCGTGGACGAGCAACGGGAGCGCCCAGGCGGCCGCCGCCCACACGAGCGCCAGCAGCACGACGCCGTGCGAGAGCAGCGGCACGAGGACGTCGGTGACGGCGTGGCCCGCGGAGCCCTCCCAGACATGGGGCCGGGGCGTGCCGGGAACGTCGCCGAGCAGCAGCCGCGGCCGCGCGAGGGCCTCGGCGAGCGCGAGCCACCACAGGCCCAGGCCTCCGAGTGCGGCGCGCGGCAGCGCGCGGCGCACCTGCCCGGCAACCGCGGGCCAGGCCAGCGCAAGACCGGCCAGGCCCAGGACGGGCGCCAGGATCGGCGCCGACCACAGCGCGCCGTCGCGCGGGAGCAGCAGGATCGTGGGCAGCGCCGCGGCGGCGAGCAGCACGGCGACGCCCGGCAGGCCGCCCTGCACGCACCATGCCGCGAGCGCGGTCATCGTCAGCAGCCAGCCCGCCCGCGGGAGCAGCAGCACGGCGGCGGCAGCAGCGGCAGCGCCGATCAGCGAGCCGCCGGGCGGCGGAGCCGCGCCGGGCGGCAGCAGCGACAGCGCGCCGCCGCAGAGCGCCGCCGCCCCGGCTGCCGCGAGCAGCCGCTCGGCCAGGCGCCCGCTCGGCCGCAGGGCGTCGGGATCCTCCAGGGCCGGCGCGTCCCGCCGTCGGGCGGCACGGGCGAGGGGGCGTGGACCGTGCGGGACGAAGTCGCCCGCATCGGAGAGCTCGAGCGCGGGGCCGCTGACCGGGCCGACGCTCGTGTCGGCGGCCTCCAGCGCCCCGTCGAGCGCCTCGCGCAGGTCCTCGAGCGTGGCGCGGTCGTCGGGATGCGGCTGGACCGCGCGGTCCAGCGCGGCGCCGAGCGCGCGCGGGAGGTCGGGGCGCAGGCGCAGCAGCGGCGGGAGGCGAACGCCGACGCGGCGGGCCGTCGCGGCCGCCCCGGGCGCGCGCACCGGGTTGATGCCGGTGAGCGCCTCGTAGAGCACGAGCCCGAGCGCATAGAGGTCCGCCTGCCCGTCCGCCTCGCGGCCCTCGGCCTGCTCGGGGGCCATGTATGCGAGCGTGCCGACCACGTCGCCCGTGCGCGTCAGCGCGTCGTCCCCGGCGATGCTCGCCACGCCGAAGTCCGTGAGCTTCGCGAGCCCGGCCTCCCCTGTGGGTCGCTCGGGGATGATGATGTTGGCCGGCTTGACGTCGCGGTGCACGACGCCGCGCGCGTGCGCGTGCTTCAGGCCGTCGCAGAGCGCCGCGCCGATGCGCAGGACGTCGCGGTCGGACAGCGCGCCCGCGCCGCAGAGGTCGCCCAGGGTCTGGCCGCGCACGAGCTCGGAGACCAGGTAGACGGCGTCGTCGTCGCGGCGGGCTTCGTGCAGCGCGACGATCGCCGGGTGCGAGAGTCGCGCGGCGGCCAGCGCCTCGCGCTCGGCGCGCGCGGCGATGTGCTCGTCGTGGACCTCGATCCGCTTGACGGCGACGACGCGGTCCAGCTGCTCGTCGTGGGCAAGCCAGACCACCCCGAACGCCCCCGCGCCGAGCCGGCGGATCAGCCGGTAGCGGCCGAGGGCCGGCGCCTCCGGGCGGCCCGGCGTGCCCGCGCCGACGCGCGTCTCGGTGGTCGTGTCAGCGGTCTGCACCACCTCCCGCCTTCGCCGTCGAGCCCCTGCCGCCTGCCCGGTGAAGCAGGAGACGGGCCGATGACGGCAAACTTGCAGGTGGCGGCACAGCGCTCGCGCCGTGCATACTCCGCCATTCCGCCGCGAGGCGGCCGGAGCAAACGTGTCCTTCTTCGACGACGACGACCCACCCACCCGGGCGACCTCCCGCACCGGGCGCCCGTCCCGGCCGGCGGCTCCGCGCCGGCCGCAGGCCACGGGCGGCGGCGATGGGGGCGGCGCGTCGGCCGACCGCCAGACCGTGCGCACCCGCCAGGCCGTCGCGCTGGGCCTCGGGATCCTGATCCTGATCCTGCTCATCTTCGGCGTGAAGGGCTGTCTCGACAGCCGCAAGGAACGGGCACTGAAGGACTACAACCGCAACGTCGCGGCGATCACGTCGGACTCCGACCAGGCCACCAAGTCGTTCTTCCAGTTGCTCGGCGGCGGCGCGGCGGCGGGCAAGGACCTCCAGGTCCAGATCAACCAGGTCCGCCTCAGCACCGAGGACGACGTCAAGCGCGCGCAGGCGCTCGACGTCCCTGACGCGATGCGACCGGCGCAGCAGAACCTGATGCTCGTGCTGAACCTGCGCGCGGCGGCGCTCACGGTGATCGCCGAGAAGCTCGGCACCGCCCAGGGCCGCGGCGCGCAGGCGGAGGCTGCGACGCAGCAGATCGCCGGCCAGATGCAGGCCTTCCTGACCTCGGACGTCGTCTACTCGCAGCGCACCGCGCCGCTGATCAAGCAGGCGCTCGACGAGGCCGGCATCGGCGGGCAGACGATCCCGCGCAGCAAGTCGCTGCCGGGGTACACGTGGCTGGCACCCCAGACGGTGGCCAACGCGATCGGCGGGCAGACGGTCAGCGGCAGCGGGTCCGGCACGACCGCGGCCGGCACCTGCCCCGCGGGGACGGCGTGCGGGCACGGCCTCGACAGCACCTCGATCGGCACGACGACCCTGCAGCCGGGCGGCGTCAGCAACAAGGTGCCGTCCAAGCCGCCGCCCACGGTGTCCGTGAAGTTCACCAACCAGGGCGACAACAACGAGAAGAACGTGGCGGTCACCGTGAAGCTCACCGCTCCGGGTGCGAAGGTCGTGAGCGCGAAGCAGACGGTGCCGCAGACGACCCCGGGGTCGCAGACGACAGTGTCGATCAAGCTGCCGACCGCGCCGGCCGCCGGCACCGTCGGGACGCTCGACGTCGACGTCGCACCGGTCGCCGGTGAGAAGACCGTCGACAACAACAAGGCCAGCTACACCATCCTCTTCACCGGCTGAGGACCTATCCTCCACCCGCGTGGCGGACCTGACGAGCACCACCGGGATCGTCGCGCTCGCCGCGACCGTCCTCGCGCTCGCCGGAATCGCCGTCGGGATCGTCCTCTGGCGGCGCGTGCGCGCGCTGCGGGCCGACCAGCGCGTCGTGCTGGGCGACGCGGAGCGCGACCTCGTCGCGCACGCAGCCGACCTGCAGCGCCAGTTCGAGGCGCTGCACCACTACGTGGCCGATGTCGCGCTGCGGCTCGACGGCCGGCTGGGGACGGCGGAGGAGCGGCTCGACGGCGCGATCGTCTACCGCGCGATCGTGCGCTACGACGCCTACAACGAGCTCTCGGGCCGGCAGTCGACCTCGATCGCGCTGCTCGACGAGCACCGCTCGGGGATCGTCCTGTCATCGATCCACCACCGCGAGCAGGCGCGCCTCTACGTCAAGCAGGTCGTCGGCGGCAGCGCCGCCGTGCCGCTCTCCCCCGAGGAGGACGAGGCGGTGCGCGCAGCGCTCACCGGCGAGGTCCCGGACGCGCGCGCCACGCCCGGGGACGCGGGCTGATGCGTCTCGGCTACCTCGGTCCGGAGGGCACCTTCAGCGAGGAGGCGCTGCGGCGCTCGCTCGCGCTGTCGGGCGTCCCCGAGGGCGAGGCCGAGCTCGTCCCGCTGCCGACGGTCCGCGCCGTCGTCGTCGCGGTCGCGAACGGCGACGTCGACCGCGCGGTCGCCCCGATCGAGAACTCGCTGGAGGGCTCGGTCAACGAGGCGGTCGACGCGCTGGTGCACGACGCGCCCGGGGTGCGGATCGTCGGGGAGACCGTGCTGCCGGTGCGCTACGTCCTGGCCGCGCGCGACGAGCGCCCGCTGGACGAGCTCACCGCCGTCTACTCGCACCCGCAGTCGCTGGCGCAGTGTGCGCGGTTCCTGCGCGAGAACCTCCCGGGCGCCGAGGTCCGCGCGACGCGCTCGACGGCCGAGGCCGTGCGCACCGTCGCCGCCTCCGACGAGCCCGCAGCGGCACTGTCGATGCGCTTTGCCGCCGAGCTCTACGGCCTGTGCGTGCTGCGCAGCGACGCGCAGGACGACGACGGCAACGTGACGCGCTTCGTCTGGCTCGCCGGGTCCGCGGACCCTGGCGCGCGTGCCGAGGAGCCCAGCGATCCGGCGGCGGCGTGGAAGAGCTCGGTCGCGTTCCTCGGCGACGGGGACGGCGACCCCGGCTGGCTCGTGCGCTGCCTCTCGGAGTTCGCGTTCCGCGGCGTCAACCTGACGCGGATCGAGTCACGGCCGGCGAAGCGCCGCCTCGGCCACTACGTCTTCCTCGTCGACCTCGACGGGCGCGCCGACGCCGCCGGGGCGGCCGCCGATGCGATCGACGCGCTGGCGAAGCACTGCGAGGACGTCCGCCTGCTCGGCACGTACCCGGCGGCCGAGCGCCCCGGCGCCCAGTAGGCCGCCGCGCTGCGCGCCGGATTCCCGGCGGAGCCGGACCCGCCGGTACACTGCCGCGTGAGCCACGATGGGCACGGTCACACCACCAGTCCGCAGCGGGTCCGCGCCGGTTCCTGAGCACCGGCCGCGCGGACGTGACGCCGGACGGGTGCTCGTGCTGAACGCGACCTACGAGCCGATCAACGTCTGCACCGTGAGGCGCGCCGCGGTCCTGCTGCTCAAAGAGAAGGCAGAGCTCGTGGAGCGCGCCGCCTGGGAGCTGCGCTCCGAGCACACCCAGATGCCGCGCCCGGTCGTGATCCGGCTCATGGCCTACGTCAACGTGCCGCGTGACACCGAGCGCCGCAAGATCACGCGGCGCGCCGTCTTCGCCCGCGACGGCTGGGCCTGCCAGTACTGCGGCACGCGCTCGAACCTGACGGTGGACCACGTGATCCCGCGCTCCAAGGGCGGCGACTCGAGCTGGGAGAACATCGTCGCCTCGTGCGCGCCCTGCAACCGCCGCAAGGGCGACCGCCTCCCCGCCCAGGCGAACATGCACCCGCGCTGCACCCCCAAGCCGCCGAACCCGCACGTCTTCCTGGCGGTCGCGACCCCGCGCATCCCGGCAGCCTGGCGCGCGTGGCTGCCGCAGGCTGAAGCCGCGTAGCGGCGCTCAGGCGCCCAGCGCGCGGGCGAGGTTCGCCGTCACGTAGACGAGGCCCGCGGCGCCGAGCAGCCGCCGGAACCAGTTGACGCCGCGTACGAGCTCCTCGTAGGCCCAGATCGCCAGCCCGAGGAAGAAGACGGCGCGGGCCACGTCGTGCGCGGCGCCGTGCAGCACCCGGCCCGCGAGGGACGCGGCGAGCGCCACGAGCAGCGGGACGTTCGGGAACTGCACGACCGGGAAGCTGCGCGGCCAGGAGAAGCCCATGACGCGGCGGATGGCGGACGACGGGGTGCTCATCCGCTGATCCTCGCACTACGGTGTCCCCATGCCCCGGTACGCGGCATTCCTGCGCGGCATGAACCTCGGCGGCCGCCGCATCACGAACACCGACCTCTGCGCCCACGTCGCCGCGATGGGCTTCGACGAGGTCGGCTCGTTCCGCGCCAGCGGCAACCTCGTCGTGACGACTCCGAAGGCCGAGCAGGTCGCCGCGGTCGCCCGCCGGATCGAGGAGGGCCTCGCCGAAGCCCTCGGCTACAGCGTCCCCACGTTCGTCAGGACCGACGAGCAGATGCACACGATGGCCGGCCACGTACCGTTCAGCGCCAAAGAGCTCGATGCGTCCACGGGCAAGGTCCAGGTCATCCTGCTCCAGAAGGAGCCCACCGCCGCCGCCGCACAGCAGTCGCTCGCCCACCAGACCGACCAGGACCGCCTCCACATCCACGACCAGCAGCTCTACTGGCTCCCCAGCGGGGGCATGTCCGACAGCGACCTCGACCTCAGGGCCATCGAGAAGGCGCTGGGGCCCACGACGATCCGCACCAAGGGCACGATCGACCAGATCACGACGAAGTTCTTCAGCATCTAGAACCACGGGCGCCAGAACCCAGACGCCAAGGGTCGATGGCCGAGCATCTGCGGCCATCGACAGCGAGTGCGGGACACCACGCCACCAGAGGGGCACCGCGTAGCCGTGGACCACAGGCCACGAAGCAACCGCCCTGCGAACAACCCGGAGAGCGACACGCGCCGGCACCCTGCGAGCGCCGGCGGTCATGCGGGGAGCGACGCGCGGCAAACTCGTGAGTCGGCCGAGCCGCCACAGTTTGCCGTGACGTCGCTCCCCGCAGAACCAGCAACGCCCACCAAACGAGAGAGGGCGCCAGAGTCGACACTCCGGCGCCCTCCCACATCTCAACTGGATTGAATCGACAAACCCCTCTCACCCACGCAAGCGTGGGAGGCCGGAGGGACCAGACCCGGCAGGTCCGTCGACGGTGTCCCGGATTGGATTCCGCTGAGCGGGTCCAGCCAACCGCGGTCTAGCGGCCGGTCACCTCCAGGGTCCCGCAAGAACTTGAACTAATACGGACCACCTCCTTCCTCTGGTCCGAGCAATGTACCAAGCGCCCGGACGGACCTCCTGCGGTCCGCGGAAGGTCGGCGCGCAGGCCCCTACTCGTCGTCCTCGTCAGCGGGCTCAGGGGCCTCAGCGGGCTCCGCGCCGTTCTGGGCCGCCTCTGCCGCGGCAGCCGCCGCATGCGCCTCGTTGGCGGCCAGCACGGCCGGGTCGGCGTCGCGATACTCGAGGCCCCCGGCGACCGGCGAGATCTCGGCCGCGTCGCCCTCCGCGTCACCGCCGCCCTCGGCCGCGAGCGCCACCGCGCTGACGACGTCGTCCTCGCGGATGTTCATGACCTTCACGCCCTGGGCGCTGCGGCCGTAGCGGTTGATTCCGGCGACCGCGGTGCGCTGCACCATGCCCTCGCGCGAGATGAAGATCAGGTCGTCGTACTCGCGCACGACGAGCGCCCCGGCGAGCTGGCCCTTGGCCTCCGTGAGCGCGATGGTCTTGACGCCCTTGGCTCCGCGCTTCGTCTTGCGGTACTCGCGGATCAGCGTCCGCTTCCCGAAGCCGTTCTCGGTGATCACGAGCAGGTCCATGTCGTCGCGCGCGACGTCCATCGCGATGACCTCGCCTCTGGCGCCGACGTCCATGCCGCGCACGCCGGTGGTGTCGCGCCCCATCGACCGCGCGTCGGATTCCTTGAAGCGGACCGTGAGGCCGGCGCGCGAGACCATGATGACCTCGTCCTCCGGATCGACGGCGCGCACGGACAGCAGCTCGTCGTCGTCGCGGATGTTGATCGCGATGATTCCGTCCGCCTTGATCGGCGTGTTATACGCCAGGAACTCGGTCTTCTTGACCGTGCCGCGCTTGGTCGCGAAGACGAGGTACTCCGTCTCGGTGAAGTCGCGCGTGGCGAGGACCGCCTGGATGCGCTCGCCCTCGCGCAGCGGCAGCACGTTCACGAGCGCGCGGCCCTTCGCCGTCCGCGAGGCCTCGGGCAGCTGGTAGACCTTCGAGCGGTAGACCTTCCCGCGGTTGGAGAAGAACAGCAGGTAGTCGTGCGAGGAGCACACGAAGAGGTGCTCGATGTAGTCGCCGTCCTTCATGTCCATCCCGGTGACGCCGCGCCCGCCGCGCTGCTGCTGGCGGTAGGTCGCGAGCGGCAGCGACTTGATGTAGCCGGTGTGGGTGATCGTGATGACCATCTGCTGGTCGGCGATCAGGTCCTCGATGTCGATCTCGTCCTCGCTGTCGGAGATCAGCGTGCGGCGCTCGTCGGCGAATCGCTCGGAGATCTCGCAGAGCTCCTCCTTGATCAGCGCCAGCACCGCGGCCTCGTCGCCGAGCAGCTCGCGCAGCTCGCGGATGCGCTCGGTGACGTCGGCGTGCTCGGCCTTGATCGCGTCGGACTCGAGCGCGGTCAGCTGGGCGAGGCGCAGGTCGAGGATCGCGCTCGCCTGGATCGCGCTGAGCCCGAACTGCGCGACGAGCTGCTCGCGCGCGCTGTCACGGTCGGCGGCGGCGCGGATCAGCGCGATGATCGCGTCGAGGTTGTCGAGCGCGATCAGCAGCCCCTCGAGGACGTGGGCGCGCGCCTCCTTGAGGTGCAGCTCGTACTTCGCGCGGCGGACGACGACCTCGCGCTGGTGGTTGACGTAGTGGTGGATGACCTCGCGCAGCGAGAGCGTCTTCGGCACGCCGTCGACGAGCGCGACGGTGTTGACGCCGAACGTCGCCTGCATGTTCGTGTGCTTGTAGAGCTGGTTGAGCACGACGTTCGGGATGACGTCGCGCTTGAGCTCGATGACGAGCCGCATCCCGTTGCGGTCGGACTCGTCGCGCAGGTCGGTGATGTCCGGGATCTTCTTCTCGTGGACGAGGTCCGCGATCTTCTGGATCAGACCCCCCTCGCCGCCCTTCTTGACCGCGTAGGGCAGCTCGGTGACGACGATCGCCTCCTTGCCCTGGGTCAGCGGCTCGACGTGTGCGCGCGCGCGCACGCGCACCCGGCCGCGTCCGGTCTCGTAGGCGTCGCGGATGCCCTGCCGGCCGAGGATCGTGCCACCGGTCGGAAAGTCCGGGCCCTTGATGTGGCGCATCAGGCCCTCGACGGAGATCGCGGGGTCGTCGATGAACGCGATCGTCCCGTCGATGACCTCCTTGAGGTTGTGCGGCGGGATGTTCGTCGCCATGCCGACGGCGATACCCGTCGAGCCGTTGACGAGCAGGTTCGGGAAGCGCGAGGGCAGGACCAGCGGCTCCTGCGTGCGCCCGTCGTAGTTCGGGCCGAAGTCGACCGTGTCCATGTCGAGATCGCGCAGCATCTCGACGGCGAGGCGGGTCAGGCGCGCCTCGGTGTAGCGCATGGCGGCGGCGGGGTCGTCGTCGACCGAGCCGAAGTTGCCCTGGCCGTCGACGAGCATGTAGCGCATCGAGAAGTCCTGGGCCATCCGCACGAGCGCGTCGTAGATCGCGCTGTCGCCGTGGGGGTGGTAGTTGCCCATCACCTCGCCGACGATGCGGGCGCACTTGGCGTAGCCGCGTGTCGGGCCGACGCCGAGCTCCGACATGCCGTAGAGGACGCGCCGGTGGACGGGCTTGAGGCCGTCGCGCACGTCCGGCAGGGCGCGCCCGACGATGACGGACATGGCGTAGTCCAGGTACGCCGTCTTCATCTCGTCCTCGAGCGCGCGCGGCTCGAAGCGGTCGGTCAGCACATCGGCGGATGACATCGGCGGCGGTCCCTTCGGCTAGACGTCGAGGTTGACGACGTCGCGTGCGTTGTCCTCGATGAAGTTGCGGCGCGGCTCCACCACGTCGCCCATCAGCATCGAGAAGATCTGGTCGGCGGCGGTCGCGTCCTCGATCGTCACCTTCTGCAGCGTCCGGGTCGTCGGATCCATCGTCGTCTCGCGCAGCTGCTCGGCGTTCATCTCGCCCAGGCCCTTGAAGCGGCTGAGCTGCGAGCCCTTCTGCGCGACGCCCAGCACAGCCCCGCGCAGCGCCTCGAACGACGGCGCGCTGTCGGTGCGCTCGCCCAGGCGGATGTGGAACGGCGGCGTGCCGGCGAGCTTGACGAGATCCTGATGGACCTTGACGAAGTTGCGGTACTCGGGCGACTCGAACAGGTCGCGCGGCATGCGATGGGTCGTCGCCAGGCCGGTGCCCTGCTCGATCGAGCGGATCGTCAGCGTCTCCTCGTCCTGCTCGAGGAGCTCGGTCCACAGGTGCTCGCCGGCGGGGTCCGGCTTGGCGAGCAGGGCGATCGCCTCCTCCGCGTCGGCGGTCGCGTCGTCGAGCAGCGCGGACTCCTCGAGGAAGCGCACGAGGTCGTGCCCGTGGCGCGCTCGCAGCGCCGCTGCGAGCGTCTCGTAGCGCTTCATGCTCCTGCGGTAGGACTGCCAGCGCGTCTCGGTGACCTTGAAGGCCTTGCCGTCGCGGTCGAGGATCTCGAACTTCTCGTACTTGTCGGCGAGGAGCATCTCCTCGAGCTCGGACTCCTTCTCGATGTAGCGCTCCTGGCTGCCCTGCTTGAGCTTGTAGAGCGGCGGCTTGGCGATGTAGACGTAGCCGGCGTCGATCAGCTCCTGCATCTCGCGGAACAGCAGCGTCAGCACGAGCGTGCGGATGTGCGCCCCGTCGACGTCGGCGTCCGTCATGAGGATGACCTTGTGGTAGCGGGCGCGCTCGATGTCGAACTCGTCGCGCACGCCGGTCCCGATCGCGGTGATCAGCGCCTGGATCTCGGTGTTCTGCAGGACCTTGTCGATCCGCGCCTTCTCGACGTTGAGGATCTTGCCGCGCAGCGGGAGCACCGCCTGCGTGTTGCGGTCGCGGCCCTGCTTGGCCGAGCCCCCGGCGGAGTCGCCCTCGACCACGAAGATCTCGGCGAGCGACGGGTCCTTGACCGAGCAGTCGGCGAGCTTGCCCGGCAGCCGCGAGTTCTCCAGCGCGCTCTTGCGGCGCGTGAGATCGCGGGCCTTGCGGGCGGCGGACCGCGCCTGCGCGGCCTGGACCGCCTTGCGGATGACCGAGCGCGCCTCCTGCGGGTTCTCCTCGAGGAACTCGGCGAGCTTGGTGTTGACGATCGACTCGACGAACCCCTGCATCCCGGGGTTGCCGAGCTTCGTCTTCGTCTGGCCCTCGAACTGCGGATCGGCGAGCTTCGCCGAGATGACCGCCGTGAGCCCCTCGCGCACGTCCTCGCCGGAGAGGTTCTCGTCCTTCTCCTTGAGCTCGCCCTTCTCGCGGGCGTACTTGTTGAGCGTGCGCGTGAGCGCCGAGCGGAAGCCCGACAGGTGCGAGCCGCCCTCGTGCGTGTTGATGTTGTTCGCGAACGAGAAGACCGACTCCTGGTAGGAGCCGTTCCACTGCATGGCGACCTCGACCGCACCCTCGGTGCCCTCGTCCTCGAAGAAGATGACCTTCTTCTGGATCGGCTCCTTGTTCTCGTTGAGGTAGGAGACGAAGTCCTCGATCCCGCCCTCGTACTGGAACTCGACCGTGGCGCCCTCGCCGCGCTCATCGGTCAGCGTGATGTGCAGGCCGCGGGTCAGGAACGCCGTCTCGCGCAGGCGCTGCTCGAGGATCGAGAAGTCGTAGCTCGTCTCGTCGAAGATGTCGGCGTCGGGCAGGAACGTGATCGTCGTCCCGGTGGTCTTCGTCGCCTCGCCCTTGGCGATCGCGTCCTGCGGGATGCCGCGCACGTAGTGCTGGATGTGCGCGAAGCCCTCGCGGCGGACGGTGACCTCGAACTCCTCCGAGAGCGCGTTGACGACCGAGACGCCGACGCCGTGCAGGCCGCCGGAGACCTTGTAGCCGCCCCCGTCACCGAACTTGCCGCCGGCGTGCAGGACGGTCAGCACGACCTCGAGGGCGCTCTTGCCCTCCTTCTCCATCGTCTCCACCGGGATGCCGCGGCCGTCGTCGACGACGGTGATCGAGTTGTCCGGGTGGATCGTCACGTCGACGCGCGTGCAGTACCCCGCCAGCGCCTCGTCGACGGAGTTGTCGACGACCTCGTAGACGAGGTGGTGCAGGCCGCGGATGCCGGTCGAGCCGATGTACATGCCCGGCCGCTTGCGCACGGCCTCGAGGCCCTCCAGGACCGTGATGTCCTGGGCCCCGTACGACCCGGTCGACCTGGTGTTGCTCGCGTTGCTGTCCCGGTCCTTCGCCATGTGCCTCCGATGACGTGAAAAGCCCCGGTCCCTGGTCAGCTGCAGACGGGCCGGGGCGGGCGCATTCAGTTGACGTAATTGTAGCAAACATCGGCCCGGAAGATGGCAGCCGGTGCGGACCAAAAGTCCTGCAAAATAGCTCTTTTCGGGCCGCGGCTGGCGGATGCTCCGGAATCCGTCAGCGCGCGTCGCGCTCCCAGCCCCGCGCCGGCACGGTCTGGCAGCGCAGCGCGCTGATCCGGTCGGCGCCGAGAGCGGCGTTCAGGCGCTCGATCAGCGCCATGCTCATGAGGTCCAGCTCCTGTGCCCAGACGGCGCTCGAGCAGGTGATCGTGAGCACGCCGGAGGTCTCCCCGGTGGGCGTCGCCTCCGCCGCGACGGCCGTCCCGGCGACGTCCGCCCAGACGCGCTGCACGGCGCCGAGCGTCGTCGCCGGAGCGAGCTGCTCGGCCAGCCCGCTGACGGCCAGCGACGCGGGTCGCAGCTGCTTGCGCCGACCCGAGCCGGTCACGCGATCAGCCCGCCGGAGCTCGCTCGGCCGTCGTGATCGCCGCCGTCGCAGGTCCTCACGCTGCCCGCAGCTCCTCGTGCACGACGCCGTTCTCGACCGACAGGCGCCAGACGGCGGCGGCGCCCGCGCCGGGGACGTGCCCCAGATCCGTCGTCGTGATGACGACCTGGCCGCTCGCGGTCACGCGCTCCACCAGGCGCCGGCGGCGTCCGGCGTCGAGCTCGCTCATCACGTCGTCCAGCAACAGCAGCGGCGGCGCGCCCCGCTCGAGCTCCAGCGCCTCGCGCTCGGCGAGCAGGAGCGCGAGCAGCCCGAGGCGCTGCTCCCCCTGCGAGCCGTAGACGCGCAGGTCGCGGCCGGCGCGGATCAGCGCCAGGTCGTCGCGATGGGGCCCGTGGCCGGTGAAGCCGCGCTCGAGATCGCCGTCCAGGCGCTCGGCCAGCTCGGCCGCGAAGTCCTCGGCCGTCTGGGCTCTGGAGCGCGGCCGGTAGCGAAGCTCGACCGGACCGCTGAGCCCGAGGTCCTCGGCCAGCGCCGCGGTGCCGGCGGCGACGAGCGCGATCGCGCGATCGCGATCGGCGCGGATGGCGATCGCATGACGGCCGACCTCGAGATCCCAGGTGCCCAGCGACGAGCGCGTCACCGCACCGGAGCGCACCCGCGGCAGCAGCGCGTTGCGCTGGGCGAGCGCCTGGGCGTAGGCGCGCCGCGCAGCCGAGCGGGCCGGCCACAGGCCGGTGACGAGCTGGTCCAGGTGGGCGCGCCGCAGCGCCGGCGGGCCCTTGATCAGGTCGAGACGGTCCGGGAGGAAGACGGTCACCAGCGGGCGGAACCCGACGTCGAGGAGGCGTTCCACCGGCGCGCCGTCGGCCGTGAAGCGCTTGGGCTCTCCCGGTGAGAAGCCGACGGCCAGGCGATGCCCGCCGTCGACGGCCTCGATGTCGGCCTCCACGCGCGCGGCCGGGGCGTCGAAGCGCACGAGCTCGCGCTCGCTGGCAGTGCGGCACGAGCGGCCCGTGCAGGCGAAGTACAGGCCCTCGAGGAGATTCGTCTTCCCCGCCCCGTTGGACCCGTGCACGACCGTCAGGCCCGCCCCGAGTTCGACGTCCACGTCAGCGTAGACGCGGAAGTCGCGTAGACGCAGACGCCGGACGACCGCCATCAGACGTTCAGGCGAATGGGCATGATCAGATACAGGAAGCCGCTGCCGTCGGCGGACTCGATGAGGCCCGGGCGCAGCGGACTGATGAGCTTCAGGACGACGTCCTGGCCCGCGGCGCTCTCCAGGCCGGCGACGAGGAACTCGGGGTTGAACCCGATCTCGAACGGTTCGCCGGCGAACGGCACGGGCAGCGTGTCGCTCGCCTCGCCGACGTCCGGGGTCTGCGCCGAGATCCGCAGCTCACCCTCGGTGAACGACAGCCTCAGCGGCGCGTTCTTCTGGGCCATCAGCGCGATCCGCCGCGCGACCGCGAGCAGCTCGTCCGAGCTCATCGTCAGTTCGTGCTCGAACGTCTCGGGCAGCAGCTGCCGGTAGTTCGGGAACTGCCCGTCGATCAGCCGCGACGAGAGCGCTGTCGCGCCGACGCTGAAGACGACCTGGTTGGCGCGGACGCCGACGGCGATCGTCTCCGTCTCCGGCGTCACGAGCCGGCTGAGCTCCTCCAGCGCGCGTGCCGGCACGTTGGCCTGGAAGCCCTCGGCGAGCGGCGCCTCGAGCGTGGTCTCCTTCACGCTCAGCCGGTAGGAGTCGGTGGCCACCATGCGCAGCTCGCTGCCGGTGGCGGAGACGAGGATCCCGGTGAGGATCGGGCGGGTCTCGTCACGCGACGCCGAGCGCGCCACGCGCGTGACGGTCTCCACGAACGCGCGGGCGGGCATCGCGACCGTCGTGTCCCCGCCGGGCTCGGGAAGCACCGGGAAGTCCTCGGCCCGCAGCGTGCGCAGGTGGAAGCTCGCCGTGCCGGCGACGAGCTCGACGTCCTGGTTCTCGGGCCGCAGCTCCAGCGTCACCTGGTCGCCGGGCAGCTGGCGCACGACCTCGAGCAGCAGACGCGCGGGGAGGACGGCCTCTCCGGGGCGCGTGACCTCGGCGGCGAGCGGCATCCGCAGACCGATCTCCATGTCCGTGGCGCGGAGCTCGACACCGGCGCCGGTCGCCGAGATCTGCACGCCGGACAGCGCCTGGATCGCACTGCGCGCCGAGGCGACGCGTGCGACCGTCTGGAGATCGCTCAGCAGAGCGGCAGTGGAGGTGGAGATCTTCACGATGAGTACCTCAGAAAAGAGTCAGACGTCATAGGGGTGTCGATATGTCGACAGGTCCTGAATCCCCTGGACGATGCGGGGTCGCTGTGCACAGGGATGACCGTTGAACGCACGGAGTCTGTCAGTCCGCGCGGTCGGCGCCGTCGCCGACCTGGCCTGTGAACAGGCGCTGTGTGAGGTCGCCAACGATCGAGGACGCTTCGGGATCCTGGGCGATGCGCTGCGCCGCCCGCTTGCAGGCGTGCAGCACGGTCGTGTGGTTGCGCCCGCCGAACTGCGCGCCGATCGAGGGCAGGCTGGCGTCGGTGTGCTCACGCGCGAGGTACATGGCGATCTGCCGGGGCCAGGCCAGCCGCGCGGAGCGGTCGCTCGAGAGGAGCTCCTCCCGGGTGAGGCCGAAGGCCCGGCAGGTGGCCGTCTGGACCTCGTCGATCGTGATGCGCCGGGTCCCGGGCCGACGCGGCGCGCGATCGGGGAAGAGCCCTTCGAGGACCTCGGTGGCGAGCTCCGGGCTGAGGGGCCGGCCGCTCAGCGAGGCGAACGCGACGACGCGGATCAGTGCGCCCTCGAGGGCGCGCACGTTCGTCGTCACGCGCGCGGCGATCAGGCTGAGCACGGCGTCGTCCGCGACCTCGACGCCATCGAGCGCCGCCCGCTTGTGCAGCGCGGTGAGGCGCGTCGGCAGGTCGGGCTCGCGCACGTCGGCGATCAGGCCCGCCTCGAAGCGGTCGCGCAGGCGGTCCTCCAGCTGCTCGAGGTCGCGCGGGGCGCGGTCGGAGGTCAGGACGATCTGGGCGCCCGAGTCGCGCAGGGCGTTGAACGTGTGGAAGAACTCCTCCTCGGTCTTGGCCTTGGCCATCAGGAACTGCACGTCGTCGATCAGCAGGACGTCGTTCTCGCGGTGACGGGTCTTGAACGCGTCGATCCCACCGGCTCGCAGCGCCGCGATGAACTCGTTGGCGAAGACCTCGGCAGTCGTCACGCGCACGCGCAGGCCGGGCGCGTAGCGCACGAGGTAGTTGCCGATCGAGTGCAGCAGGTGGGTCTTGCCGACACCCGGGGGCCCGCAGAGGAACAGCGGGTTGTAGGCCGTCCCAGGGTTCTCGGCGACGGCGAGGGCGGCACCGTGCGCAAAGCGGTTTCCTGCGCCGATCACGAACTGGTCGAAGGTGTACTTCGGGTTCAGGGGGGCGCCTTCGCGCTGCGCGCTGACGTCCGCGGCGCTGCGGACCTGGACCGCGCGCGGCACGGCCTGGTGCCGCGCATGCGCCGGTGGGCCATCGGCGCTCGTGCCCACGACGTCGACGGTGACCTGCGGGCCCAGCACGGCGGCCGCGCACGCCTGGAGGACGCGGCCGAAGCGCTCGGCCACCCACGCGCGCGTGTCCTCGGGGGCCTCGAGCAGCAGTTCCTGCTCGTCGAGGCGGGCGACGCGCAGCGGCGCGAGCCAGATGTCGAACATGGAGGCGCCGACCGCCTCGCGCAGGTCCGCGGAGATCCGCTTCCAGGTGCTGTCGGCCGTGTCCGGGGTCAAGGGCAGGAGAGTGCGCGGCCCCCATGGGGAGCCGGCGGGATACATGGGAGAGGGCGGCCCCGGGGGGCCGGATCGGCACGCTAGCAGAGGGCTCGCGGCGCGCCTCGGCCCGGCGGGATCGTCCCACCGGCGGACTCCGCAATTTCGCAGGAATTGTGGCACGCGGGCGGGGAGCCCTCGCGCGAGGCCCGCGGGTGGCTATCATCCTCGTCCCCGAACGACCGGTCACTGTCATGAAGCGCACCTACCAGCCCAAGAAGCGCAAGCGCGCACGCACGCACGGATTCCGTGAGCGCATGAGCACGCGCGCCGGCCGTGCCGTCCTCAAGCGTCGCCGCGCCAAGGGCCGCAAGCGGCTGACCGTCTGACGGTGGACCAGGACCTCCGCGGCTCCCGGCGGCGCCCCAAGCGTGGGCGGCTGTCGCGCAGCGCGGAGTTCGAGCGGGTCTACCGGCAGGGCCGATCGTTCGGGAATCGCTACCTCGTCCTGCACGCCTTCCCGCGCACGGACGCGGGCGAGTTGAGCGAGGGGCCGCGCCTCGGTCTCAGCGTCTCACGCAAGGTCGGCGGATCCGTCGAGCGAAATCTTGTGAAACGCCTGCTCAGAGAGGCCTTCTCGGGGATCGCGCCGAGCCTGCCGCTCGACGCCGACATCGTCGTCGTCGCCCGTCCTGATGCGCTCGAGCTCGCGGAGGGCCGCGGGCTGGAGGGGATGCAGGAGGCGCTCGCCGAGCTGACGACGCGGCTCGAGGGCGGCACGCCGGCATGAGCACCGCCGCACGGCGTATCGCCATCGCTCCGATCGTCGCCTACCAGCGCCTGATCTCGCCCGCGCTGCCGCGACGCTGCAAGTATGAGCCGACGTGCTCGGCCTACGCCGCGCAGGCGATCGGCAGGTACGGCATACTCCGCGGACTGGTGCTGGCGGTCTGGCGCGTCCTGCGCTGCAACCCCTTCAGCCACGGCGGGTTCGATCCCGTCGAGGCCCAGTGCCTCTTCCGCTCCCCCTCCCGCCCCGCCCCGGACTCCCACCCCGCCCGCTGATCCATGCCGTTCGTTGGCGCGAACATCATCCAGGACATCTTCAGTCCGCTGATCGCGGCGTTCGACTGGGTGATCCAGCTCTTCCACTCGATCGGCTTCGGCTGGGGCGGGTCGATCATCGCCCTGACGATCGTCGTGCGGACGCTGATGCTGCCGCTGACGATCAAGCAGTTCCGCTCGATGCAGGCGCTGCAGACCCTGCAGCCGGAGATCAAGGCGCTGCAGGCGAAGTACAAGGACGACAAGCAGCGCCTGAATCAGGAGATGATGGCGTTCTACCAGGAGAACAAGGTCAACCCGTTCGGTTCGTGCCTGCCCCTGGTCCTGCAGATCCCGGTCTTCATCAGCCTCTTCTACATGTTGCGGACCGACCTGAAGGTCGACATCTGCGGGCCGAAGGCGGACATCCTCAAGGTCGCCGCTCAGCAGCACACGACGCTTGCGACGACCTACTGCGACGCCGTCGTCCCCGGCTCGGCGAAGTTCCTCTTCATCCCGGACCTGACCGCGCCGGCGACGGGCGGCGTGCTGGTCGTGCTGCTCGTCCTCTACATCGGCTCCCAGCTGCTCTCGAGCATCCTGATGTCGGTCACCGCGGACAAGAACCAGCGCTACCTGATGATCGGCCTGCCGTTCGTCTTCGTGCTGTTCATCAAGGGCTTCCCGGCAGGCCTGCTCGTCTACTGGATCACGACGAACCTCTGGACGGTCGGTCAGCAGTACTTCATCCGCAGATCGACCGGGCAGCTGCCGGCATTTCTGGGCGGCAACGGGGGTGTGACGGCGAGCGCCGCGGTGGCGCCGCCGAAGCGCAGCGCGAAGAGCGAGGACTCGTCGCCGAAGGGTGGCACGGACGCGAAGGGCGCCGCGAGTACCAACGGCGCCGGCAAGAGCGCGAAGGGTGAGTCGAAGGCACCGGTCGCCGCCGGCCCGCCGCCGCCGTCTCCGCGCAAGAAGAAGAAGCGCTCCGGGCGCCGTCGCTGATGCCGGCTGAGGAGAACCTCGAGGCGCGGGTCCGCGAGCTCCTGGAGCGTGTCGTGGCCGCGCTTGGCATCGTCGGCGAGATCGAGGTCACCGACGACGGTGAGACGTTGACCGGGACCGTCCACGGGGAGCAGATGGGCCTGTTCATCGGCCATCATGGACAGACGATCGATGCCGTTCAGCACCTGGCGACCCGCATCGTGCTGCGCGACGGGGACGGCCCCCGCCGCCGCGTGGTGATCGACGCGGAGGGCTACCGGGCCCGCCGCCGTGAGGCGCTCGAGGGCCAGGCGGCGGACGCCACCGACGAAGCGCTGCGCTACGGCAGGCCCGTCGCGCTTGACGCGATGACCGCAAGCGAGCGCAAGATCGTGCACGAGCACCTGCGCGATCGCGACGACGTCGAGACCCACAGCGAAGGCGAGGAGCCAGAGCGGCACCTCGTCATATCGCCAGCTGCGCCGTAGTTCTTCCGCACGCCACGTTTCACGTGGAACTGTCCCGCGGCGTTTCACGTGGAACGCCGAGAGCCGTCTAGGCTCCTGACGTGTCCGAGGTCTCCGATCGCGTCGCCGGGCTTTGCGCGCGCTTCGACCTGACCCCAGAGGCCGGTGACGCCTTCGAGCGGCTGCTGGATCTCGTCGCAGGGGAGCCGGTCGCGCTCACGAGCGTGCGCGACCCCAGGCAGGCGGTGGACGTGCACCTCGCCGACTCGCTTGCCGGACTCCTGCTGCCGGTCGTCTGCGAGACGCCGGACCTCGCGGACCTGGGCTCCGGCGGCGGGTATCCGGGCCTCGTGCTGGCCGTCGCCCGCCCGACTGCGCGCGTGGTCCTCGTCGAGAGCGTCGGCAAGAAGGCCGCGTTCCTGCGCCGCGCCGCCGACCAACTCGGGCTCGCGAGCGTCGAGGTTGTCGACCGGCGCGTCGAGGACTGGGCCGCCGGCCGCGACTCCGTCGGGCTCGTTACCGCGCGCGCGCTCGCACGCCTGCCGGTGGTGCTCGAGTATGCGGCACCGCTGCTGCGCCTCGGCGGGTCCGTCGTCGCCTGGAAGGGACGCCGCGACGCCGCCGAGGAAGCGGCCGGTGCGTCGGCGGCGGTCGCGCTCGGGCTGTCCCCTCCTGAGCCCGTCGCGGTTCCCGCCGACCTCGTCGCCGGAGCCGATGCGCGCCATCTCTACGTCAGCCTGAAGGTCGAGGCGACGCCGCCGCGATATCCTCGCCGTGCGGGAATGGCCCGCAAACGACCACTAGGACCCTCAAGTGGAGCGTGAGAATCGTTCGACGCCGAACGTTCGGGGTCGACGGGCAGCCCTCCTCCGACCGGCTGCGCCGCTAGCTTCAACGGGGGATGGGCACGATCTACGCCATCGCGAACCAGAAGGGCGGGGTCGGGAAGACGACCACGGCCGTCAACGTCGCGGCATGCATCGCCGAGGCCGGCTACGAGACGATCCTCGTGGACGTCGATCCGCAGGCCAACGCCACCGTCGGGCTGGGGTGCCCGAAGGACTCCTCACCGAACGTCTACGACGTCCTCGCCGGCACCGTGCAGGCCCGCGAGGCGCTCGTCGCCACGGACGTCCCCGGCCTGCGCCTGCTGCCCGCACACCCGGACCTCGCTGCGGCGAACCTTGAGCTCCCGCGCGAGCCCGGCTCGGAGACCCGGCTGCGAGACGCGCTGCGCGGCCTGCGTGACGAGGCGGCCTACGTCCTGCTCGACTGCCCGCCCTCGCTCGGCCCGCTGACGATCAACGCGCTCGTCGCCGCCGATCGCGTGATCGTCCCGGTCCAGACGGAGTACTTCGCGCTCGAGGGCCTCGCCGGCCTGCTCGACACGCTGGCGCTCGTGCAGCGCGAGCTCAACCCGCGCCTGTCGGTCGCGGGGATGCTGCTGACGATGCATGACGGGCGCACCCGCCTGGCGCGTGACGTCGAGCGCGAGGTCCGTGAGCACTTCCCCGACCTCGTCTTCGACACCGTCATTCCGCGCAACGTGCGCATCGGCGAGGCGCCGAGCTACGGGCGGCCGGTGATCCACCACGACCCGCACTGCGCGGGCGCGGATGCGTACTTCGAGCTTGCAAAGGAGGTGGCCGCCCGTGGCTGAGCGCGGCATGGGCCGGGGGCTCGCGGCGATCCTGCAGGTGTCCGGCCAGCACGGCGATCGCCCAGAGCTGCGCGAGATCGCGATCGAGCTGATCGCTCCGAACCCCAACCAGCCGCGAAAGCGCTTCGACGACGCGGCGCTCGCGGCGCTCGCGACGTCACTCGCCGAGCGCGGGGTGCTGCAGCCGATCCTCGTCCGCCCGCTCCCGGGGGCTCGCTACGAGCTCGTCGCGGGGGAGCGGCGCTGGCGCGCCGCTCAGCTGGCGGGCCTGGACGTCGTGCCGGCCATCGTCGAGCGCCGTGACGACGCGCAGTCGCTCGAGGCGGCGATCGTCGAGAACATGGCCCGCGAGGACCTCAACCCCGTCGAGGAGGCGCGCGCGGTCGCCGCCCTGGTCGAGGAGCTTGGGCTGACGCGTGAGGAGGTCGGCCGGCGCGTCGGACGCAGTCGCGTCGCTGTCTCGAACCTCCTGCGGATCCTGGACCTGCCTGACGACGTGCTCGAGCGCCTCGGGCGCGGCGAGCTGAGCGAGGGTCACGGCCGCGCGCTCCTGCTCGCCGAGGACCATGCGACCCGTCGCTCGCTCGCTCGCGACGCCGTCGACGGAGGCTGGTCGGTCCGGGTGCTGGAGGATCGCGCGCGGCAGGCCAACGCCGCGGCCCGCGATGGCGGCGCCCCGCGCCGTGCCGCGGCCCTGCACTCGGATCAGGTCGCCGCCTGCGACGCGATCGCCGAGCGCCTCGAATCGGTCCTGGGCCGTGAGGTGCGCGTGCGGCCCCGCGGCACCGGCTACAAGGTCGAGTTGATCGTTGACGGCGAGGAC
>Ga0208851_1000176_pt1 | contig 28511 bp, 24 predicted proteins | sample NGESurshal092012_FD_184481 | JGI IMG/M metagenome (GOLD analysis project Ga0208851, IMG submission 184481) | Arctic peat soil microbial communities from Barrow, Alaska - NGEE Surface sample 415-2 shallow-092012 (SPAdes) | ecosystem: Environmental > Terrestrial > Soil > Wetlands > Peat ... | reverse complement strand
GATCAGCCCGATGCCCACCGAAGTCACCGCGAAGCCGACCACGCCGACCAGGAACACCATCCGCCGGCCGAACATGTCGCCGAGTTTGCCGCCGAAGATCAGCAGCGAGGCCAGGGCTAGCAGGTAGGCGTCGGTGATCCACTGCAGGTCCGACAGCGACGCGTTGAGGTCGATGGCGATCCGCGGGTTGGCGATCGCGACGACGGACGCGTCCAGGCCGACCATGATGACGCCGACGGACACCGCCGCCAGAATCCACCACGGGTTCCCGCGCATCCCCTGCCTCGGCTGCGCATGCCGCGCGTGCTGAGGTCTGTGAACTGTGGTGATAGCCACGTTTGAACTCCCTTCGAAAGTGGAGGGTCTCCACCACTTCTTGTCTTCGACCATAGCCGCAAGTGGTGGTGCGCCTCCACTTCTAGCGGTACTCTGGCGTGGTGATTCCGCGCGCACAATGCGGTGTAGAGCGATCCAGGCCACTCCGAGCCGATGCCGAACGCAACCGGGAACGCATCGTCACCGCCGCTGCCAGGCTGTTTGCTGAGCAGGGACTGTCGGTGCCCTTGGAAGACGTCGCACGCAGCGCCGGAGTCGGCGTCGCGACCCTCTACCGGCGTTTCCCCACCCGCACCGACCTGGCCATTGCCGCGTTCGAGCGCAACATGACGTCCTATGTCGACGCGGTGGAGAAGGCATTAGCCAACCCGCGGCCCTGGGACGGATTCCGTGACCTGGTCTTCGAACTGTGCGCGCTGCAAGCCTCCGACCCCGGCTTGCGGGCATTGCTGACCACGGCGTTCCCCGCCAGTTCGGTCATCGAGCAGCGCGCCGCCGAGACCGTCGACAAGGTCGGCGAGGTCATCGCGCGTGCCCAGCAGGACGGCTCGCTGCGCCCCGACATCGGCGTCGGCGACGTCGTAGTGACGCTGCTCGCCAACGCCGGCGTGCTGGAGGCGACCCGCGAACACGCCCCCGACGCGTGGCGGCGGTTCGCCGCGCTGATGGTCGACTCGTTCCGGGCAGGTGAGCACGAACCGCTGCCGCCACCCACCCCGGCTGAAGAGCTCCGCAGCTCGATCGCCATGCTGACGGGTGACACACTGCGAATTCCCGCCGACACCTGAGCCCGAGGAGCGACCTGTGACAGCTGACCGTGCGCGCATCGACTTCCCGTCCCGCATCGGCGTGTGGTGGGGGGCCATGTCCTGGCCCATGCCCGCCGCGCAGGATGTGGCCCGTGAGATCGAGGCGCTGGGCTACGGCTCGTTGTTCATCCCGGAGGTCGGGCTGAAGGACTGCCTGGTCGAATCGGCCGCGCTGCTCGATGCCACCGAGACGCTGGTGATTGGCACCGGCATCGCCAACATCCACGCCAGGATCCCGACCGCCGCCGAGGGGGGCGGGCGAACGCTGACCGCGCTGCATCCCGGACGGTTCGTGCTCGGCCTGGGTGTCAGCCATGGGCCGTTGGTGGAGAACATGTTTGGCCTCTCCTACGATAAGCCGCTGGCCACCATGCGCACCTATCTCGAGCGGATGGCCGCGCTGCCTGAGTTCATCGAGCCCGGCGCCGGGCGCCCGACCCGGCTACTGGCGGCGTTGGGCCCCAAGATGATCGAGCTGTCCGGCACGATGGCCGACGGGGCCCATCCCTACCTGGTCACCCCGGAGCAGACCGCGACCACCCGCGAGATCCTCGGGCCGGACAAGTGGGTGGTGTCCGAGCAGGCCGTCGTCGTCGGCGAGGATCCCGACGAGCAGCTGCGCCGCGCCCATCTCCATCTGGAGGTGTACTCGGGCTTGCCCAACTACCGGAACTCGTGGCTGCGGCAGGGATTCGACGAGTCCGACCTGGTGCGCGGCGGCTCCGACCGGCTGGCCCGCGGCATCGTCGGCATGGGCTCGGTGGAGCAGGCCGCCGCGGCGGTCACCGCGCATCTCGACGCCGGCGCCGACCAGGTCGTCGTGCAGGTGCTCGGCGACGGCGACCCGGCGTGGGATCCGCGTCCCGCTTTGCGGGAACTGGCTGCCGCACTCAATATCTGAGTGCCGAATGTGGACCTCCTGCAGGGATTGTCGTGAAATCACGTGCATCCGGCCCACGCTCGAGGCGGCTTACGGGTTGATGGTGTTCTCGCCGATCTGACGTCCCCACACGTACTCGGTGAGGAGCGGCTGGCCCAGCTCGAAGTGGTTGTAGGGCGCCAGCGATGCGCCGTAGTCGGCGACCAGGAACGGCGCCGGCCAGAAGTCCTTGGTGATCTCCTGCCAGCAGCCCGGTGCGCCGCCGGGGCCGCCGCGGGCGTTCACCCGGGGCAGGTTGTCCGGATAGACGTAGGGGTTGGGGGCGCCGGTCAATCCGATGTGGAAGTCGATCGAGTAGCCGTTGCCGCCCGCGCTTTCCTTGGCCTTGGAGGTCGCGTAGTTGCGGATCATGCAGAACAGCTCGGGGCTGTAGGTGTCCAGGAGCCGGGAGGTGGGCACCAGATCGCGCTGGCCGGCGATGAAGTACGGCGCGCCCGCTTCGAACACGTCGGCGCCGGTGTTGCCGAAGCCGGTCGCGGCGAGCAGTGCCGCATCCAGGTCGCCCTGCTGCTGGTTGAGGGTGCTGGCGGTGGTCACCGCGTGGTCCAGGAAGCTCCAGAAGTCGGGGCTGGCCTTGGTGTAGATGTCGGCCAGGTTCGCCAGCTGCTTGATGTTGGAGCGGAGCTGCGGCATCTGCGGGTTGATGTCGTCGAGGACGACGTTGCCGTTGCGGACCGCCTGCCCGAACTTGGTGCCCAGGCCGTTGAGCGCCTCGGCGACGGCCGACAGCGTGAGGTTCAGCTTGACCGGGTCCACCTTCTCCGAGATGGAGGTCAGCGTCTCGAACAAGGTGTTGAACTCGGTCGTCACGTGGGTCACGTCGATCACGTCGCCGCTGGCGATGCGCGCCTTGCTGGGCTTGGGCGGGCTGCGGAAGGAGACGTACTTGTTGCCGAAGACGGTCGTCGCCTTGATCTCGGCGATGGCGTTGGCCGGGACGAGGTCGATGTACTTGGGGTTGACTTCCAGCGAGAGTTTCGCCCTGGTGGTGTCACCCTGATTGATTGCGTCGACGCCGGTGACGCGGCCGATCTCGACGCCGTTGAAGGTGACCTTCGAGCCCGGATCCATCACCAGACCGGCCCGGTCGGAGACCATGGTCAGCTGGGTCTTGGGGGCGAACTCGCCGCGCCACTGCATGTAGACGAGGACCACGATGATCGTCAGGAGGACGGCGGTGATCGCGAACGCGGTCTTGAGCGGCGGATGGAACTGCCAGTGCCTGGTGTGCTCCTGCCACCAGCCCCCTGGCGCTCTCTTCTCGGCGCTCACGGGCGGCCCTCTTTCTTGGGGCCGACCACTCGGTCAAGCACTGGAAATCCCCTCCGCCAAAGCTGATCAGTGCAGCAGAGCCAACTATCCCATGGACACGGCGAACGGGTGGCCTTTCAGGCCAAATGGCCGCCAGTGACAAGCACCGATCGAACAGCGAAATAGTGACCCCCGTCACACCGGTGTGGAGCGCCTCGCATCAGCAAGCTAGGCGGTGTGCTGCGCCAGTCGGGTCTGCTCGGTAACCGGTTGCAGCACTGGGTACTTCGGGTCGCGACCGTCGCCCGACGACCGGCCCCGAAGATGCCGCCACAGCCACGGGATCAGCAACCCGTGCGTCCACTGGATCTGCGCGTACACGCGTCGCCAGAGCCCGCCGTCATCGGTGTCGCCGGTGGCGATGGTCCAGTCGTCGTTGCTGCCCGGCAACACGAGAGCCTGCGCGGCCGCCTGGGCGAACAGCCGATGACCGCGGGGTGAGGCATGCATGCGGTCGTGACTCCAGGTCTGCGCCTCGCTCATCGACGGCGCGTTGTAGAGGTCGACCAGGCCGAATCCGTGGCGGTTGGACGCGTTGCGGATGATCGCGTTGATCTGCAGCACCCGTGAGCCGATGAGCCGGCCCACCGGCAGCATCTTGGCCACGTCCGGGAACGTCGTGGTCACCACGGTGGCTTCGGAAGCCGCCAGTTGCGTGTACACCTCGTCGAGGTCGGCCAGCGCGGCGGTGAACGCGCGCCCGGGCCGGGTGACGTCATTCATCCCGATGCAGACGGTGACCAGGTCGGGTTGCATCGCCAGCGCTCGGGGCAGCTGGTCCTCGAGGACGTCGACGACGCGGCGGCCGCGGACGGCCAGGTTGGCATACATCAGCCCGGGGTAGAGCGAGTCGAGGATGACCGCGAGCCGGTCGGCGAACCCGACCACCCCCGAGGAGTCGTCGCCGTCCCACAATCCCTCGGTCTGACTGTCCCCGATGGCGACGTAGCGGGCGAACCCGGTGTCCGACACGAACTCCAACTCTAATGGCCGACACCGGAGTGCGACCGGCACGCAACGGAAAGCCGGCGTGTACGAGAGGTGAAGTCGTCGCTCAGCCGGGGCTTAGCGGGTGAGCCAGGCGCGGACCTTGCCGAGGTCACGCGTATAGGACTCGAACATCTCGTCGTCGAAGAATGACGCGCCGCTGATGGCCTCGTCCCCCTGCCAGATCACCCTGACCCGGACCTTGGCGCGGGTGTAGACGTCGGCGCGGTCGGCCTCGCGGCTGCTCCAGCCACGCTCTTCGCCGAAATTCCGCAGGGCGAGTCGCCCGCCGCTGACAGCCATCTGTCGTTCTCCTCGTGTGAATCCGCTTTAGGTCCTCGGGCAAGAGTACTGCGGCATGCTGAGACGGCCACCACCTGGAGTGGACGGTCGAGCGGATCGGCGCCGTGGCGGCTTCCCAGTTGTAGCCTCGGCAGCTATGAAGCCCGAGGACATCCGCATCCCGTCACATGGCGAGCAGTTGGCGGCCTACCTCTACCGCCCCGACTCGGGCGGTGATCACGCACCGTGTGTGGTTATGGCGCATGGCTTCTCCGCCACCCGCGACGACGGCCTGCCGGCCTATGCCGAGGCGTTCCGCGACGCCGACTTCGCTGTCCTACTCTTCGACTACCGCCACTTCGGTGCCTCCAGCGGTGAGCCGCGCCAGTTGCTGGACATCAGTCGCCAGCAGGACGATTACCGCGCGGTGCTGCGCTGGGCCCGGCAGGCCGGCTGGATCGATCCCGACCGCATCGTCTTGTGGGGCTCGTCGTTCAGCGGCGGCCACGTGCTCGCGGTGGCCGCATCCGATCCCCGCATCGCCGCGGTGATCTCCCAGGCGCCTTATACCGACAACCTGCCCACGGTCAGGGCAATGCCGGTGGCCAACGTTTTGCGCGCGTCCGCCGCGGCACTTCGGGACCGCCTCGGTGCGGCAATGGGGCGCGCTCCGCGCCTGATCCCGGCGGTCGGGTCGCCGGGCACCTTCGCGGTGATGACCGCCGCCGATGCCAAGCCCGGCTTCGAGGCCCTGGTCGGGCCGCAGTCACGCTGGCGGAACGAGGTCGCCGCCAGGTTCGTCTTGCCATTGGCGCTCTACCGACCGGTGCGGGCAGCGGCGCGCCTGACGATGCCGGTGCTGGTCTGCGTCTGCGACGCGGACACCACGACACCACCGGCTTCCAGCATCAGGGCCACCGATGATGCGCCGCGCGGCGAACTGCGTCGGTATCCCTACGGCCACTTCGCGATCTATCACGATCCTCAGGTCAAGGCCGACCAGGTGGAGTTCCTTCAGCGCGTAGTGGCGGCCAGCCGGCAGGTATAGATCATCCACGCGGTGGGCACTACAGAGCATCAGGTGCGACGGGTTTGCGCAGCGAGATCGGCTGCCGCCGAGCGCAATTCGTCAGCCGAGCTCAGCGGCGCACCGAAGCCGACCCGGGTGTAGGCACCGCCGCGTGGGGTATCGACCCGCAGGTCCAGTCCGTAGCGGTCGATGCTCGTGCACACCGCCGTGGTGGTGTCAGGGTAGCCGCCCAGCGCACGGGCCATCTCCGCGAGTGACTCGGCGTGGTCGGCATTCAGGTGCGAGATCGCACCGGCGGCCAGCGGACGTATCGGATCGGGTTGCGCCGCAGCGTAATCAGGGCCGGTGGCCGAATCCATCCGGCCATAGCCGCCGACCCAGCGCACCCGGTGCACCCGCAACACCCACACCGAGAAATCCGAGTAGTCGATGTAGTACTTGGCCGCGTCGACGGCGGCCAGATGCGCGTCGCGCGCAACGGCCAGTTCAGCGCCGGTGGGACGTTCGGCAACCCCGGCCAAGGTGATCCGCCCGCTTGCCAACGGGTCGCTTTCCGTGGTCGGCGCCACGACCGCAAGGCTGGCGCGCGGATCACCGGCGAGGTTGCGGCCGTGTTCGGCCATGTGCGACACGCACAGCACCGGAGCCCCGTCGAGCAGGCCATACGTGACGAACGAGGCCCAGGGATCACCAGTCGAGGTGAGGCTGGCCAGTGTGCCGGTGTTGGTGGAGGCGGCGATGGTGCGGGCCTCCTCGGCCGCCGACGGGCGGGTCGCGTCGGCGATCTCGCTCAACGGCGGCGGAACCGAGGGAGCATCGCCAGGGTCGCCATGATCACGGGATGCCACCTGGGCACGATACCGCGGCAACCGTTGCCGACGGCCGCGTCATTGCGCCCAAATCGGCACCCGCCCGGCGGTAACCTCGCAGCATCGTGACGATCCTGTTCACCTTCGCGACGTGTTCTGCTCGCCGCGGCGCCACCGCATCGCCTCCTGCCCACAAGAAGGTCCTTTCATGAACGCATCCCGCCTGCTCGCCGCCGTCGCCTCCGCCGCCGTCGTGGTCACTGCCGTCGCCTGCGCGCCCCCCGAGAAGAAGAGCGGCGGGGAGCAGACGAACTCCGGTGTCACCGCGGCCCAGGCGACCTCGGCCGCCGATTTCGGCGGGATGGACGGTCTGGTCGCCGCGGCCAAGAAGGAGGGTGAGCTCAACGTCATCGCCTTGCCCCCGGACTGGGCCAACTACGGCGCGATCATCAAATCCTTCGCCGACAAGTACGGCATCAAGGTGAATTCCGCGCAGCCCGACGCCGCCAGCCAGGACGAGATCAACGCGGCCAATCAGCAGAAGGGCCGCAGCACCGCACCGGACGTCTTCGATCTCGGACAGTCGGTGGCGCTGGCCAACACCGCGATCTTCGCGCCCTACAAGGTGGCCACGTTCGACAGCATCCCCGCCGCCATGAAGGACCCGAACGGAACCTGGGTCAACGACTACGGCGGCTACATGTCCCTCGGCTACGACTCGGCCAAGGTGCCCGACATGAGTTCGGTCAACGACCTGCTCAAGCCGGACTACAAGGGCAAGGTCGCGCTCAATGGCGACCCCACGCAGGCCGGCGCGGCGTTCTCCGGTGTAGCGATGGTGGCCCTGTCGCAGGGCGGTTCGGCCGACGACATCGCGCCCGGCGTCAACTTCTTCACCAAGCTGAAGCAGGCAGGCAATTTCCTTCCGGTCGACCCCACGCCGGCAACCATCGAATCCGGCCAGACGCCGGTGGTCATCGATTGGGACTACCTCAACGCAGCGGAGACCAAGAAGCTACCCAGTTGGAAGGTCTTCGTCCCGCAGGGCGCGGTCCTCGGCGGGTACTACTTCCAAGCCATCAACAAGGATGCTCCGCACCCGGCCGCGGCCCGGCTGTGGCAGGAGTTCCTCTACAGCGACGAGGGGCAGAACCTGTTCCTGGCCGGCGGTGCGCGTCCGGTGCGGGCCGATGCGATGGTCAAGGCCGGCACCGTTGACGCTGCGGCCTACGAGAAGCTGCCTGCGGTCAGCGGAACTCCGGTCATCATGACCCAGGCTCAGACGGACAAGGCCACCAAGTATCTGGCCGACAACTGGGCCAAGGCGATCGGCTGACACGGGTGGCTGGCAGCAGCGCGGGCCGACGGCTGCGCGAAGCCCTTCCGCTGCTGCCCTTCGGGTTGTTTGTCGGGATCTTCCTGATCATTCCGACGGTGACCGTCATCGTGTCGGCCTTCTATCTCGACGGGGTGTTCTCCCTGCAGCGCATCGGGCTGCTGTTCTCCGGGACCGCGCTGTCCGCGCTGGGTAAGAGCGTGCTGCTCTCGGCGAGTACGGCGCTGATCGGCGCGGTGCTCGGGGCGGTGCTGTCCTGGTTGGTGGTCAGCAGTTCGCCCACCTCGACGCTGCGCCGGGTGGTGCTGTCGCTGTGCAGTGTGCTGGCCCAATTCGGCGGTGTGGCACTGGCATTCGCATTTCTGGCGACGATCGGCCTCAACGGGGTGCTGACGGTGTGGGTGTTCGAGCGCTTCGGGTTCAACCTCGCCGGTGACGGCTGGTTGTACTCGTTGCGCGGCCTGATCCTGGTTTACACCTACTTCCAGATCCCGCTGATGGTCATCGTGTTCACCCCTGCGTTGGAGGGCTTGCGGGCGGAGTGGCGCGAGGCCGCGGTCAGCCTCGGCGCTTCGCGCTGGCAGTACTGGCGGGAGGTCGGCTTTCCGCTGTTGACGCCCGCCTTCCTCGGTTCGGCACTGCTGTTGTTCGCCAACGCGTTTGCCGCGTACGCCACCGCCGCCGCACTGGTGAGTCAGGGCAGTCCGATTGTGCCGCTGCTGATCAGGACCGCACTGACCTCCGAGGTGGTCCTGGGGCAGTCCGGCTTCGCCTACGCGTTGGCGTTGGAGATGGTGGTGGTCGTGGCGCTGGTGATGGTCGCCTACAACATGTTGGTGCGCCGAACCGCGAGGTGGCTGCAGTGAACCGGGTGCTGCGGTGGGCGCTGCTGGGTGCCTTCGCGGTGTTCTTCCTGTTCCCTCTCTACGCGATGGCCGACTTCAGCACCCGCAATCTGATCAGTGGCGGGCGCACCCTTGCGGCCTGGAAGAACCTGGTACAGAACGAGATGCTGTACGACGCGATCATCATCTCGCTGCTTCTCGCGGTGTTCACCGTCGCGCTGATGCTGCTGGTGCTGGTACCGACGATGATCTGGGTGCGGCTGCGCGCGCCGTGGGGCAGGCGGCTGGTCGAGTTCCTCTGCCTGCTGCCGCTGACCATCCCCGCGTTGGTCATCGTGGTCGGGCTGCGCAACGTGTACCTGTGGGTGGTCTACTTCTTCGGCGAGTCGGCGCTCACGCTGACGTTCGTCTACGTGGTGTTGGTGCTGCCCTACGCGTACCGGTCGATCGACGCCGCGCTGTCCTCAATCGACCTGAAAACCCTTGCGGAGGCCGCGCGTTCACTCGGGGCGGGCTGGACCACCACGATCCTGCGGGTGATCGTGCCCAACATCTGGTCGGGGATACTCTCGGCGTCGTTCATCTCGATCGCCGTCGTTCTCGGTGAGTACACGATCGCCTCGCTCAGCGGCTACCAGAACCTCCAGGTGGTGATCGTCGCGATCGGTAAGAGCGACGGGCCCACCTCGGTGGCGGCTTCGCTGGCCACCCTGGTGTTCGGTTTCGCGCTGCTGCTGATCCTGTCGCTGGTGACCCGCGGCCGTAGTCACGACGCGGCGATCGCGGCACCGGCGCCGGTGACCGCCCGGAAGCGACAGGGATGACCCGCAACGGCGTGGCCGTCGACTTCACAGACGTGACAAGGGTTTACCGGACCATCCGGGCCCTCGACGGGTTGAGCCTGCACCTCGAGCCAGGCGAGATGGTTGCGCTGCTGGGCCCGTCCGGATGTGGCAAGACCACTGCGCTGCGCATCCTCGCCGGGCTGGACGAGCCGACCTCGGGAGCGGTCGCCGTGGACGGCCGCGACATCACCGCCGTGCCGCCGAACAAGCGCGACATGGGCATGGTGTTCCAGGCCTACAGCCTGTTCCCGCACCTGACCGTGCTCGACAACGTGGCCTTCGGACTCAAGCTTCGGGGCAAGACCAAACGCGAGCGCACACAGCAGGCGGCCGACATGCTGGATCTGGTCGGCCTGTCCGAGCACAAACAGAAGTACGCCAGCCAGCTCTCCGGCGGTCAGCAGCAGCGCGTCGCACTGGCCCGCGCGCTGGCCATCCAGCCGCGCGTGCTGCTGCTCGACGAACCGCTCTCGGCGCTCGACGCCAAGGTGCGAGCCCAGCTTCGCGACGAGATCCGCCGCGTCCAGCTCGAGGTCGGCACCACGACACTGTTCGTCACCCACGACCAGGAGGAGGCGCTGGCCGTGGCCGACCGCGTCGGCGTGATGTGCCAGGGCCGTCTCGAGCAGATCGCCGCACCCGCCGACCTCTACGCACACCCCGCCACCCCGTTCGTCGCCGAATTCGTCGGGCTGAACAACAAACTCGGCGCCGAGGTCGCCGGTGGACGCACGCACCTGCTGGGCGCGGCGCTGCCGGTGGCGGACGGGTCGATAAGCGCGGGGCGCGGCGTCGCACTGGTGCGTCCGGAATCCGTTGTCGTGGCCGCCGACCCGGCCGGCACGGCGCAGGTGGTCTCGGTGTCCTTCCTCGGGCCCATCTCGCTGGTGCACTGCACGTTGGCGGACGGCACTCGGGTGATCGCCCAGACGGCCAGCGCACACACTGCCGATCTCGCCCAGGGGACGTGGGTCAACGTCGGCGTCGAACAGACTGCGGTGCTGGTGGTTCCCGAAGACGCCGCCTAACCCGACAGCCAGTGGTGTGGACCAACTTGGCATCCCGAACGGACCGCCCAGGTACGTTGTCGTGCATGAGCGAGACCAACTTCGCCGAGCAGGAGCGCGCCCGCATCGAGGCGGAACTTGCCGACCTGCGCCGGCGGCGCGACGAGATGCGAGCCGAACTGCAAGGTGACGCGGGCACCGTCGGTGATCGCGGCGACGCCGCGGACGCCCTGCAGCGTGCCGAGGACCTGGCCGGTATCGACGAGCAGATCAGCCGCCTAGCCTGGATCCTGGCCGGCGGCAACGCCGACGTCCCGGGTCAGCTGCCCAACGGCACCGAGGTCACGCTGCGCTTTCCGGGCGACGAGCCGGTGCGCATGCGGGTCATCAACTACCTGGAGGAAACCCCGGCCGGCGAAGAGGACACCACGCTGACCGCCGACAGCCCGCTCGGCCTGGCGCTGTTCGGCCGCAAGGCCGGTGACACTGTCACCTACTCGACACCGCGCGGCGAGCTGCACGTCGACCTGCTGGCCATCGCCTATCCGAAGTAGCCTGCCGGCGTGAAACACTGAGCTCTCGACCGAGTCAGTGTGGAGGTGCGATGCGCGCGATCAGGGTGACCGAGCTGAGTGGTCCGGAGGCCGTTGAACTCGTCGAGGTCGACGAACCGGCCGCCGACGGCGGAATCGTGGTCGACGTCCACGCGGCCGGGGTGGCCTTTCCCGACGCGCTGCTGACCCGCGGGCTCTACCAGTACAAGCCCGAGTTGCCCTTCACCCTGGGCGCCGAGATCGCCGGCGTGGTGCGCTCGGCGCCCGCCGATTCGGCGGTCAAGCCCGGTGACAGGGTGGCGGGTCTGACGATGATCACCGGCGCGATGGCCGAGACCGCGGTGCTGACCGCCGATCGCGCGTTCCCGCTGCCCGACAACGTCAGCTTCGAGGCGGGTGCGGGGCTGCTGTTCAACGACCTGACGGTGTACTTCGCGCTCACGGTCCGCGGCCGGCTGGCCGAAGGCGAGACGGTTCTGGTGCACGGCGCGGCGGGCGGCATCGGCACATCGACACTGCGCCTGGCACCCGCGCTGGGCGCGGGCCGGGTGATCGCCGTCGTCAGCACCGAGGACAAGGCCGAGGTGGCCCGCGCCGCCGGCGCCACCGACGTCGTGCTGGCCGACGGCTTCAAGGACGCGGTCGCCGAACTCACCGGCGGTAAGGGCGTCGACATCGTCATGGATCCGGTCGGCGGCGACCGGTTCACCGATTCACTGCGTTCCCTGGCGCCGGGCGGGCGACTGCTGGTGGTCGGTTTCACCGGCGGCGAGATCCCGACGGTGAAGGTCAACCGGCTGCTGCTCAACAACGTCGACGTCGTCGGCGTCGGCTGGGGCGCCTGGACCATGACCCATCCGGGCGCGCTGGCCGAGCAGTGGGAGGGGCTGGCCGCGCTGCTGAAGTCGGGCAGGCTGGTCTCGCCGCAGCCCGAGGTCTACCCCTTCGAGCAGGCCGGCGCGGCGGTGGCCTCGCTGGAGAACCGAACCGCCAAGGGCAAGGTCGTCGTGCGTCTGCGTTGACGCTGGAGAAGCCGAATTCAACGTCGGCGCACCGCCGCGTCTGGCATGGTCCGTGGCATGGTCGAGTCGGGCGATGCAGGGTCCCGAATGCGGCGTCGCAGACCGCGACCGGACGGGTTCTGGCGAACGATGCCCACCACCCGGCTCGAGGCGTTCTCCGACGGTGTCTTCGCCATCGTCATCACCCTGCTCGTCCTGGATCTGAAAGTTCCCGAGTCACCTGACCGGCTGCTGGGTCAGTTGGCCGACGAGTGGCCGTTCTTTCTGGGTTATCTAGTGAGTTTCGCGTTCATCGGCGGTGTGTGGATCGCACACACCGGCCTCACCAGGCTGCTCGACGCCGCCGACTCGGTGTTTCTGGGGCTCAACCTGATGTTGTTGCTGTTCGTGTCGTTCCTGCCGTTCACCACCAAACTGCTCACCACGCACATGGTCGACGCCGGCCAGCGCGTCGCCGTGGTGATGTTCGGGGCGAACCTCACGCTTGCGGGGCTGATGAGCAGCCTGCTGGTCAGCTACGTTGCACGGGCGCACGAACTCAGTGGGTTCGATCCGGCCGATCTGGCTTGGCTGGTGCGGCAACGCTGGGCGGGCGTTGCGCTGACGACGCTGTCCACGGTGATCAGCGCGCTGCTTCCCAAGGCCGCTGTAGTCTTCTACTTGGTGCTGTCGCTGCTGCTCATCGTCCAACCCCTGTGGGCGATGCGCCGCCGCGCCAACGTCTTTCATCACTGAGTGCGAGACCGTGCCCAGTCCCGGGTTGCCGAGCGCCGGTGCCCGCACTACAACTGGACACTGGTGCACAGACAGCTCCGAGATGACATCGGCGTCATCGACGGTTCGGTTGGGCCAGGGCGGGGTAGTGGAACCTAGATGGAAATGACCAGCGACCCGGCAGAGGGCAGCCACGTCGAAGACGGTGTCGTCGAGCATCCGAACGCCGGCGACTTCGGGCAGGCGCACGCACTGCCCGCCGACCGGACGTGGTTCAAGAGCGCGGTGTTCTACGAGGTGCTGGTGCGCGCCTTCTACGACTCCAACGCCGACGGGTCCGGCGACCTGCGCGGGCTCATCGAGCGGCTCGACTACCTGCAGTGGCTCGGTGTCGACTGCCTCTGGCTACCGCCGTTCTACGACTCACCGCTGCGCGACGGCGGCTACGACATCCGCGACTTCTACCGGGTGCTGCCCGAGTTCGGCACCGTCGACGACTTCGTCGCGCTGCTCGACGCCGCCCACCGTCGCGGCATCCGGATCGTCACGGACCTGGTGATGAACCACACCTCCGACTCCCATCCGTGGTTCCAGGAGTCGAGGCGCGACCCCGACGGGCCCTACGGCGACTTCTACGTGTGGAGCGACACCAGCCAGCGCTACACCGATGCGCGGATCATCTTCATCGACACCGAGGAATCCAACTGGACGTTCGACCCAGTGCGAAAGCAGTTCTACTGGCACCGGTTCTTCTCCCATCAGCCCGACCTGAACTACGACAACGCGGGCGTGCAGGAGGCGATGATCGACGTCCTGCGGTTCTGGCTGGATCTGGGTATCGACGGGTTCCGGCTCGACGCGGTGCCCTATCTGTTCGAGCGGGAGGGCACCAACTGCGAGAACCTGCCCGAGACGCACGCCTTTCTCAAGCACTGCCGCAAGGTGATCGACGACGAGTACCCGGGCCGGGTGCTGCTGGCTGAGGCCAACCAGTGGCCGGCCGACGTCGTCGAGTACTTCGGGGACCCGGCCACCGGTGGCGACGAATGCCACATGGCGTTCCACTTCCCGCTGATGCCGCGCATCTTCATGGCAGTGCGCCGCGAATCGCGCTTCCCGATCTCGGAGATCCTGGCGCAGACCCCGCAGATTCCCGACATGGCGCAGTGGGGCATCTTCCTGCGCAACCACGACGAGCTGACGCTGGAGATGGTCACCGACGACGAGCGGGACTACATGTACGCCGAGTACGCCAAGGACCCGCGGATGAAGGCCAACGTGGGGATCCGGCGCCGGCTGGCCCCGCTGTTGGAGAACGACCGCAACCAGACCGAGCTGTTCACCGCGATGCTGCTGTCGCTGCCGGGCTCCCCGGTGCTGTACTACGGCGACGAGATCGGCATGGGCGACATCATCTGGCTGGGCGACCGTGACGGCGTGCGCACACCCATGCAGTGGACGCCGGACCGGAACGCGGGCTTTTCCAGCGCCAACCCCGGACGGCTTTACCTGCCGCCGAACCAGGACCCGATCTACGGCTACCAGTCGGTGAACGTCGAGGCCCAGCGCGATAGTTCGACGTCGCTGCTGAACTGGACGCGCACCATGTTGGCGGTGCGGCGCCGCTACGAGGCCTTCGCGGTCGGCACGTTCCGCGAGCTGAGTGGCTCGAATCCCTCGGTGCTGACCTACGTGCGCGAGCTCGACGGCGGCGACACCGTGCTGTGTGTGAACAATCTGTCCCGTTTCCCGCAGCCGATCGAGTTGAATCTCCAGCATTGGAATTCCTACACACCGGTGGAACTGACGGGGCACGTGCCGTTCCCCCGGATCGGCCAGCTGCCCTATCTGCTGACGCTGCCGGGGCACGGGTTCTACTGGTTTCGGCTGTGTCCCTCGGAGGAGAAGCAATGAGTAGGTCGCAGAACCTGCCGTGGGCCGACTGGCTGCCGGCGCAGCGATGGTATGCCGGACGCGGTCGCACGATGTCGTCCGCGCGCCCCGCCGTGGTGGTGCCGTTGCGGGACGGGCTGGATCTGATGCTCGTCGATGTGTCCTACACCGACAAGTCCGCGGAGCGCTATCAGGTTCTGGTGCAATGGGATTCGGCTCCGGTGTCGGAGTACGGCACGGTGGCGACGATCGGCGCCGTGGGTGATCACACCGCGTACGACGGGTTGTACGACCCGTCGGCCGCGCGGTTCCTGCTGTCGCTGATCGACTCGTCGGCGACGGTCGGCGAGGTCACCTTCAGCCGGGAGCCCGGCGCGCAGTTGCCGGTGGATGCCGCGCCGCGGGTATCCGACGCCGAGCAGAGCAACACCAGTGTGGTGTTCGAAGAGCAGGCCATCCTCAAGCTGTTCCGCCGGGTGGCTTGCGGCGTGAACCCCGACATCGAACTGAACAGGGTGCTGGGCCGGGCCGGTAACCCGCATGTGGCGCGGCTACTGGGGACGTTCGACACGACGTCGGACGGTCAGCCGTGCCCGCTGGGCATGGTGGCGGCCTACGCCGCCAACTCCGCCGAGGGCTGGGACATGGCGACGGCGAGCACCCGCGACCTGTACGCCGAGGGTGACCTGTATGCCTACGAGGTGGGCGGCGACTTCGCCGGTGAGGCATACCGATTGGGCGAGGCTGTCGCCTCGGTGCATGCCACGTTGGCACGGGAACTCGGTACCTCGACGGCCACGCTCGGCGTGGATGCGATGCGCGAACGGCTCTCGACCGCCGCTGCCGCCGTGCCCGAACTCGCCGACTACGTGCCGGCGATCGCGGCGCGTTACGCGAAGCTGGCCGACGAGCCGATCACGGTGCAGCGAGTGCACGGCGACCTACACCTGGGCCAGGCACTGCGGACGCCGGAGCGCTGGCTGTTGATCGATTTCGAAGGCGAGCCCGGCCATCCGCTGGCCGAGCGGCGCAAGCCGGATTCGCCGCTGCGTGATGTCGCCGGGATGCTGCGGTCCTTCGAGTACGCGGCCTACCAGCAGCTGGTCGACCAGGCCAACGACCGCCAGTTGGCCGCTCGAGCCAAGGAGTGGGTGGACCGCAACTGTGCGTCGTTCTGCGACGGCTACACCGCGGAGTCGCAGAGCGACCCGCGAGATCACGCGGCGGTACTGGCCGCCTACGAGCTGGACAAGGCTGTCTACGAGGCCGCCTACGAGGCGCGGCACCGGCCGAGCTGGCTGCACATCCCGCTGCGCTCGATCGCCCGCCTGGTCGGCTGACGGTCAGTCCTCGAGCAGGCGCAGCGCCAGCCGCGGGCAGCGCTTCACCGCCGCCTTCGCGTACTTGGCCGACTCGGCCGGGATCGCCGGCTCGCGAGCACCACTGCGCGCCAACGGATATCCCCAGTCGTCGCGGGTGAAGACGTCGGGCAGCAACTCGGTGCACAGACCGCGGCCATCGCATCGTGTCCAGTCGATGTGCAGCCGGCTCTTCGCCACGCTCTTGGTCTTGCTCATGTCTGCGGCCACCCTCCCAGGATGCGCACCTCGCCGGCGCGGTTGACAAAACGGGCCGGAACACCAAGTGTGGCAACCCAATCCGGAGCCCGATGTCCTCGGATGATCGCCGCGGTGCTGATCGTATTGGCCGCAAGGCAATTGCTGGCCGCAACACTGACGCTGCGCCACACCGGTTCCGCGGACTGACCGGTGCGCGGGTCGATGATGTGGTGCACTTGGTCGCCGTCGCGCCACCACCGCCTGCGGCAGGTGCTCGACGTGGCCAGGCCGGCGCCTTCGCCCAGCACGACGTGGCTGGCCGGGTCGTCGTCGGTGTCCTGCACAAGGACGTGCCAGCCTCCCTCCGGGGTGGGGCCCACCGTCGCGATGTCCCCGCCGAGGTTGACCAGCACACCGCTGCCGGTTCGTTCGTTGACCAGCTTTGCGCAGCGGTCGGCCGCGACGGCCTTGGCGGTGGCCCCCAGGTCCAGGAGCACCCCGGCCGGCAGCCGGACGCTGTGGCCATCGAATTCGACCATCGACCAGTCGGCGTGCAGTGCGAGTGACGTCACCCGCGGGGTTGAGGGGTCCAGGTCGTCGATGTCGCGGTCATACCCCAGCGCGATGAGCGCCTTGCCCACCGTCGGGTCCACATCGCCGCCGGTGAAGCCGGCGGCGGCCAGGGCGGCTTCGATGAGGTCGGCCAGCACCGGGGTGACCGGTGTGCGCTGGCCGTCGGCGTCGGCCAACGCACAGATCTCCGAGTCGGGCCTAAACCGTGAGGCGGCCAGTTCGATGGCGTCGAGTTCGGTGTCGACGACGGTCCGCGCCTCGGCCAGCGCAGCCGACTGGGTGACCAGCAGGTGCATATCGGTGCTCCACCGACTCCACTGCGACTGACCGGGGCTGACCAGCGTCGATGCCATCACGAACCGCGTGACCTGGTGAAGACGCCGCGGTTGGGCGCCAGCGGTGCGCCGTTGAAGCCGGGCGGCATCAGCGTGGTCGTCGCCGGGGCCGTCGTCCAGGTGTTGTCGGCAGGCGCGGCAGTGGAGGTCGAGTCGGGGGCGCTGGCGTCGGTGTAGGCCAGCGCTGTCGCGCCGACCGCGCCTGCCGCGCTGAGCGCGATCAATCCCCAGGTCACCACGGCCCGCGTGCCGGGGCCCGCTTTCGGCGAAGTCATGCCTCCCATGGTGGAGGCGCTTTCTTTGAGCGCTGTAAGAACCTGTTTTGGAGGCGGTGTGGGCGGCATTCGTGGCACCCTCGACACGTGTCAATGCCCAATACCGAACCCACGTTGCTGGTCGTCGAGGACGACCGCGCGCTGAGCGGCATGCTCGCCGAGCTGTTCACCGACGAGGGCTACCGGGTGGACACCGCCTACGACGGGCAGCAGGGCATGCATCGCGGCCTGACCGGAGATTACGACGCGCTGATCGTCGACCGCGGATTGCCCGTGATGGACGGCGCTGAACTGGTCGCGCTGCTGCGGTCGAGGGGCGTCACCACACCCGCGCTGATCCTGACCGCCCGCGGTGCGGTGGAAGACCGTGTCGAGGGTCTCGACGCCGGTGCGCAGGACTACCTGATCAAGCCGTTCGAGATCCCCGAGCTGCTGGCGCGCGTGCGCGCACTGGTGCGTCGCACCGACAACGCGGCTGTCGTCAAGGCGGGCGGCCTGGCGCTGGACCGGGTGACCCGGCGGGTCTCGGGCGCCACGCCCGAGCGAGTCGAGGTCGAGCTCTCCGAGCGGGAGGCCGCGCTACTCGGCACGTTGATGGCCGCACCGAAGCGAGTATTCAGTCGTTCCCAGCTGCTCGACTCGGTGTTCGACGGCGCGGACTCCAGCGGAGCTGTCGATCTGTACGTGCACTACCTTCGCCGCAAACTCGGCAAGCAGGTGGTCCGCACGGTGCACGGCACCGGCTACCGGTTCGGGCTGGAGTGATCCTGATGTCGCCGCACAGAAAGGATTCCGACCCGCCGCCGCCCAGCGACCTCGCCGTGGTCAAGCGAGCCGGCCGAGCGGCGGCATTCCAGGCCTCGGCCGCACTGGCACTGGTGCTGCTGCTCGTCGGCGGCGTGGTGTTCGCGGTCTATGTGCGCACACAGCGTCGCCAGATCGACGCCGAGTTGCAGAGCGTGGCCATGATCGCCGACGACACCAACGACCCGCCGCCGGACATGGAGTTGGCGATGCGCGAGCTGGACGGCGAGATCTCGGTGAGCGATGGCGGGCAGCCGGGTGTCCCGTTGCTGACGGGCCCCGCCGGGTTCAGCGACATCCATGCTGAGGGAAGGCATTTCCGGGCACTGGCAGTGGACCGGAGGAAGGGCCGGGTGGTGGCGATGATCGACATGGCGCCCTACCAGGCGGCCCGTAACAGACTGCTGATGTCGCTGGCGTTCGCCGAACTGACCGGGATTCTGGCCTCAATCGTGGTGGTGGCTCTGTTCACCCGCCGGTCGGTGCGGCCGCTGGCGCAGGCGCTGGCGTTGCAGCGGCGGTTCGTGGCCGACGCGTCCCATGAACTGCGGGCACCGTTGACGGTGCTGCACACCAGGGCTCAGATGCTGGCGCACCGGGTCGAGACCGCCGACGCACCGACGGTGCGCAAGGACGTCGACGCGCTGGTCGCCGACACCCGAGCGCTCGGCGACATCGTCGACGACCTTCTGGCCTCGGCGACGATGACCGCGGGAAGGCCGCCGCGTGACCGCGTCGACCTCGCTGAGGTCGCCACCGGGGTGGGCGACAGTATGTCCTCCTATGCCGGCTCTGTGGGTGTCACGCTGCGGTATGAGTGCGAAAAGTCAAGTGATCTAAGTGCATTCGAGGTGATCGGCTCGGCGGCCGCGCTGCGCCGGGCGCTGACCTCGCTGGTCGACAACGCGCTCGGCCACGAGCACGAGGGCGGGAGGGTCGAGTTGCGGTTGCGCCGTGACGGCGCGAACGTGGTTGCCGCCGTGGCGGACGACGGTGTGGGCATCGATACCGCAACCATGGCGACGTTGTTCACCCGGTTCTCGCACGGCAGCGAACACACAACGCGGGAAGGCCGCGAGTCCTACGGCATCGGACTGGCGCTGGTGCGAGAGATCGTCCAGGCGCACGGCGGAGACATCACCGTCAGGTCGACGCCCGGCGAGGGGGCGACGTTCACGCTGACATTGCCGGCGGCCCAGCGCTGAGTGAGGAATCCCGCAGCGGGTCACTCGCACTTCTTCTGCGTGGCTCCGCACTCAATGCCGGTGGCGATGTCCGGCGCCGCGTTCCGGTCAGGACACTCCCAAACTGTCGGACCCCCGGTCTACGGTTGTTCCGATGACCCTGCACGTACACCGCGCCGAACGCACTGACCTGCTTGCGGACGCACTCGGCACCCTGCTGGCCACCCCGCAGGCCGATCCGTTCGCCGAGGAACTCGTGGTGGTGCCGGCGCGCGGGGTCGAGCGCTGGCTCAGCCAACGGCTCTCCCATGTTCTGGGCCGGGGCAGCGGCGCCGACGGGGTCTGCGCGGGGGTGTCCTTCCGCTCTCCGGGGTCGTTGATCGCCGAGATCACCGGCACCCGCGAGGACGACCCGTGGTCGCCCGACGCGATGGTGTGGCCGCTGCTCGAAGTGATCGACTCCAACCTCGACGAGCCCTGGTGTCGCACCCTGGCCGGGCATCTTGGTCACTTCGTGACCGGTGAGGAGAAGGAGCTGCGCCAGGGCCGTCGTTACGCGGTGGCCCGGCGGCTTGCCGGGCTGTTCGCCTCCTACGCGCGGCAGCGTCCGCAACTGCTGGTCGACTGGCTCGACGGCTCCATCGATGATCTCGACACCGACCTGCAGTGGCAGCCGTACCTGTGGCGCGCCCTGGTCGATCGGATGGCCATCGATCCGCCGCACATCCGGCATGTGAAAACCGTTGGGCTGCTGCATGAGTCCGGTGCCGACCTGCCTGCGCGGTTGTCGATGTTCGGCCATACCCGGCTGGCGTGCACCGACATCGAGCTCATCGAGGCGCTGGCCACCCATCACGAGGTGCACCTGTGGCTGCCGCACCCCAGTGCCGAACTGTGGACGGCGCTGTCCAATCTGCGTGGCGCGATACCGCGCCGCGACGACGACAGCCACCGCAGCGTGAACCACCCCCTGCTGGCCACGCTGGGTCGCGACCTGCGCGAGCTGCAGCGCAACCTGCCCGCCGAGGTGGCCACCGACGAGTTCCTCGGCGGTGCCGACCGGCCCGACACCCTGCTGGGCTGGCTGCAGTCCGACATCGCGGCCAATGCGGCACGCCCGCAGGGTCGTTCGCTGCGCGAGGACGACCGTTCGGTGCAGGTGCACAGCTGTCACGGACCGGCCCGCCAGATCGACGTGCTGCGTGAGGTTCTCCTCGGTCTGCTGGCCGACGACGACACATTGGAGCCGCGGGACATCCTGGTGATGTGCCCGGACATCGAGACCTACGCGCCGTTGATCGCCGCCGACTTCGGCCTCGGTGAGGTGGTGCCCGGTGCGCATCCCGCCCACAAGTTGCGGGTGCGGCTGGCCGACCGGTCGCTGGTGCAGACCAACCCGCTGCTCGCGGTCGCCTCGCAGCTGCTGGCGCTGGCCGGGGGGCGAGTCACCGCATCGGAGGTGCTCGACATTGCCCAGAGCGCACCGGTGCGGGCGCGCTTCGGGTTCACCGACGACGATCTGGAGAGCATCACCCGGTGGGTGCGCCAGGCCAACATCCGGTGGGGTTTCGACGCCGCGCACCGCGCCCCGTTCGGCCTCGACTTCGTCCACAACACATGGCGTTTCGGTCTGGACCGGGTGCTGGCGGGCGTGGCCATGTCCGACGACTCGCATGCCTGGCTGGAGACCACGCTGCCCCTCGACGACGTCGGCAGCAACCGGGTCGAACTGGCAGGCAGAATGGCCGAGTTCGTGGCCCGGCTACAGAGGGTCACCGATGCCCTGACCGGCGCGCAACCGCTGCGTGACTGGCTGTCGACGCTGTCCGACGGAATAGGCCTGTTGGCGCGCACCGACGACGCCGACGCATGGCAGGTCAGCCAGATGCAACGCGAGTTCGACGAGATTCTGGCCCGCCCGCAGGCCGACGCTGCCGTCATGCGCCTGCCGGACGTCGTCGCGCTGCTGCGTCGCCACCTTGCCGGGCGGCCGACTCGGGCCAACTTCCGCACCGGCACCCTGACGGTGTGCACCATGGTGCCGATGCGCTCGGTACCGCATCGGGTGGTGTGCCTGGTTGGCTTGGACGACACCGTCTTTCCGCGGATCGGTGTGGTCGACGGTGACGACGCGCTGGCGCGTACCCCGATGACCGGTGAGCGGGACATCCGGTCGGAGGACCGCCAACTGCTGCTCGACGCGATCGGGGCTGCCACCGAGAAACTGGTCATCACCTACACCGGGGCCAACGAGTACTCGGGGCAGGAACGTCCGCCGGCGGTGCCCCTGGCCGAGCTGCTCGACGCGCTGGACACCACGACGCCGAAGCCCGTGCGCGCCACGATCACGGTGCATCACCCCCTGCAGCCATTCGATATCCGCAACGTGGAGTGCGGAAAACTGGTGCCCGGCATTCCGTTCAGCTTCGATCCCACGGTGCTGCGGGCGGCCCGAGCCGCCAGCGGGGAGCGCGGCGAACGGCCCGCGTTCATCTCCGAGCCACTGCCACCGCCGCCGCTCACCGACGTTGTGCTTGCCGATCTCGTCGGGTTCTTCAAGGACCCGGTGAAGGGTTTCTTCCGTGCCCTCGACTACACGCTGCCCTGGGAGGTCGACGGGGTGACGGACTCGATGCCCGTCGACATCGACGCACTCGAGGAGTGGACCGTCGGCGACCGGATGCTTGCCGACATCCTGCGGGGCATGACACCCAACGAGGCCCGTGATGCCGAATGGCGGCGCGGCACCCTTCCCCCAGGAAACCTGGGGTGGCGCAGGGCTACCGAGATTCGCGACCAGGTCGCCCTGTTGGCTGCCGAGGCCCTCAAGTGCCGTCAGGTGCAGCCGCGCGCCCTCGATGTCGACATCGACCTGGGCGCCGGCCGGCGGCTCACCGGAACCGTCTCACCGGTCTTCGGTGAGCGCCTGGTCTCGGTGACCTACTCCAAACTCGACGGGCGTCATCTGCTCGAGTCGTGGATTCCGCTGCTGGCGCTGTTCGCCCACAGTCCCCGGCCCGAGTGGTCGGCGGTGTCCATCGGTCGCCCCAGACGTGGGTCCACCCCGCGACGGGAGACTTTGGGCCGACCCGACGCCCCGGCCACCGAACTGTTGCGGGATCTCGTCGCGCTTTACGACGCCGGCCGCCGCGAGCCGCTGCCGCTGCCGATCAAGACGTCGTACGCCTGGGCAGACGCGCGGCATTGCGGTGAGGATCCGGTGCGGGCGGCCGAGTACCGCTGGAAGTCTGCGCGCTATCCGGGCGAAGATGCGCAGCCCGCGCACGTCCGGGCGTGGGGTGAACACAAGCCGCTGTCGGTGTTGATGCAGCCGCTACCGGCCGGTGAGGAGTACGACAGCGAGGACAACCGGCTCGGCGCTTTCTCGGCACGGCTGTGGCTACCGCTGCTTCGCGCAGAGGGGAGCACCTTCTGATGCAACGTTTCGACCTGCTGGGGCCGCTTCCCGCGCACCGCTCCACCACCGTGCTGGAGGCCAGCGCCGGAACCGGCAAGACCTTCGCGCTGGCCGGTCTGGTGACCCGCTATCTGGCCGAGGGTGAGGCAACGCTGAACCAGATGCTGCTCATCACGTTCAGCCGCTCGGCGACCCAGGAACTGCGGGAGCGGGTTCGTGCCCAGATCGTCCAGGCGGTCAGGGCTTTCGATGATCCGTCGGTCATCGGCGACAACCAGGTGGTCAAGCATCTGCTCGAGGGGACGCCTGAGGAATGCGCTGACCGCAAGACACGCCTGCGCGACGCCCTGGCCGGGTTCGACGCCGCCACCATCGCCACCACCCACCAGTTCTGCCACCTGGTGCTGAAGTCTCTCGGCGTGGCCGGGGACAGTGACGCCGGTGTGGAACTGGTGGAAGGTCTCGACGATCTGGTCGGCGAGATCGTCGACGACCTCTACCTTGCGCACTTCGGTCGCGAGCGCGACGACCCGGTCCTGCCCTACCAGGACGCGCTGCGCCTGGCGCGTGAAGTGACGAAGAACCCCGCAGCCCAACTGCGGCCCGCCGACCCCGACCCGGAATCCCGCGCCGCGGTGTGCCTGCGGTTCGTCACCGACGTCGTCCGCGAACTGGAGATCCGCAAGCGCCGACGCGGCATCCTCGGCTACGACGACCTGCTGACCAGGCTCGCGGACGCGCTGACCGACGAGGACGCACCGGCGCGGCTGCGGATGCACCAGCGCTGGCCGGTGGTGATGGTCGACGAGTTCCAGGACACCGACCCGGTGCAGTGGAAGGTCATCGACCGCGCCTTCAGCAACTGCTCGACTCTGATCCTCATCGGAGACCCGAAGCAGGCGATCTACGCGTTCCGGGGCGGCGACATCGTCACCTACCTGGAGGCTGCCGAGACGGCGGGCGACAAGCAGACGCTGGGAACGAATTGGCGCAGTGACTCGGCTCTGGTGGATCGGCTTCAGGTGGTCCTGAAAGGCGCGCAACTCGGTGACTCGCGCATCGTCGTACACAAGGTGGACGCGCACCACCGCGGCAGCCGACTCGCCGGCGCGCCGCGCACCGACCCGTTCCGCCTTCGGGTGGTGTCGCGGGAGACGTTCCGGCGCAGGGGAATTCAGAACATCCCGATCGACGACTTGCGCGCGCACATTGGCAAGGACCTCGCCGGCGACATCGCCGCGCTGTTGAACAGCGGAGCGACCTTCGACGGGCGCCCGATCGGCGCGGGCGACATCGCCGTCATCGTCGAGAAGCACCGGGACGGCAGAGTGTGCTTCAGCGCGCTGACCGACGCCGGCATCCAAGCCGTCTACACCGGCGACTCCGACGTGTTCGAATCGCCAGCCGCGGCTGACTGGCTCGCGGTGCTCGAAGCGTTCGATCAGCCGCACCGGGTAGGGGTGGTGCGCGCCGCCGCATCGACGATGTTCTTCGGGAAGACAGCCAAAGACATTGCCGCGGGCGGCGATACGCTCACCGATGAGATCGCGGAGACCTTGCGGGAGTGGGCCGGCCACGCCCGCGAACGTGGAGTGGCGGCCGTCTTCGAGGCCGCTCAACTGCAGGGCATGAACGATCGCGTCCTGTCCTGGCGCGACGGCGAACGGCACATGACCGACCTCGCCCACGTGACACAACTACTGCAAGATGTCGCGCACCGCGAGCACTACAACCTGCCCGCGCTGCGGGATTGGCTGCGCAAGCAGCGCGAGGAAGCGAGCCGCGCCGCCGAACGCAGCCGACGCCTCGAAAGCGACGTCGGCGCCGTTCAGGTGCTGACGGTGTGGGGGAGCAAGGGGCTGCAGTACCCGATCGTGTACCTGCCGTTCGCCTTCAACCGCAACGTGCAGGAACAGGACCTGATCCTGTACCACGAAGACTCCGTGCGCTGCCTGCACATCGGCGGCAAGGACAGCCCGGACTACAACGCCGTCAGTGTGCTGGGCCGCAAGGAGGCCGCCAGCGACGACAGCCGCCTGACCTATGTCGCGCTGACCCGGGCGCAGGCGCAGGTCGTCGCCTGGTGGGCACCGTCGCGCGACGAGCCCAATGGTGGGCTGTCAAGGCTGCTTCGCGGACGTGGGCCGGGCGAGGGCTCCGTCCCCGATATCTGCCAGCCGGCGAAGATCAGCGACGACGACGTGCTCGCCCGCTTCCGCGAGTGGGAGGCCAGGGGCGGTCCGGTGATCGAGGATTCGCAGATCGCCGATGTGGCGCTGGTCAAGGTGGATCCGGCCCGTGGCCCGCTCGACAACCGGCACTTCCACCGCAGTATCGACACCTCCTGGCGGCGCACCTCGTACTCGGGTCTGATCAGAGCGGCCGACACAGCGGGAGTCAGCAGCGAACCCGAGGTCGTCGGACTCGACGACGAGGTCGTCGACATCGCCGTGACGGCCCCCGCCGCCGGTGCGGACGTCCCGTCACCGATGGCCGACCTGCCGACGGGCGCCAAGTTCGGCACGTTGGTGCACGCGGTCCTGGAGACCGCGGACCCGGGTGCCGGGGACCTTGCCGCCGAACTGCAGACCCAAGTCGAACGCCACTCGGTGTGGTGGCCCGTCGACGTGCCGTCCGCCGAACTGGCCAGCGCGCTGGTACCGATGCACGACACCCCGCTGGGGCCGCTGGCCGATGGATTGACCCTCCGCGACATCGCGCTCTCGGACAGGTTGTGCGAAATGGACTTCGAATTCCCCCTCGCCGGCGGCGACCTACGGTCGGCAGCCCCCGACATCCGGCTCGCCGACGTCGGACGACTGCTGGACAAGCACCTGGCCGAGGGCGATCCGGTGGCGCCCTACATCGACCGGCTCACCGGTACGGCGCTGGGCAGCCAGTCGTTGCGCGGATATCTGTCCGGCTCGGTCGACGCGGTGCTGCGAGTACCCGGCGGGGATGGGCATCGCTACCTGGTGGTCGACTACAAGACGAACTGGCTCGGTGAGCCGGACCGTCCGCTGACCGCGGCGGACTACGACCACGCCCGGCTGGCCGAGGCCATGCTGCACTCCGACTATCCTCTGCAGGCGCTGCTGTACAGCGTTGTGCTGCACAGGTTCCTGCGCTGGCGACAGCCCGGCTATCAGCCCGAGAAGCACCTCGGTGGCGTGCTGTACCTCTTCCTGCGCGGAATGTGCGGCCTCCAGACACCGGTTGCCGGCGGCCATCCGGCGGGGGTGTTCAGCTGGCGGCCGCCGGCCGCGCTGGTGGTCGAACTCTCTGATCTGCTCGACGGTCGGCGGGTGGCGGCATGAATGTCGACGAGGTTGACGTCGCGAACTGGCGTCGGGTGAACGAGGCGACGGGCCTGCTCCGGTCCTTCAACGACGCAGGCGTCATCGAAGCCGCCGATGTGCTTGTCGCGCAGCGCCTCACGTCGCTTGCCGGGGAGCCCGACGACACCGTGGCACTCGCCGTCGCACTGGTGGTCCGGGCGGTGCGCGGCGGCTCGGTGTGCGTGGACCTGGCCTCGCTGCAGGCGCAGGTCGATATGGGGGAGCTGGACTGGCCGGCACCGAGGCAATGGCTGGCGGCGGTGGAGGCCAGTCCGCTGCTCGGCACCCCACCGGTCCTGCACCTCGACGAAGGCCTGCTGTACTTCGACCGCTACTGGCTCGAAGAGCGGCAGGTCGCCACCGATGTTCTGGGCCTGACCGCGGTCCGGCCCACCGGCGAACTCACCGACATCACAAGACTTTTCCCACCGGGCTTCGAGGAGCAGCGGCAGGCCGCTCAGGTTGCCCTGTCGCGCGGCCTGACCGTGCTCACCGGCGGCCCGGGCACCGGCAAGACCACCACTGTCGCGCGTCTGCTCGCGTTGCTCGCCGAGCAGGCCGCCGTCGACGGCAAACCGCCGCTGCGCATCGCGCTGGCAGCGCCCACCGGAAAGGCGGCAGCACGGCTGCAGGAGGCGGTGCAACTCGAGGTCGACCAGTTGAACCCGGTCGACCGTGACCGGCTGCCCGCGTTGCGCGCCACCACTCTGCACCGCCTGCTCGGTTCGCGACCGGAGACCTCGTCGCGGTTCCGGCATCACCGGGAGAACCGGCTGCCACACGACCTGATCGTCGTCGACGAGACCTCCATGGTGTCGTTGACGATGATGGCCCGTCTGCTGGAGGCCGTACGACCCGATGCGCGCCTGCTGCTGGTGGGCGATCCGGACCAGCTGGCTTCGGTGGAGGCGGGTGCGGTGTTGGCCGACCTGGTCGACGGGTTCGCCGCCGTCGGCGACACCCCCGTCGCCCGCCTCGTCACGTCGCATCGGTTCGGCGAGTCCATCGGCGCACTGGCACAGGCGATCCGCGACGGTGACGCCGACGCCGCCGTCTACGTGCTCGGCGCCGGCGGACCGAACATCGAGTGGGTGGACAGTCCGAACCCGGCCGACTGCCTGCGCACAGTCCTCGTTCCGCATGCTCTCGCCCTGCGAGAGGCCGCGGTACTCGGCGACGGCCCCGCGGCGTTGGCCACGTTGGACGAACACCGGCTGCTGTGCGCGCATCGGCGCGGGCCCTACGGAATCGCCTATTGGAACCATCAGGTCGAACGCTGGCTGGCGGAGCAGACCGAGACTCCGATGTGGGCGACGTGGTACGTCGGCCGTCCACTGCTGGTCACCGCCAACGACTATGGCCTCAAGCTCTACAACGGCGACACCGGCGTGACTGTGCTGCGCGACGGCGCGTTGCGAGCGGTGGTCGCCGGCTCGGAGGGCCCGGTGGAGTTCGCGACCAGCAGGCTGGCCGACGTCGAGACCATGCACGCCATGACGATCCACAAGAGCCAGGGCAGCCAGGCCACCGAGGTGACTGTGCTACTGCCGCCCGAGGATTCGCGGCTGTTGACCCGTGAACTGCTCTACACCGCCGTGACCCGGGCCCGGGAGAAGGTGCGATTGGTGGGCACCGCCGCACAACTGCGCGCGGCGATCGAACGCCGCGCGGTGCGAGCCACCGGGCTGAGTAGTCGGCTGAGTCAATCGACCGACTAGCCCGCCGCTCGCGTATCAGGTCCAGGCCCGCTCACGCCATCGCCAGGCGCTGTCGCGCAGATACTCGGCGAGGGTGGTCGGTGGCCGGCCCAGCAACTGCGCAACGTCGTCGGTGATGGGCTGGTTCTGACCCAATCGGGTCAGGGTGTACACCGCGGACATGAAACCGATGGTGTCCCAACCGATGCCGCGGCGGCGCAGCCGGGCCGCAAACCGGACCAGACCGGGGCGCACGTACGTCACCCGGTAGCCGAGCGCCTCGCTGAGCGCGTCGGCTACCTCGGTCATGGTCAGCGCGGCCGGACCGGTCAAGTGATACACCCGGTTGCGGTGGCTCGCGGGATCGTTCAACGCCATCGCCGCCACCGCGGCGGCGTCGCGGGCGTCGATGAACGTGGTTCGGCCGCGCCCGGCCGGGATGAACAGTTCCCCGTGCTCGACGATGTCCAGACCGTGCGTGGAGATCGTCCGGTGCAGGTTCTGCATGAAGAAACTGCACCGCAGCACGGTCCAGCTCATCGGCAGTGACCGCAGCGCCGCGTCCACCTTGTAGTGCGGGATGAACCGCGCGCGGTCGGCGCCGAACA
>Ga0208851_1000175_pt1 | contig 28512 bp, 24 predicted proteins | sample NGESurshal092012_FD_184481 | JGI IMG/M metagenome (GOLD analysis project Ga0208851, IMG submission 184481) | Arctic peat soil microbial communities from Barrow, Alaska - NGEE Surface sample 415-2 shallow-092012 (SPAdes) | ecosystem: Environmental > Terrestrial > Soil > Wetlands > Peat ... | reverse complement strand
GGCGCCGGTGGAGGCGGACAGCACGAGCCGGTAGGTGCCCGGCAGGGCAGGGGTGCCGTCGGCGCGCTTCTGGTCCCAGTGCGCCGAGAGGGCGCCGGAGCTGGTCTGACGGCCGGCCAGGACGCGGATCGGCGAGCTCTGGCAGACCGAGAACACCTCGAGCTTCCACGCGGCCTTCGTGGTGGTCCGCGCCGCAAGGACCGTCCCGGTCCCGCCGTACGCCGACACCGCGGGCGTGACGGCCGGGGAGAGGATCTGCGTGCCCATGTCGACCTGTGCCAGCGTGCGGATGCGCGGCAGGAGGGCCTCGAGGTACTGGCCGGGGCAGGCGGTCGAGCCGATGTCGCGGTGACCGGAGATCACGGGCACCACGGTGCGCTGGCCGGCGGCGAAGCGCGACGTGCCGGCGCTGCTGTCCGACACGAGCGCGGCGCTCGACCGCGGGTCGCGGTGGTTGAGTGCGAGCTTCCACGCCATCAGCTTCGCGATGGAGCTCACCATCGCGTCGGCCTCGGACGAGGTGGGCTTGTAGGTGTCGAAGTCGCCGATGGCGGAGACCGCGAAGGTGTTCTGGTTGAAGCCCGCGGTGTGGCCGCCGAGCACGTTGCGGTCGACCCCACCGGCGCGGCCCTCGTAGATCCGGCCGTAGCGGTCGACGAGGAAGTTGTACGCCATGTCGCTGTAGTGCAGGCCGAGGGTGTACCACGCGTAGAGCGCACGCATCTGCGCCGTGGCCTGCGCGGGCGTGTAGTCCGACGTCGACGCCGTGTGGTGCACGAAGCCGGCCTGCACGGGACCGGTGTAGACGGGGCCGCGGGTGCGCAGCGACTCGTCCGCGCCCCACTGCGCTCGGGTGATGATCGTCGGTCGCAGCGGGTCACCGGCAGCCGCGGCGGTCGACAGCGGCGTCGGCACGACCGAGGCGTCGGCACCGGAGCTCTGCGGGTCGACGAGCGTCACACGAGCATCCGTCGGCGCCACTCCCCCGTGGGAGTCCACGCGCACCTGGACGCCGTCGGACCCGGGTGCGGTCATGAGCGGCTCGGTCCCGCGGCGCACGCCGGCGGCAGCTGCCTCGGCCGCGTCGGGGCCATGGTCGGTGCCGACCTCGAGCGGCGACCAGGTGCCCCAGGAGCCGTTCTCGTGGACCCGCACCTGGACCGTCGCGCCGAGGGGGGTCGTCCCCGACCAGTCGACGCCCACGAGGGTGAACGGGCGCGTGATCGTCGCGGAGGTGACCAGCGCCGGCGCCATCGGCGCCGACGCGAGCGAGGGACCGGGCACGGACGCGGTCACGACTCGTGCTGCGACCGGCGGCTCGGGTGCTGCCGAGGAGGTGAGCCCGGCGCGGTCGATGCCGCTCAGCGCGATCTGGGTGACCACGGGCTCCACCGGGTGCACGGAGGCCTGGGGACCGGTCACGACGGGCAGCACGACCACCGCGGTCACGACGGCGAGGGCGATGCCGCTCGCGGCGAGGCGCTGGCCGAGCTGCACGGGACGCTCCTCCGGGGTCGGGGCGGGACGCGCGGTCGGTCGATCCGGCTGCCCTCTTCTTCACCCATCGGGGTGAACGCCCCAGGACTTGACCCTGGTCACACCAGAAACGCCCGTTCGCACCCGGCAGCCCGCACGCCGGGTGGCAGGAACCGGGCCGCGTAGCCCGTAAAATGGAGCGGATGACCACCTCGAGCCCCGTCACGGACAGTGACCGCCCCCGGCACACCGTGCTGCGGCGCGCGGTCGCGGTGGCGAGCGTCATGACGGTGCTGGCCACCACGGTGAGCGCGGCCGGGTGGTTCACCCTCACGCGGCTCTCGAGCAACATCACGACCGTCGACGTCACCTCCGAGCTCGGGACCGCCCGCCCCACGAAGGCGGCGCCGACCAAGCCCGCCGAGTACGAGCCGATGAACATCCTCGTCCTGGGCACGGACACGCGCACAGGGCAGGGCAACGGCTTCGGCAACGCCGCGGACACCGCGAGCGGCACCGGGCACAGCGACACCACGATCCTGTTCCACATCTCCGGCGACCGTCAGCACGCGGTCGGCGTGAGCATCCCCCGCGACTCCTGGGTCACGCGCCCGTCCTGCAAGGGCGGCGGGACCGTCACCGGTCGCATCAACACGGCGTTCGCCGAGGGCGGCGCCGGGTGCGCCATCAAGGCCGTGGAGAAGCTCACCGGCGTGTTCATCGACCACTACGTCGTCGTCGACTTCGTCGGCTTCAAGGCGGTCGTCGACGCGCTCGGCGGCGTGCAGGTCTGCCTCACGACCGCTGTCGACGATGCGAAGAGCCACCTCAAGCTCGCCGCGGGTCCGCACGTGCTCACCGGGGACCAGGCGCTCGCCTTCGCACGGGTCCGGCACGGCATCGGCGACGGTTCGGACATCAGCCGGATCGGCCGGCAGCAGGACTTCCTCAGCTCGATCATCCGGGCGGCGACCGACAAGGGCCTGCTGCTCGACCCGACGAAGCTCTACTCGGTGCTGAGCGCCATCAGCAGCTCGCTGACCACCGACCCGCAGCTAGGCAGGTTCGACTTCGAGCAGCAGCTCGCGGTGAGCCTCGCCTCGATCCCGCCGTCGAACATCACCTTCGTCACCGTGCCGTGGGTCGGCCGCTCGGACGGCGCCACGGTCGAGTGGACGTCGAGGGCCGACAAGGTCTGGGCCGCCATCAACGCCGACGTCCCGTACGGCGGCGCCGCGACGGTGCCGAGCGGTCAGAAGGCCCTCACGGTCGCGCCGTCGAAGATCCGGGTCCAGGTGCTCAACGGCACGGGTACGCCGGGAGCCGCCAAGAAGGCCGCGACCCTGCTGACGAACGCCGGGTTCGTCGTCGTCGGCACGGGCAACGCGAAGACCTCCCCGGTGACCACGTCACTGACCTACCCGTCCGGCCAGTCCGAGGCAGCGCGAACCCTCGCGTACGCGACGTCGGTCGCCGCCCCCACGACGGCCGGCACCGGACGCACCCTCGTCCTGACGATCGGCTCCGACTGGGCCGGCAAGCTCGCGGCCGTCGTGATCCCGGACCCGAGCACGACGTCATCGGTCAAGACCGCCGACAAGGCCGTCTGCTCCTCCTGACCCCGCGCCGCGCGGAGGAGTCGGCGGCGTGGAGCGGGCGCGACGGTGTCTCGGCCGTGGGTAGAGTCCGAGCGCACCCGAGCGGGAGGACGCGCGAGATGGCTCTGGACAAGGTCGTGGGTTCGGCGGCGGAGGCCGTGGCCGACATCGGCGACGGCACGACGCTGGCGGTGGGTGGCTTCGGGCTCTGCGGCGTACCCAGCGTGCTGATCGCAGCGCTGCTGGAGCAGGGCGCCTCGGACCTGTCGGTGGTGTCGAACAACTGCGGCGTGGACGAGTGGGGTCTCGGGGTGCTGCTGTTCGCGAAGCGGATCGCGCGGATGACGTCGTCCTACGTCGGGGAGAACAAGGAGTTCGAGCGGCAGTTCCTCCACGGTGAGCTCGAGGTCGAACTGATCCCGCAGGGCACGCTCGCCGAGCGGCTGCGCGCCGGTGGTTCCGGAATCCCCGCGTTCTTCACCCCCGCAGGCGTCGGGACCCAGGTGGCCGACGGCGGCATGCCCTGGCGCTACGACGGCGAGGGCGGCGTCGCGGTCGCCTCGCCGGCTAAGGAGACCCGCGACTTCGACGGCCGCGACTACGTCCTCGAGCGCGGCATCGTGACCGACTTCGCGCTCGTGCGCGCGTCGGTCGGCGACCGTCACGGCAACCTCGTGTTCGACAAGTCCACCCGCAACTTCAACCCGCTCGTCGCGACCGCGGGGCGGATCACGATCGCCGAGGTGGAGCACCTCGTCGAGCCGGGCGAGATCGACCCGCAGAACGTCCACACCCCGGGGGTGTTCGTGCAGCGCGTCGTCGCCCTCACGCCGGAGCAGGCCGCCGACAAGCGCATCGAGCGCCGCACCGTCACTAAGGAGGCCTGACATGGCACTGTCCCGCGACGAGCTCGCCGCTCGCGTCGCCCTCGAGCTGCGCGACGGCGAGTACGTCAACCTCGGCATCGGCCTGCCCACGCTCGTGCCGCAGCACCTGCCCGCCGGCGTGACCGTCGTGCTGCAGTCGGAGAACGGCATCCTCGGCACCGGCCCCTACCCCGCCGACGACGCCGTCGACGCGGACCTCATCAACGCGGGCAAGGAGACCGTCACGGTCCTCCCGGGCGCGAGCTTCTTCGACTCCGCGACCTCCTTCGGGATGATCCGGGGCGGTCACATCGACGCCGCGATCCTCGGCGCGATGCAGGTCAGCGTCGCCGGGGACATCGCGAACTGGATGATCCCCGGGAAGATGGTCAAGGGCATGGGTGGCGCGATGGACCTCGTCCACGGCGCCAAGCGCGTCATCGTGATGATGGAGCACGTCGCCAAGGACGGCACCCACAAGATCGTGGAGCAGTGCACGCTCCCCCTGACCGGCAAGGCCGTCGTCGACCGGATCATCACCGACCTCGCCGTCATCGACATCACCCCCGACGGCCTCGTCCTGGTCGAGACCGCCCCCGGCGTCACCGCCGACGAGGTCGTCGCCGCGACGGGCGCCCCCCTCACGGTGGCCATCCCCGCCTGACCTGCTCATCGGCCCGCCCTGCGGATGACACGCCGCAGCGCTTCCCTGTGGATAGTGACGACCGCTATCTGCTGCGGGACAAGGGATTCCGGCCTCGCTCCACTGTCGCTCACACTGGACGCGCATGCGTCGGTGGACGCGGCCACGGCGACGGCGAGACTGCCGGGTCTTCACTCCACCGCCGCTGCGCCGCCGACGACTCCGGCCCTGACCAGCAGGGCGCGACAAGACCACCGACCCGAACGCCATGCGGCTCGGCCGAAAGGCCCTGCCCGACCCGAGAAGGAACCGACTATCGCGCCCGGGGCTCCGTGCGCTCACCGCACCTGTCGAATCCGCGGTTTTCCGGCCAAACCGAGGATTCGACAGGTGTGGCAAGCCCATGGGTGCAGGTGGCGAGCGCGACCTGCCGTTCTCGTTCGCCTTCCTGGTGTCGAACTGGCAATAGCACGCGTTTCGATGTCTCGCGGGTGGACCATGGTTTGTGCCGACGTGGTCGGGCGCACGAATCGACGGGGAGCCTGACATGGGGTTGCGGGAGCACCAGATAGGCAAGGGCACGCTCGGCTACAAGGGCGAGACAGCCGAGTACTTCGAGTCCAAGCGTGGCCTGTGGGACCACTTCAGGTGGCTGCTCGCCGCGATCTGCCTGGTACTCGGTGTGGCTTTCCTCGTCGCGTCGGCCTCCCCGGTGGTCGCGGCGCGCGTTGTGTCGGTGACCGACGACGGGGCCGCAGGCACCAACACGGTCGTGCTCGTGGCCCCGAACGGTGCTACCGCTGCGGTCACCGTCGCCTACGCCGACACTCCGGCCGTGGGTGCGAGCGAGCAGGCGACGCAGCTTCCCGGCGGTCGGCTGATCCTCGGTGACCACTCGGCCCAGGGACGCGGCGCGGCGCTGATCTTCCTCGCGCTCGGGGGCGGGATCGTGCTGCGCGCAGCGTGGCGAATCCGCCACCCACGGCCCCGGCAGACCACGGTGCTGGTCCCGGACGACACCTACGCCCTTCCCCCGCACTAGCCGCCCCGGGGCGCCACCGTGCCCGTTCTGATTCCCTCTCGCTCGACGCCCGGGCCGCGCGAGGGAGCAACGTCGGAGTTCCTCCCCACGAGGGCCCGTGCGGCGGATGATGGTGGTCGACGTTCGTACCGGATCGTGGAATCCCCACACCGTGTACTGACTCCGGAGGAGCCAACGAATGAGCTCGCCTAGCGGACCCAACTGGTACCCGAGCAAGCAGTTTGTTCATAACCCTCCACCACCCCCGGGTACTCCATCACGCCCCGGACCGGACGCGGGGCCCGACGAGACCGGGCCTGCTGGCGAGCGACACAAACAAGCGCACGAACAACCCGGCCTGATTCGGCGCTTCGTGGGCAAGTTCGTCCGGAGGAGTGGAAAGGCCGACGACGTTTGACATCAACCGCTTCGCCTCACACCTGTCCTACTTGACCGTGCGGTGGGTGTTCACAGGCAACCCCACGCCGTTCGGGCCCGCGAAGTTCTCGCTCGCCGTCAGAAGTGCCACGCGGAACGACATCTGCAAGTCGCCGTCGGGCAGCGACATGCCGGCTGCGCCTGGTGGCCGTGAACACCTGGGTGTGGATCTCTCGGAAACGGGCTGCGCGGTTGCTCATGGAGCTCGGCCTCCATCAGCCCCAGATGGCGTCGAGGATGCGCATGCGCACGGCGCGCACCGCGGGGATCAACGCAGCCACGGCCGCCACGACGATGAGGATCACGACGTTCGACCGGGTGACCTCCGGGACGATCAGCAGCGTCACCGGGCCGCTCGGGAACTGGAACGGGTGCCGGTCGACCACGGGGACGAGAACGAACCGGAACAGCAGGTAGCCCACCACCGTGCCGACCGCCGCGGTGACGATCGACTTGATGACGTAGCTGCCCACGATGGCCGCCGACCGGATGCCGATGGCGCGTTCGATGCCGATCTGCCGACGCCGGTTGGCGAGGTCGACGTAGGTGATGATGATGACGGTGATCGCAGCGACCAGCAGCGACATCACGCGCATGATCCGGTCGATGAGCTCGAAGGTGTCGAGCTGGTCCTGGATCGCGGCAGCGAGCTGAGCGGGGCTCTGCAGCTGGACGTCAGAGCGCAGGGCGCCCAGCTGCACCTGCACCTGCGCGTCGTCGGCGCCGGGCGACGTGACGACGACGATGCGCGTGAACGAGTCCTTGCCCGGCGCAGTGCCCAGCGCATCGAGCCTGGCGAGAGTGGCGTCGCGGTCGGCCTTGCTCGGACCCGTGACGTCGCCGCCCTTGGCGAGGGCGGCGGCGAGAGAGCCCGCGCCGGAGCCGACGTGGACAGCACTGGTGCGCACCTCGTCGGCCGCCGAGGCCAGGCGAGCCGCGCCCGAGGCGACACCGGCGGTGCCGTCGGCGAGCGTGGTCGCGGCGGTCGCGAGGCTCGTCGTGGCCGTTGCCAGCGACGTGAGGCCGGAGGCGAGCGACGCCGCCGAGCCGGCCGCCTTCGTCACCGAGCCGGCCAGCGTGGCGGTGGCCCTCGCCGAGCCGGCAGCGGTGGTGGCCGCGTCCATCGACAGCGTCGCGTGGTGGCCGACCGCGGTGCAATACGCCGGTGTCGAGGACGGACACGTCGCGACGAGGGCCGCGGCGTCCTGCGCAGCGGTCGCCGCAGCCGTCGCCGACGCGGTCGCACTCGTCACGGCGGGATTGCCGAGTGTCGTGGACGCCGTCTGCAACCCGTCGGCCAGCGACTGCCCGGCTGCAGCCAGCGACGAGGCGCTCGCTGCGACGGCGGCGGCGCTCGACGCGAGGCGGTCGGCGCCCGTGCCGACCGAGGAGGCGCTCGTGGCGAGCGAGGACGCGCTCGACGCGAGAGTGTCCAGCGCCGACGCGACACCGCTGGCTCCCTTGGCGAGCGTCGCAGACGTCCCGGACGCCGTGTGCAGCGTCGATGTCAGCCTGTCGAGGGCGTCGAAGGTCGTGCGCAGCTGCTCGGAGACGTCGGTGTCGGAGACGAGGGAGTCGGCGGCGTCGAGAGTGACGAACGCGCCCTGGTCGCTCAGCGGGAAGTTGTTCTGGTAGACGCCCCGCACGACGAAGGTGCGGCTCTGCCCGCCGGCCAGCGTCACATCGACCTTGTCGCCGGTGTGCACGGTCTTGAGCGACGAGCCGTAGGTGCGCTGCCGCGTCTGGTCGGCGCCTGCGACCCCGATGCCGAGCACGATCCCGTCGCGGTCGCCTTGCCTGAGGAACGTTCCCTCGATGAGGTGCTGCGGCGTCGTGAAGACGGCGGCGTAGGACACTGGCTCGATGGCGTCGACGCCGACCGCGACCGACTCCGAGCCGTGGCTCACCTCGTTGCCCACGCGCCGCATGCCCGTGGCCGACTCCACTCCGGCGGTGCCTCGGATCTGCGCGAGGTAGGCCGTCCCGTCGTGGATCGCCGACCCCGTCGTGGGCGTGATGCTCAGGTCGCCGGTGAGCGTGCCGACCACCTGCTTGTTGAGCCCGTCGGTGGCGCCCGCGATGAGCGAGGGCAGGAACATGACGCTGATGAAGATGGCCGTCAGCATCGCGACGGACATGAGCGTGATGCTGGCGTTGCCGCGGGCGAGCGACCGCACGGCCAGGAACAGCGCGACCCGGGTACGACGGAACGCCGTCACGGTGCCACCCGCTCGTCGCTCTCGAGCCGGCCGTCTCGCAGCGCGACGAGCCGCGTCGCCCAGCGGCGATCGTCGGGGTCGTGCGAGACGAAGACGACCGTGACGCCGAGCTCGCGGTTGAGTCGTGACAGCGTCTCCATCACCGTGCCGCCCGAGATCGAGTCGAGGTTTGCCGTCGGCTCGTCGGCGAAGACGATCACCGGCCCGTTGACGAGCGCACGGGCGATGGCGACGCGCTGCTGCTCGCCTCCGGAGAGCTCCTTGGGCCGATGATCCATCCGGTCGGCCAGCTCCACCTGCGCCAGCAGCTCGGTCGCTCGCGCGCGGCACTCGCTGCGCCGCTGCCCCTGCATGAGCGCGGGCAGGTAGACGTTCTCGGCCGCGGTGAGCGCCGCGATGAGCGCGTACTCCTGGAAGACGTAGCCGAGCCGGTCGAGCCGCAGCCGCGCGCGGCGCGACTCGGACAGTCCGGTGACCTCGCGGCCCTCGAGGTGGATCCGGCCGCTCGTGGGCAGGTCGATGAGGCCGAGCTGGCGCAGCAGCGTGCTCTTGCCCGAGCCGCTCTTGCCCATGATGCAGACCATCTCGCCCGGGTCGACGGCCAGCGAGACGTCGAACAGCGCCGGAACCTCGACCGCGCCGAGCCGGTAGACCTTGCTCACGGCCTCGGCCCGGATCGCCGGGGCCGACTCCACAGGGGCCGGCCCCGCGGCCGGCGCAAGATGTGCCACGTCGAGCAGATTACGCCAAAGTGTCAGCCATGACAGAATTGGCCCCGTGACCGAGCCCACCGGACGCCGCGAGCAGCACAAGCGGGTCACGCGCGCAGCGCTGCACGAGGCGGCGCAGCGGTTGTTCGCCGAGCGCGGCTACCAGCAGACGACGGTCCGCGACATCGCCGAGGCCGCCGGGGTCACCGAGCGCACGTTCTTCCGCTACTTCGGCGCCAAGGAGGAGCTGGTGCTGGCCTCGGCCGGCGACTGGCTCGGGCCGGTGAGCGCGGCCATCCGGGCGCGCCCCGACGACGAGGACGCCGTCACCGCGGTGCAGCGCGTCGTGCTCGCGACGGAGGCCCTCATGCGGGCCAGCGACGGCCCCACCCTGCTCTCGCTCTACGCCGACCGCGTGCCGGCGGAGTTCGTGCGTGCCGACGGACCCCGCGAGATGCGCATGCGGCTGCTCGTGCTCGAGACCGCGCTCGCCCCCGCGATCCGCGAGCGACTGCTGCGCGACGGAGTGCCCGACGACGACCTGCTCACGTTCCGCAGCGAGGCGCTGGCGCGCACGTGCGTCGCGCTCGTGCGCACGGCGCTGCTGCACGACCTCGCCCTGAGAAGGTCCGGAGCCGCCGATCGGCCGACGCTCAACGAGCTGCTCGACGCGACGTTCACCGACCTGCACCGGTCCTGGCGCCCGTGAGCGCGCCGACCGCCGTCGGTGTGTGCTGAGCGCGGGCGGGAGCCGTGCTCAGCACACATCAACAGCAGGTCAGGGGGTGCCGAGGACGCGGCGGGTGACGCCGGTCCAGCGCGACGCGTCGGTCACGCGGCGGCCGTCGACGAGCGCGCGGACGCCCGGCACGTCGGCCGCCGTCCACTCCTGGTACTCGGCGTGGTCGGCCTGCACGACCACGGCGTCCGCGGCGTCGCCGCGGTGGTAGGCGGTCCAGCCGAAGCCGGCGAGCTCGTCGTCGGTGTACATGGGGTCGTGCACGAGCACCTCGGCACCGCGGGCGCGCAGCGCCTCGACGGTCGGGAAGATGCCGGAGAACGCCGTCTCCTTGACGCCGCCGCGGTAGGCAGCACCGAGCACCACGACGCGCGCGCCGGCGAGGTCGCCGTAGGCACCCTCGAGGAGGGCGATGGCGTACTCGGGCATCGCCACGTTGGCCTCGCGTGCAGCGCGCACCACGGTGGCGTCAGGGTCGTTCCAGAGATACATCCGCGGGTAGATCGGGATGCAGTGCCCGCCCACGGCGATGCCCGGGCGGTGGATGTGGCTGAACGGCTGGCTGTTCGAGGCGTCGATGACCTCGAAGACGTCGATCCCGTTCGCCGCGGCGAAGCGGGCGAACTGGTTCGCGAGGCCGATGTTCACGTCGCGGTAGGTCGTCTCGGCGAGCTTGGCCATCTCGGAGGCCTCGCTGCTGCCGAGGTCCCAGACGCCGTTCGCGCGGGCGAGGTCAGGGCGCTCGTCGAAGTCGAGCACGGCCTCGTAGAACGCGACGCCACGCTTGCCGCTCTCGGCGTCGATCCCGCCCACGAGCTTGGGGTAGCGGCGAAGGTCCGCGAACACCCGGCCGGTGAAGACCCGCTCCGGGCTGAACACCAGGGCGAAGTCGGTGCCGGCCCGCAGGCCGGAGAGCTGTGCCAGCATCGGCGCGAAGCGGGCGCGCGTGGTGCCGACCGGCAGCGTCGTCTCGTAGGACACGAGCGTGCCGGGCTTGAGGCCGCGGGCGATGTCGCGGGTGGCGGCGTCCATCCCCCCGAAGTCCGGGACGCCGTCGGCGTCGACGAACAGCGGCACCACGACGACGACGGCGTCGCTCTCCGCGACCGCCGCGGCCGTGTCGGTCGTCGCGCGCAGCAGGCCGGCGTCGACCGCGGCCTGCATCCTCTCGCCGAGGAACGCCTCACCGGGGAACGGCTCCACCCCGGCGTTGACCTGCTCGACCGTCGTGGGGTTGACGTCGGCCCCGATGACCTCGTGGCCCTTGGAGGCGAACTGCACGGCGAGCGGGAGGCCGATCTTGCCCAGGGCGACGACGGTGATCTTCACGGGGGACCTTTGCTACGAGGCGGTGAGCCTCCAGGATACCGGCCGGCGACCGCCGAGCCTGAATCCCGCGAGCACGGCACCGGGGGTGATCCGCCTCACCGCGTCTGCCCTACCGTGGTGACGTCCCGCCCGCCCCGGCCCCGGAGTCCTGTCCCGTGACGTCGTCCCTCACCGTGATCGTCCCCACGCGGGAGCGCGCGGAGTTCCTCGTCCCGACGATCACGTCGATCCTCGCCGCGGCCGCCGAGGCCGAGCGCACGACCGGCACCCGGACCGAGATCCTCGTGGTCGACGACGCGTCCGAGGACGACGGCGCCACCCGTGCCGTCGCCGAGCGCTTCGGTACCCGCTACCACCGGATCGTCGAGCACGACGGCCGACGCGACCCCGGCGTCGCGATCGCGAGGGGCGTCCAGCTCGTCGAGACCTCGCACCACCTGCTGTTCGGCGACGACGACGCGATGCTCCCGATGCACGTGAGCACGGCGATGTCGTTCGTGTCCGAGGGCGCCGACGTCGTGTCCACGTCGTACCAGCTCACCGACCCGCTGCTGCGCCCCACGCGCACGATGGTGCTCGAGCCGCCGCACGTCGGCGACCTCGCCCGCGGCTACTCGGTGGTGAACGACGGTGCCGTCGTGCGCACCGAGCTGGTGCGCGACCTGACCTGGGACCCCTCGCTCACGGGCATCATGCTGCTGCCGCTGTGGGTGCGGCTCATGCTCGACGGTCGGACCTTCGCCGTGAGCACGACGCCGACCTGGCTCTACCGCAGGCACGAGGGCAACATCAGCGCCGAGCTGTCGGCGGCGGACCAGGCGATCCGCGACCGGGTCGTCGCCGACCTGCAGGCCCTGGTGGTCGCCGAGCTCGGGGAGCTGCCCGACGGGCCGTTCCACGAGAGGCGGAAGGTGAAGCTGGCCAACCGCGAGGCGCGCTGGAAGGCCGAGAACGACCCGGCCACGATCGCGCTGATCGAGAAGAAGAAGCGCCGCAGCAACCGCATCGACGTACGCCTGCGCCGCACGCTCTCACGCGCCATCGCGCCCTAGCCGAACGAGTGCTCCGACGCGTGACGGCCGCCGTGGCCGCCTCGACGCCGGGTCGGCATCGTCAGAAGGTGACGACGACGCCTTCGCGCGCGGAGCGGATCGCGGCCTCGGCGACGGCCACGGTCGCGAGGCCCTGGCGCATCGTGACGATGCGCGCGGACGCGCCCTCGAGGCCGAGGACGGCGTCGCGGAAGGCCTCGTGCTCGGTGCGCAGCGGCTCGGGCTTGGCGATGGCGTAGCGGACGACGTCGCCCTCGGACACCCCGCGGAACTTCGCGATGGCGTCCCACTCCGTGTCGATCGTGCCATTGGCGTAGAAGGTCAGGTCAGCGGTGAGGGTGTCGGCGACGAAGGTGCCCTTCTCGCCGGTCACGACGGTGAGCCGCTCCTTCATGGGCGAGAGCCAGTTCACCAGGTGGCTGGTGACGGTGCCGTCGGCGAGCTGGCCGGTGATCGAGACGAGGTCCTCGAACTCGCGGCCGCTCTTGTGCGCGGTGCGCGCCATCACCGAGGTGAACGGCTGCTGGGTGACCCACGCGGTGAGGTCGATGTCGTGGGTCGCGAGGTCCTTGACCACGCCGACGTCGGCGATGCGCGCCGGGAACGGTCCCTGGCGGCGCGTGGCCACCTGGTAGACCGCACCGAGGTCGCCGTTCTCCAGCCGGGTGCGCAGCGACTGCAGCGCCGGGTTGTAGCGCTCGATGTGCCCGACGGCGCCGACGAGCCCGAGCTTCTCGAAGGTCTGGGCGAGGTGGGTGGCCGACTCGACGTCCGGCGCCAGCGGCTTCTCGATCATCGCGTGCACGCCGGCGTCGGCCAGCGCCAGGCCCGCGGCCTCGTGGTAGGCCGTGGGTACGGCGACCATGCAGTAGTCGATGCCGAGGGCGACGAGCTCCTCGACCGACCCGACCACCGGACGGCTGCCGGCGACGCCGTGGACATCACCCGCCGGGTCTGCGACGCCGACGAGCTCGACGCCCTCGAGGGATCCGAGGACGCGGGCGTGGTGACGCCCCATCATGCCGAGGCCGATGAGACCGGCGCGCAACGTCATCAGGCACCCGCCGCGGCGACGGCGTTGACGGTCTCGACGATCGTCTCGAGGTCCTGCTGCGACAGCGCCGGGTGCACGGGCAGCGACAGCGCCTGCTGCGCGGCGATCTCGGTCTGCTCGAGGTGCAGGTCCGGCGCGAAGTGCGTGAGCGACGGGAGCCGGTGGTTCGGGATCGGGTAGTAGACCCCGCTGCCGACACCGCGGCTGCCGAGCTCGGCGGCGAATGCGTCTCGGTCCTGGCCTACCACGCGGATCGTGTACTGGTGCCACACGTGGGTGGCCTCGGGCGCGACCTGCGGTACGACGACCCCGCGCAGGTTCGCCGACAGGAACGCGGCGTTGTCCTGGCGCTGCTTGGTCCAGCCGGCCAGCTTCGTGAGCTGCACGCGGCCGATCGCGGCGTGGACGTCGGTCATGCGCGCGTTGAAGCCCACGACCTCGTTCTCGTAGCGCTTCTCCATGCCCTGGTTGCGGTAGAGCTTCACGAGGCGGGCGAGCTCCGGTGTCGCGCACGACACCATGCCACCCTCGCCGGAGGTCATGTTCTTGGTCGGGTAGAGCGAGAACATCGCGAAGTCGCCGAACGTGCCGACCTGCTGGCCGTTCCACTCCGCCGCGTGCGCCTGAGCCGCGTCCTCGTAGATGGCGATGCCGTGCTTGTCGGCGATGACACGCAGCGCGGTCATGTTCGCCGGGTGGCCGTAGAGGTGCACCGGCTGGATGCCCTTGGTGCGCGGCGTGATCGCGGCCTCGACTGCGACCGGGTCGATGCAGAAGTAGTCCGGCTCGATGTCGACGAACACCGGCGTGGCGCCGGTGAGGGCGACGGAGTTGGCGGTGGCGGCGAAGGTGAAGGACGGGACGATGACCTCGTCGCCGGGGCCGACGCCCGCGGCCAGCAGGCCGAGGTGCGAGCCCGCGGTGCCGGAGTTCACGGCCACGCAGGTCCAGCCGCCGGCGACCTGGTCGCCGAACTCCTGCTCGAAGGCCGCGACCTCGGGGCCACCGGCGATCATGCCGGAGCGCAGGACGCGGTCGACCGCCTCGCGCTCCTCGTCACCGATGAGCGGCTTCGCTGCGGGGATCATGCCTGGGCCTCCGTGAGGGTCTCGTCGTTCTCGACGTAGCGTGCGCCGGTCTCGGGGCAGACCCACTGCCCCTCGCCGGCGGGTTCGAGCGGGAGGCCGGCCTTGCCGACCCACCGGATGCGCCGCGCCGGGACGCCGGCGACGAGCGCGAAGTCCGGGACGTCCTTGACGACCACGGAGCCGGCGGCGACCAGCGCCCAGCGGCCGATCGTGACGGGCGCGACGCAGGTCGCGCGCGCGCCGACCGACGCGCCCTCGCGGATCGTGACGCCGACGGGCTCCCAGTCGTGACCGGACTTGATCGTGCCGTCCGGGTTCACCGCGCGCGGGTAGTGGTCGTTGGTGAGCACGACGGCGGGGCCGACGAACACGCCCGCCTCGAGCACGGCGGGCTCGTAGACCAGCGCGTAGTTCTGGATCTTGCAGTTGTCGCCCAGCGTGACGCCGGTGCCGATGTAGGCCCCGCGGCCGACGATGCAGTTGCGGCCGAGGACGGCGTTCTCGCGGACCTGCGCGAGGTGCCAGACGCTGGACCCCTCACCGATCTCGGCCCGGTCGTCGACGTCGGCGGAGTCGACGATGCGCACGCCGGGGCGCGCTGATGCGGCTGTGGTCATGGGTCGAGGGGCTCCTTGTCGGTCGCCCCAGGATACCGGCACGCGACCTCCGCCCCCGGCCATCCGGAGGTCCGGCGGGTTGGGTGTGAGCGGCTTCACGCAGGCGTGGACGGGCCTGTCGCCACGGGAACGGGGACTCCGAGCCAGGGCGCGAGCACGGCTGCCGCGTGCCTGCCGTCGTGCCAGGAGTCGACGTACGCCGGACCCCGCGCGGCCACGGAACGCGCGGCCTCGCGGTCGGCGACGAGGCCGCGGACCACCGCCTCGACCGTGTCCGGGGTCACCTCGACGATGGGCGGGTCCTCGGGCAGCCGCGCCCGGTTCTGCTCGGTGACATGGGCGAGCACCACGCGCCCGGCCGCGAGCGCCTGGACGGCCATCGCGCCGTAGGCACCGAGGGCGACCTGATCGAGGACGATGTCGACCTCGGCGATGTGCGCCGGCATCTCGTGCGGCTCGACGCCCTCGACCGTGACGTACTCGATGAGACCCTCGTCCTGCAGCGCGAGCAGGACGGGCTCGACGTAGGGCGTGCCCTTCATCCTCGGGTTGCTCGGGATGTGCAGCACCCGCGGCCGATCGCGCTCCATCACCGGTGCGTCGGTGCGCCACTCGTCGGGGTGGATCACCACGGGCAGCCACACGGCGTAGGGCAGGTCGTCGAGGAGGTCGGGCGTGGTCGCGAAGACCGCACCGCCCGCGGCGTGGTGCGCGGCGTAGATCCGCTGGTGGCGAGCGACGCGCTCCTCGAGCTTCGGCAGCACGTCCCAGTCGTCGGCGTCGCGGAACGGCGACCACGGGTTCGCGGCCGCGTGCCGGCTCGGGAGCCGCGCGTCGGAGCCGTGGGCCACGAGGCCGACGGTGAGGCCGTGACGCCGCATCCGCTTGGCCTCGCCGCTGACGTCGTTGCCGTAGCGGGTGCCCATGAGCGGCTTGAGCGCCTCGGCGAGCACGTGGGTGTAGCCGGCGTAGATGTCGCGGGTCTGCTGACGCTGCCACCACGGGTTCACCCACACCGCGGGCTCGACGACCCAGTCGGCCGGAAAGACCAGTCGCTCGCGTCCGAGCATGAACGACGTCGCGGAGACGTCCTCGAGGGTTCCTTCGACCGCGCGGGCCCACTCGTAGCCCTGGCCGGCGAAGTTGGCCGGGCCGATGAGCAGCCGGACCGAGGCGTCCGACGGCGCGGGCGCGACCGGCATCGGGTCGGGCCTGTGCAGCCAGCGCGACGCGATCCTCACCCGGCGGCGGGCCCCCCGGGCCGCCGCGCGCACGGACGGCGGGAGGTGTTCGCGCATGGCGTTAGCCTATCGACGCCCGGGCGGGACCCGGACCGCGCGAGACGCTGTCACCGATCGGAGGACGCATGCCGGACCCGGCGCGTCGTCCCCACCTGCTCTACGTCGCGTGGGGTTTCCCGCCCTGCCGCGGCTCCGGGGTCTACCGCGCGCTCGCGACGGCCAACGCGTTCGCTGCCGACGGCTGGGACGTCACGGTGCTCACGGTCGAGCGCGAGGTGTTCGAGCGGTTCACCGGAGCCGACCCCTCGCTCGAGGACCTCGTCGACCCGCGGATCGACGTCGTGCGGGTCCCGTTCGCCTGGCCGATCCTCGAGACCGACCTGCGCCAGTGGTCGGCGCTGCGGATCTTCGCCCCCCAGGTGTGGCGCCGCCTGCGCACCCGCGCCGACAAGCGCCTGTTCCCCGAGGTGTCCTACGGCCCGTGGCGCCCGATCATCGAGGCCGCGGCCGAGCAGATCCACGCCCGCCGCCCGGTCGACCTCACGCTCGGCACGGCGAACCCCAACGTCGCCTTCACCGCGGGCGCGCACCTGCACGAGCGCTTCGCCGTCCCCTACGTCCTCGACTACCGCGACGCGTGGACGCTCGACGTGTTCGACGGGCATCTCGTCCACGAGCCGACCAGCGAGGTCGGGAGGTGGGAGAAGCGCCTGGTCGACTCCGCCTCGGAGATCTGGTTCGTCAACGAGCCGATCGCCGCGTGGCACCGACGGCACTACCCCGAGGCCGCCGACCGCATCCACGTCGTCTCCAACGGCTGGGACGCCGACCTCGCCCCGGACCACGCGCCGGAGGTCCCGCCGGCCGACCGTCCGCTCACCTTCGGCTACATCGGCACCATCTCGCTCAAGGTCCCGGTGACCGAGTTCCTCGAGGGCTGGCGCCGCGCCCGCGCGCGCACGCCGGAGATGGCCGACGCGCGCGCCTCGATCCGCGGCTACCTCGGCTTCTACAAGAACCCGCACCCGCACCTCGTCGAGATGGTCGCCGACGCCGCGCCCTACGGCGTCTCCTACGACGGACCCGTCCCCAAGAACGCCGTCGCCGAGGTCTACGAGCGCTTCGACGTCTGCCTGCTGATCCTCGGCACCGGCACCTACGTCACGAGCGGCAAGGTGTTCGAGTACACCGCCACCGGGAAGCCGATCGTGTCCGTCCACGACGCCGGCAACGCGGCCACCGACGTGCTGCGCGGCTACCCGTTGTGGTTCCCGTGCCGGACCCTGGATCCCGACGACATCGCCGAGGCGATCGGCGCCGCGGCACGGGCCGCTCGCGAGGCCGACGTCGCCACGCGCCAGGCGTGCCTGGACTTCGGTGCGCGCTACCGACGCGACCTGCAGCTCAAGCCGCGCGTGGAGGCACTGCTCGCGGCCACGACCGGCGATAGCGTGGCGCGATGAAGGTCCTCAGCGTCGTCGGGGCGCGACCGCAGTTCGTCAAGCTCGCGCCGGTCTCCGCGGCGCTGGCAGCGACCGGCCGGGTGGAGCACGTCATCGTGCACACCGGCCAGCACTACGACACGCGGATGTCCGACGTCTTCTTCGCCGACCTGCACATCCCCGAGCCCGACGTTCATCTCGGCGTCGGCTCGGGCAGCCACGGCGTGCAGACCGGGGCGATGCTCGCCGCGCTCGACGGCGTCATCGACGAGCACCGTCCGGACTGGGTGCTCGTCTACGGCGACACGAACTCGACGCTCGCGGGAGCCCTGGCCGCGGTGAAGCTGCACGTGCCGGTGGCGCACCTCGAGGCCGGCCTGCGCTCGTTCAACCGCCGCATGCCCGAGGAGCACAACCGCGTCCTCACCGACCATGCCTCCGACCTCCTGCTGCCCCCGACCGAGCTCGCGATGAGCCACCTCGTCCACGAGGGTCTCGGCGACCGCAGCGTGGTCGTCGGCGACGTGATGACCGACGTCTGCTACCGCGTACGCGACGCAGTGACGAGCCAGGAACCTGTTCTGCCCGAAGGGATCTCAGTCGCCGACGGCTTTCTCGTCGCCACCGTGCACCGGGCCGAGAACACCGACGACCCGGAGCGCCTCGCCGCCGTCGTCGCCGCGCTGCGCGACCTGCCGCTCCCGGTGCTCCTGCTCGCGCACCCGCGCATCGTGACGCGCGCGGCCGAGTTCGGCATCGCGCTCGATGGCGGCTCGCTGCACTCCGGCCCGCCGCTGCCCTACCCCGAGATGGTCTCGGTCGTGCTGCGCTCGCGCGGCGTGGTCACCGACTCCGGCGGGCTGCAGAAGGAGGCGTTCCTCCTCCGGGTCCCGTGCACCACGCTGCGCACCGAGACCGAGTGGCTCGAGACCCTCGACGACGGCTGGAACCTGCTCGACCCCGACCTCGCGCTCGTCCGCGACCACGCCGTGCGCGAGGTCCCCACGGCCGCCCAGTCGACGCCGTACGGCGACGGGCACGCGGCGGAGCAGGTCGCCGCGGTGCTGCTCGAGCGGGGCCCGGCGTAGTGGGCGCGCGCAGCGCCGATCGACGCCCGCACCTGCTCTACGTCGCCTGGGGATTCCCGCCCAGCCGCGGCAGCGGGGTCTACCGCGCGCTCGCGACCGCCAACGCGTTCGCCGACGACGGGTGGGACGTCACGGTCATCACGACCGACCGCGAGATGTGGGACCGCTACACCGGGTCCGACCCGGCGCTCGAGGAACGCATCCACCCCGGGATCGAGCTCGTCCGCGTGCCGTTCGCATGGCCCGGCATGGAGACCGACCTGCGCCGCTGGTCGCGCACCCGGGTCTACCTCCCCGGCATGTGGCGACGCACCCGCGCCCGCCTGGAGAAGCGCCCGTTCCCCGAGACGCACTACGGCCCCTGGCGCAGGCCGATCGAGCGAGCCGCGCTCGAGGTCCACGCGCGGCACCCCGTCGACCTCGCGATCGGCACGGCCAACCCCAACGTCGACTTCACCGCGCCGTGGAAGCTGCACCAGGCGCACGGCGTCCCGTTCGTCATGGACTACCGCGACGCGTGGAGCCTCAACACCTTCACCGGCGGCCGGCTCACCGAGCCGGGGTCGCGGGCCGCGAAGGTGGAGCGCGCCATGCTCGCCGACGCCGCGGAGGCCTGGTTCGTCAACGGGCCGATCGCCGAGTGGCACCGGGCCGAGTACCCCGAGTCGGCGGCCGGGATGCGTGTCGTCATGAACGGCTGGGACCCGGAGTTCGACCCCGGCCACCCCTCGACCCCGGCACCGGCCGACCGCCCCGTGAGCTTCGGCTACGTCGGCACGATCACGCCCGTCGTGCCGGTGCGCGAATTCCTCGACGGCTGGCGCGCGGCGTACGCCGACCCGTCCTTCGCCGGGTCGCAGGCCCACATCCACGGCTTCCTCGGCTTCTACCGGACGCCGCGGCCCGACCTCGCCGCGCTCCTCAAGACCGGCGCCGACGTCGGCGTGGCCTACGAGGGTCCGGTGACCCGCACCGCCCTCAAGGAGACCTACGCCGGCTTCGACGTCCTCCTGCTGCTGCAGGGCGAGGGGCGCTACATCACCGGCGGGAAGCTGTTCGACTACCTCTCGACCGGGCTGCCGATCGTGTCCGTGCAGGACCCGAGCGGACACGCGTGGGACCTGCTGCACGGCTACCCGCTGTGGTACCCCGCGGCGACTCTCGCGACCGCGGACGTCACTGCCGCACTGCTGGCGGCCGCTCACGGCGCCCGCACAGCCGACGCCGAGACCCGTTGCGCCGCCTACGACTTCGCCCAGGCGTTCCGTCGCGACCGCCAGCTCGAACCGCGCATCAGCGCGCTGCGCGCCCAGGTGCTGGGCGCGCCCACGACCGGTTCGGAGGCCCCGGAGTGAACGTCCTGCTGCTCATCGGGAAGTCGAGCACCTCGCACGAGGCGGTGGCCGCCGAGGCCGCCGAGCTGCGGGCCCAGGGACACCGGGTGACCCTCGGCACCCGGGTCCCGCCGCGCCAGGTGCTCGCCGACGCCGTCGACGAGGTCGTGCTGCTCGCCCCGGCCCTGCCCGCTCCCCCGGCCCCCGCGGTCCCGACGGCCGTCACCGCAGCGACCGGGGCCGTCACCGCAGCGACCGAGAAACCCGCGACGCCGGCGGGCGGCGGCAACCCGGCGTCGAAGGTCGTCCGCACGGCCCGCAAGCGCGTCCGGTGGGCTCGCGGCCAGGTCTCCGGCGCGATCACCGAGCCGGCGCGCTCCTGGAGGGCCGTGAAGCGCAACGACACCGTGATGGCGCTCGCGCGCAACGCCGACGTCGTGGTCGCCGTCGACGCGCCGATGGTCCGGGCCGGCTGGCAGCTCGGCAAGGCCCTGCCGCTCCCCGACGGCCCGGAGGTCGTCTACGGCCTGCCCGCCGCGGCGTCCGCCCTCACCCGCAGAGCCACCCGCTAAGGGACCGCGAATACCTGGCTCAACTGTCGCCACCGGGGGCCCCGAAACGACCGTTGCGCCAGGTACTCGGGTCAGGGGCGGGAGCCGCGGGCGAGGGCGGCGACCCGGGACGCGAGCTCGTCGTAGGCGGCGGTGGTCAGCTCGTGGGCGGCCCAGGCGCGGGCGGCGGTGCTGATCGGCTCGACCAGCGCAGGATCAGCGGACCACGACTCGAGCAGCGCCGCGGCCTCGGCGGCCGATGCGACGACGGCTCCCGCGCCCGCCGCGGTGACGAGCTCGGCCTGGCGCGGCAGCGGCGTGACGACGGCGGCCAGGCCGCAGGCGAGGTACTCGTAGACCTTGCTCGGCACGGCGGCGACGAAGGCCGGGGTGGCCTCGAGCATCGACAAACCCGCCCAGGCGCCGGCGGCGAACGCCCACGCCTCGGTCGGCGGGCGACGGCCGTGGAACCGCACGCGCCGCGCTGCGGGCGACGACGCGAGCCACGCGTCGAGGTCGGGCTGGTCGGCCGTCGACACCGGGCCCACGACGTCGAGGGTCCAGGACGGCGCAGCCTCAAGGGTCTCGAGCATCGCGAAGAGGCCACGGGAGCGGCGCACGTCGCCGACGTACAGCGCCCGCGGCTCAGCGGATCTCGACGCCGGCTCCGGGAGCATCGAGGTGTCGGGCAGGTTGCGCACCACGAGCCGTCGACGGGCCGAGTGCGGCGGCACCTGGTCGTCGGCCACCACCGTGAGCGCAGCACCGCGCGAGAGCCGCGTCACGCCGGACAGCACGCCGCGCACGACCGGGCCGGCGACGCCCGACGACCAGGACCGGTCGCGCGCGAGCTCGGCGTAGTCCTCGTGCACGTCGACGACGACCGGACGGCGCAGCACACCGCCCGCGAGACGCGCGGCGGGCACGGCGTCGGGATCGAGCACCACGAGCACGCGTCCGCGCGCGCTCCACGGGCGGATCAGGGCGTCGGACACGCGGCCGCCCGCGCCTCGACGCGCGTGGGTGCGCACCGTGGAATCGCGTGGCCCTGCCGCAGGATCACCGAGCGCGAGCACCTCGACCGCGAGCCCCGCGCGGCGGAACGCCGCCACCTGCCGGTGCAACCGGGCGTCGGCGACATCGTGGCCGCTCGAGACGACCGTGACGTCGTACGTCGGGGTCAGAGGTCTTCCATCGCGCTGGCGTCATCGCCGACCTCGAGGTGCTTGAGGTAGGCGTTCACGATCTCCGTGGGGTCGCCGCGGCGCATGAGGCGACCGTGGTCGAGCCAGATCGCGTCGTTGCACATGTCCTTGATGGTGCCGAGCGCGTGGCTGACGAGCAGCATCGTGCGCGCCTGGCCCATCAGCTCGTCCATCTTCTGGGCGGCCTTCTTCTTGAACTTGGCGTCACCGGCCGACAGCGCCTCGTCGATGATGAGGACGTCGGGCTCCATGTGCACCGCCACCGAGAAGGCCAGGCGGGAGAACATGCCGGACGAGTACGTGCGCATGGGCATGTCGATGAAGTCGCCGAGCTCGGCGAAGTCGGCGATCTCCTGGTAGCGCTCGTTGACCTCGTCGCGCGAGAGGCCCGCGGCGAGGCCGCCGAGCATGACGTTCTCGGTGCCGGACAGCGCCGTGTTGAAGCCGACGCCGAGGGCGAGCAGCGTGCTGAGACGACCGTGGACCTCGATGCGACCGCTGGACGGCGGGAGGATCCCGGAGATCGCGCGCATCAGGGTGGACTTCCCGGCGCCGTTGTGGCCGACGATGCCGAGCACGGTGCCGTGGGTGATCTCGAAGGAGACGTCCTGCAGCGCGAGGACCTCCTTGACGACCCGCTCGCCCTTGCCGAGCCGCTTGAGGGCCGACTTGAAGGTGGGGACCTTCTCGTACGACGTGCGGTAGACGACGTCGAGGTGCTCGACCTTGACCGCGACCTCGCTGGAGCGGTCCATGCCGACGACCTGGCGCTGCTCGGCGGCAGCCTCCTCTGAGTGCGCGAGGGGCGCCATCGTGTCGGTCGGGGCCGTGGCAGCAGCCGCAGGGGTGTTCACGTCGAAGCTCACAGGACTACAACCTCACCGAGAACTCGCGCTCGCGCGAGATGAAGTAGAGACCGCCGCCGACGAAGGCGACGAGGGCCCAGGCGATGCCGGCTGCCCACATCCACGGGGCCGAGACCTCGTTGCGGAGGAGCGCGTCGTTGTACGCCACGAACATGGGGTAGAGCGGGTTGAACTTGATGATCGGCAGGTCGAACTTCCCCCCGACCACGGCCTCCGCGGTCCAGATCACCGGCGACAGGTAGAGCCAGATGCGCACGAAGTAGGGCAGGAAGGCCGAGGTGTCGCGGAAGTAGACCTGCAGCGTGCCGAAGAGCATCGCCAGGCCCGCGCCGAAGACCATGAGGATGGCGAAGGCCGGGATGGCCATCAAGGTGGCGAACCCGATCGGCACCCGCGCGATGAGCATGATCGCGCCGGTGACGATGAGGGTGGGGGCAAAGCGACGCAGCGAGGTGCGCACGGCCGACATCGGGAGCAGCGCGCGCGGGAAGGCCTGGTTCATCACCAGCTTGGAGCCCTTGATGACCGACATCGCGCCGCCGGTGATGCAGTTGCTGATGAAGTAGAAGGCGAAGAGCGTGACCAGCAGGTGCGCGAAGTTCATCAGCGAGAGCGCCTTGCCGCTGAGGATGCCGACCAGCAGGAAGTAGACCAGCGACAGCAGCAGCGGGTTGATGACCAGCCACAGCCGGCCGAAGAAGGTGCTGGTCTGGGCGGCGCGCATCTCCGCGCGGCTCAGCTCGTTGGCGAACGAGCGACGGGCCCACATGTCCTTGAAGTAGCGACTCATCGGCGGCAGGCCGACCTTGTGCGGCTCGAAGACGCGGACCTCCGTCGACTGCCGGGCGCGCTCCACGGCGTTCGCGGACAGCGTCGGGGTCGTCGAGCTCACGTGTTCCTCCGGGGCTCCGCACCGTAGGAGGGGCGATGGAGGGGGTGGGAGCAGGAGGAGTCTACCGGAGGATCAGGCCCGGACCCCGCCGCCGAGCGTGGCGTAGAGCGTGACGAGCCTCTCGGAGTCGGCCTGCCAGGACAGCTCCGGGCGCGCAGCGAGGACCCGTGAGACGTACGTCGCATGCTCGGCGACCACCTCGCGGAAGGCCCGCGCCAGGTCGGCGGCGTCCCCGGCGCGGTAGAGGGCGCCGAGGCCGTGCTGGACCACGACCCGACGCATCTCCGGGACGTCCGTGGCCACGACGGGGACCCCGGCGTGCACCGCGTGGAAGAGCTTGTTGGGCTGGGCGAGGAGGTGGTTGTCCCACTGGTCGGAGTTGGTGACGAGCGCGATCCCGGCGGCCCGCAGCAGGTCGGTCACCTCGTCGACCGTGACCGGCTCGCGCACCTCGACTTCCGCGAGCGCCTCAGCGTGCTGGGACAGCCAGGTGGCGTCGGCCGGGCCGACCAGGGTCACGGGCAGCGGGAGGTGCGCCGCGGCGATGGCCTCCAGCTCGCGGTAGGCCGCGATCCGGCCGGCGTAGACGGCCCCGGTGGGGGGTGACGCCGGGGCGGGGGCGTCCGGGCCGGGGTCGGGGAACGTGTTGCGCACGACGACGACGTGGTCCCAGCCGTAGCGGGTGCGCAGCGCCTCGGCGACGCCGTCGCCGACCGTGATCACCGCGGCAGCCCGGGTGCCGAGCTCGCGCTCCGTGCGAGCCTCACGTCGGTCCTGCAGCGGGGTGGGCCGGTACTCGCGCGGACGGCCGGCCCACAGCTCGTGGCTGTCGTAAACCAGCGGCACCCCGGCGGCACGCGCGAGCGTGTCGCCGGCCTCGAGCGCGGTGTAGTCGTGCGCGTGAACGACGTCGTACTCGCGGGTGCGCCCGTCGGCGACCGCGGCCCGCGCCCAGGAGCCGAAGGCCGCGTTGCGGTGCTGCGGCAGGAGCGCCCAGCGGGCCAGGCGCAGGTGGGCGGGCAACAACCCGCGCGCGGACAGCGACCCCTCGGAGGCGCCGCGGCCGGGACGCAGCGGCGAGCGCGCACCGCCGGAGGACACCGTGACGCCCGGGTGGGTCGGCTCGAACCCCTCGGGGACGTCCTTGCCGATCACGTGGACCTGGTGTCCGGCGTCGGCGAGCGCCGACGCCTCGCGCAGCACGCGGGTGTCGGTGGCGACCGAGGTCGCCACGAGCATGAGGATGTGCACTCAGCCGCCCTCCGCCGCGGGCGGGACGGCCGGCGGTGCTGGGTCCGCGCCCGCGAGCCGGCGGGGGCTGGTCAGGAACCCCATGCCCCACGACATGTGCATCGTGGCGAGCACGACCGGCAGCAGGAGCCAGGCGCGCACGGGGAGGCCGCGCCCGACCACGACGGAGCCGCCCAGGATCAGGGCGAGGTAGCCGACCGGGCCGAGCCAGCCGAGCGCGAGCCACGCGGGACCGCCGACCGACAGCAGGCCGGCCAGGGTGCCCAGGACGACGCCGAGCACCGCGACAGGCGCAGCGAGGTAGCGGCCCGACAGCGTCTCCGGGTGCCGACGCGCGACCTCGCGCCGCCAGCGCCCGTATTCGAAGTACTGCTTGCCGAGCGCGCGGACGTTCGGCCGCGGCCGGTAGGTGACGCGCATCCGCGGGGTGAACCACACCAGGCCGCCGGTCTCGATGATGCGGTGGTTCATCTCCCAGTCCTGGGCGCGCACCATCGACTCGTCGTAGCCGCCGACCCGCTCGAGCGCCGCGCGGCGGAAGACGCCGAGGTAGACCGTGGGCGCGGGCCCCTCCTCGCCGCCGACGTGGAACGCCGCGGCGCCGACGCCGAGCCTCGAGGTCATCGCGCGGGCGACGGCGTCCTCGAACGGCGTCTCGCCCTCCGCGGCCATGATCCCGCCGACGTTGTCCGCGCCGGTGCGCCCGAGTGTCTCGACCGCTGCCGCGACGTAGTCGTCGGGCACGAGGGCGTGGCCGTCGACCCGCACGATGACGTCGTAGGACGCGGCGGCGATGGCGGCGTTGAGGCCCGCCGGGGTGCGGCCGGTGGGGTTGGCGACCAGGCGCACCCGCGCGTCCGCGGCGGAGATCTCCGCCGCGATCGCGTCGGTGCGGTCGCGGCTCGGGCCGAGCGCGAGCACCACCTCGAGCGGGCCCGGGTAGGCCTGTTCGAGCATCTGGTCGACCGCGTCGCGCAGGTGGCGCTCCTCGTTGAGCACGGGGACCACGACCGAGACCCCGGGCGCTGGCGTCTGGTCCGTCACGGGCCGCTCGGCGGGGGTGGGGGCGCTGGACATGGCGTTGAGAACCGTAGTCGACCGCGCACGGGTGACCCACCTCACGCGGCGTTGCGGCACGGGTGTCGGCCCGCCTGCGTCGTACCGTGGACGGATCGTCGGCCGACCAGGAGGGCTCCACGTGGCGAACGCACCGCGCACCAGCCGTGCCGGAGTGTCGACGACCGCACCTCGTGCCCGGCGCGGCCTGCGGGTCGCCGCGGGCGTGGTCTCCGTCGGCGTCCTGCTCACGAGCGGCGTGGCGTGGGCCGGCGTGACGCGCTACGTCGGCCAGGTCTCGCACATCTCGATCCCGGGGCTGACCTCCACCGACGACACCGGCTCCAGCGACCCGATGACGATCCTCGTGGTCGCGAGCGACAGCCGGGCGGGCCTGACCCGGGTGCAGGCCGACGCGCTGCACCTCGGCACGGCCGACTACGGCAAGCCGCGCACCGACACGATGATGCTCGTCCACATCGGTGCGGACGCGAACGCGGTCACCGTGGTCTCGCTCCCCCGCGACACCCTGGCCACGATCCCGACCTACGTCGACGACAAGGGCAAGACCCACCGGTCGCACCAGGCCAAGCTGAACGCCGCCTACGAGGAGGGCGGTCCGAAGCTCATGGTCTCGACCGTCGAGGCGATGACCGGGGTCACGATCAACCACTACGTCGAGCTGAACTTCAACGGCTTCCTGCAGATGGTCGACGCCGTCGGCGGCGTCGAGGTCTGCCTGGCCAAGCCGCTCAAGGACCAGAAGTCGGGCCTGAACCTGCCGGCCGGCCGGCAGACCATCAGCGGCCCCCAGTCGCTGGCCTACGTGCGGGCCCGTTACGTCGACCCCACGGCCGACCTCGGCCGGATGAAGCGCCAGCAGAAGTTCGTGGCCTCGATCGTGAAGAAGGCCACGAGCGCAGGGACGATCCTCAACCCGGTCAAGCTCAACGGCTTCCTGTCCGCCGTCGCGGGCAGCATCACGACCGACGCCGGCCTCGGCAAGGACCAGCTCCTCGCGCTCGCCGACCGGCTCAAGGGCACCAACCCCGGCAACGTCGCGTTCACGACGGTCCCGCTGGCGGCGCCCCGCCGGGTGGCCGGCCTCGGTCAGGTGCTCGTGTGGGACCCGACCAAGGCCCCGCAGCTGTTCGCCGCGATCAACCACGACACCCCGATCGTGGCCCCGGTGACGGCCGCTGCCGCCGCGGCCCCGGCGGTCACCGTGTCACCCGGACAGGTGACGGTGAAGGTCTTCAACGGCACTGCCACCTCCGGGCTCGGGACTAAGGCGGCCAACGACCTCGCCGGCGTCGGCTTCGCCGTGTCCGGCCGCGCGACGAACGCGCCCGCACCGGTCGGCGGCCCCACCGTCGTGAGCTACGACCCCAGGTTCGACCAGTCGGCCCGCACCGTCGCCGCTGCCATCCCCGGGTCGACGCTGACGGCCGTCGCCGGCCTCGGCCGCACGATCTCGGTCACGGTGGGGACGTCGTACACGGGAGCACAGAAGGTGCGCGTGGGATCAACCACCACGAAGGCGACATCCCGCCCGTCCGTCGTCCAGGCGCGGACGGCCGCGGACGACCTCTGCGGCTGAGCACCGCGGGTGCGGTCGGAGCGTGACCCCGGTCACATCACGGTGCGGGAACGAAACACGCCGGTTACCCCTGGTGGGGCCGCAGTCGCTAGCCTGAACGGCGTACGGGGTCAGTTATCGGATCGGCGTCCGACGGGGGGACGACTGTGAGGCGACGTGCGTAGGCGAATGCACCGGGCCGCGGGCTCGCACCGGGCTCGGATGCTCGGCCAGTACCTGGCGGACTCCGCGGTGTGGGCGCTCGCGATCGTCTCGGCGGCCCACCTGCGCTTCCTCGACCTCAACACCCACCCGCAGAACATGGGCCTGCTCTTCGGCTGGCTCGTCGTCACGGTGGTCCAGGGCCTGGTCGGCCTGCAGGTGCACCTCTACCGCGGCCGCTACCTCTACGGCTCCTTCGACGAGGTCCGCGGCGTCGCGGCCACCGTCGCGCTCGCCGGCATGACCCTCATGGTCGTGTCCTCGCTCGTCGGCACCACCAGGCCGGTCCCGTTGTCCGCGGTCGCCGTGTCGATGGCCTTCGCCCTGGTCGGCATGCTCGCGGTCCGCTACGCCGTGCGCACCTGGCGAGACCGGCGCAAGCGGCCGACCGACGCCGTCCCCGCCCTGGTGTACGGCGCCGGCGACGCGGGCGAGATCCGGCTCGCGCGCCGCGACGCCCTTGGAATCGAGAAGATCGATGTGGAGGTCGTAAGGGGCGAGTTTCTCCGCGTCGGCGAAGCCGGCGGTCATCACGATCAGCCCGTGGACGCCCTTGACCCGGCAGGATTCGATGACGTCGGCGACCGCCGGCGCCGGCACGGTGACCACCGCCAGGTCGACCGGATCCGGGATGTCGATGACGGTCGGGTACGCCCGCACCCCCTGCACGGACTTGGCCTCCGGGTGCACCGGGAAGACCGGGCCGGAGAAGTTGCTGGAGAGCAGGTTCACCAGGACTGCGTGGCCGAGCTTGTGCTCGTCGGTGGACGCGCCGATGACGGCGATGGTCCGCGGGGACAGCAGCCGGGCGATGGACCTGGCCTCGGCCCGGTGCTCACGGGCGGTCACCACCGCGCGGGACTTCTCGGTGGGCGCGATGTCGAAGACCAGATCGACCACGCCGGAGTCGTACTCCCGGCTGACCGAATACCCGG
>Ga0208851_1000174_pt1 | contig 28703 bp, 24 predicted proteins | sample NGESurshal092012_FD_184481 | JGI IMG/M metagenome (GOLD analysis project Ga0208851, IMG submission 184481) | Arctic peat soil microbial communities from Barrow, Alaska - NGEE Surface sample 415-2 shallow-092012 (SPAdes) | ecosystem: Environmental > Terrestrial > Soil > Wetlands > Peat ... | reverse complement strand
GAGCTGGACGGAATTGGCCAGCACGTCTCCGGCGTGGCGGCGCTCTCCAGCGGCGAGCGGGTGGTGCTCTTCCTCGAGCGGTCCGGCGCCCAGCACCGGATCGTGGGCCTCGCCCAGGGCGTGTACCGGGTCGTTCCCGGTGACGGTACGGACGGGCTCTTGGCGGTCCCCGCCCATCTCGACGGACTCGAGCTGGTCGCTCCTCCGGGCCAGCGACCCGCGGCGCGTGCTCCCACCCCCATCAGCGCGCTCCGCGCCTCCGTCCGGGCGGCGAACCAGTGAAGCTCGCTGCCGCGGTCCTCCTCTCCGGGCTCCTGCTCGGGCAGTCCACCCTGCAGTACGTGCGGACCAAGACCGACGACAGCGCGCACTGCTTCCGATGGCCGGTGAACGCGGGCACGCGGGGCCGGGTGAGCTTCGTCCAGAGCACCGCTGGCGACCCCACCCTGGGGCAGGGTGCCTTCGACGCGGTCTCGCACTCCGCGCAGACGTGGCAGACGCAGCTGGCTGCCTGCGGCAACCTCGACCTGGCGGAGGGAGCCCGCTCTGCGTCGCGCTCCGTCGGCTACGTCCAGGGCGGCTCGAACGAGAACGTGGTGCTCTACCGCACGCGCCTCTGCTCCTCGGTGGTCCCCTCCGGCGACCCGTGCCTGGCGGCGAACACCTGCGGGAATGTCTACGACTGCTGGGAACATGGAAACAGCGTCGTGGCGCTCACCACCTCCAGCTACATCCAGTCGACCGGTGGGCTGGTCGACGCGGACATCGAGCTCAACGCGGCGACCGCCTTCCCCACGGTCGTCGACTCACCCCCGTGCTCCCCGGGCGCCCTCTCCACTGCCTGCGTCGCCAACGACGTGCAGAATGCAGTCACCCACGAGCTCGGACACTTCCTCGGGCTGGACCACGCGCCGGACCCGAGCTCGACGATGTACGCCAACGAGCCGCTGGGCGAGACCTCCAAGCGCGTGCTCGACTCAGGCAGCAAGCAGTTCGTCTGTGACGTGTACCCGCAGGGCCGTGCGTCCATCGATTGCTCCGCGAGCTCCGGCGGTGGATGCAGCAGCACCGACGCGAGCGGAGCGCTCGTCCCCGGCCTCGCCTTGGTGCTCGCCGCGCTCGCCCGACGCCGGCGCAGCGCCGCCTGACGCCGGACGGCTGCCCTGCGCGGGCAGATCGGCGGTGTCCGGTATTGGGATTGACCGTGCCGCGCCCGATGTCGGGTCAGCGCGCGCCCACCGCCCTCCACGGCACCCGATGGCTCGAAAAAGACCGTGATTCCGGGCGAGTGACCTTGCAACACCCCTGCTGGCACGCGCCTCGCTAACACCCTCGCCAACCCCCGTGGACATCCCTCGCGAAAGAGTTCGAAGCCTCCGCCCGGTCTACCTTGCCGGCGGCGCCACCATCGTGGTGGCACTCCTCGCCCTGGGGCTCACCCGGGTCAAGCCGGCCGCCCCGTCGGTGGAGAAGAGCGGCGTGTGGATCGACACCGTCCGCCGCGGGGCCATGCTGCGCGCGGTGAAGGGGCCGGGCACCCTGGTCCCCGAACACATCCGGTGGATCACCGCCGACACCGCTGGCCGGGTGGAGCGCATCCACCTGCGCCCCGGCGCCGCGGTGAAGGCGGACAGCCTGCTCCTCGAGCTGTCCAACCCCGACGTGATGCTCCAGTCCCTGGAGGCCGAGCGCCAGGTGTCCTCCGCCGAGGCGGACCTGATCGCCCTCAAGACCAACCTGGCCAACGACCGGCTCAAGCAGGAGGCGAGCGTGGCCCAGCTCGAGACCGACGCCGCCGATGCCCGGCGCCGCGCCGAGGCGGACCGGAAGCTCCACTCCAGGGCGATGCTCTCGGACATCGACACCGGCCTGAGCACCGACCGGGCGAAGGATCTGTCCGAGCGCCTCAAGCTCGGCAAGGACCAGGTCCAGGTGCTGCAGCGCAGCCTCGTCGACCGGAGTCGCACCGTGGCCGACCAGCTGGAGAAGCTGCGCGCGGTGGCGCGGTTCAGGAAGCAGCTGGTGGACTCGATGCACGTGCGCGCTGGCGATGACGGCATCCTTCAGGACCTCCCGCTCGAGCTCGGTCAGTGGGTGGTCCCGGGCACGCTGCTGGCCAAGGTCGTCCAGCCCGGCGAGCTGAAGGCCGAGCTCCGCATCCCCGAGACGCAGGCCAAGGACGTGGCGCTCGGGCAGCACGTGGAGATCGACACCCGCAATGGCATCGTCCCCGGGCACGTGCGCCGGGTGAACCCCGCCGCCTCGCAGGGGACGGTGCTGGTGGAGGTCGAGCTGGAGGGAGCGCTCCCCAAGGGCGCGCGTCCCGACCTCACCGTCGAGGGGACCATCGAGATCGAGAAGCTCCCGGACGTCCTCTACGTGGGCCGGCCCGCCGGCGCGCAGCCCGAAAGCACGGTCGAGGTGTACCGCGTGGCCGGGGGCAGCGACACCGCCCAGCGCACCCGCGTGGCGCTCGGCAGGAGCAGCGTGAACACCATCGAGGTGAGGGGCGGGCTGTCCGAGGGAGACCGCGTCGTGCTCTCGGACATGTCCGCGTGGGACGCCAGCGAAACCGTGAGGCTCCGATGAACGACAGCGCAGTCCAGGCCGTGACTCGAGACACCCGACCCGCCGCCGGGCAGCGGCTGCTTCACCTCGAAGGAGTCACCAAGGTCTTCCTCACCGACGAGGTGGAGACCCACGCCCTGTCCAACGTGCACATGACCGTGCACCAGGGCGAATGGGTGGCCATCGTCGGACCGTCCGGTTCGGGGAAGACCACGCTGCTGGCCATCCTCGGCCTGCTGGATACCCCGAGCTCCGGGAACTACCTGCTCGGCGGCCAGCCGGTGTCGGGGCTGAGCGCGTCGCAGCGGGCCTGGGTGAGGAATCGCCAGATCGGCTTCATCTTCCAGAGCTTCAACCTCATCGGCGATCTGACCGTCTTCGAGAACGTGGAGCTCCCGCTCACCTACCGCGGGCTCCCCGCCGCCGAGCGGAAGCGGCGCGTGGACAGCGCGCTCGAGCGGGTCGGGATGGCGCACCGGCGGAAGCACCTCCCTGGCCAGCTCTCGGGCGGTCAGCAGCAGCGCGTGGCCGTGGCCCGGGCAGTCGCCGGCGATCCTCTCCTGCTGCTCGCCGACGAGCCCACCGGAAACCTCGACTCCAAGAACGGCCAGGCGGTGATGGAGCTCCTCCGCGAGCTGCACGCCGGTGGATCCACGCTGTGCATGGTCACCCACGACCTCGGACACGCCAAGCTGGCCACCCGCTCGGTGAGCCTCTTCGACGGCCGGGTGGTGGAGGACGATGCGGGCAGCGCGCTCGGGTAACGCGCCATGGAGCCGTCCCGAGAACGCCGCGGGGCCCTGGCACTCGTGGCCACGACCGTGCTGCTCGCCGCCGGGGTCCGGCTCTCCGAGGAGCCGGCGGTCGCGGCCGCGGCTCGGACCGTGCGCGCCCGTCCCATCGAGCACGCGGCGGCAGTGGCGAGCTGGGCGGCGGACGCGCTGTGGAGCCACCCGGTGCCGGACCGCACCGGCCAGGCCCGATGTAACGGAAGGCGCTTGCGATGATCCGCGTGCGTGGGCTCGAGAAGGCGGTGAAGGCGGGCACCGGGTCGCTCTTCCTGCTCCGGAACGTGAACCTCGTCGTCGAACGCGGTGACTTCCTCACCCTGATGGGCCCCTCCGGCGCAGGGAAGAGCACCCTCCTCGCGGTGCTGGGCATGCTCGACGGGGACTGGACCGGCGAGTACGAGCTCGACGGGGAGCGGGTGGACCGGATGTCCGCCAAGGACCGGCAGGCCCTCGCCCGGCGGCACATCGGCTTCGTCTTCCAGAAGTACCACCTGCTCGACGACCTGACCGTGGCCGAGAACCTGGAGGTCCCGCTCGGGTACCGCGGCGTGTCGCGCAAGGACATCCAGGCCCGGGTGGCGGACACGCTGGACCGGTTCCACATCGTGGGAAAGAAGGACCTCTACCCCTCGCAGCTCTCCGGTGGCCAGCAGCAGCTGGTGGGAGTGGCGCGGGCCATCATCCACGCGCCGAGCCTCCTCCTGGCGGACGAGCCCACGGGCAACCTGCACTCGGAGCAGGCGGCGGAAATCATGGGCCTCTTCCGGCGTCTCAACGGCGAAGGCACCACCATCGTCCAGGTGACGCACAGTGCAGACAACGCCAGCTACGGAAGACGCACCCTCCACATGGCCGACGGCTGGCTCCGGGACTAGGAGGAGGCGCACCGTGTCGCTCGCCCAGCCCCGCATCCTCGTGGCCGACGACCAGCCCGACGTGGTCGAGGCCCTCCGCCTTCTCTTGAAAGCCAGCGGCTTCGCGGTGGTGCCCACCAGCTCGCCCGCCGGCGTGCTCGGCGCGGTGGAGACCGAGGACGTGGACGTGGTGCTGATGGACCTGAACTACACCCGTGACACCACCTCCGGGCGCGAGGGGCTCGAGCTGCTCGGGCGGCTGCAGCAGCTGGACCCGCAGCTCCCGGTGGTGGTGATGACCGCCTGGGGCAGCGTGGAGGGCGCCGTGGACGCCATCCGGGGCGGCGCGCGCGACTACGTCACCAAGCCCTGGGACAACACCCGCCTGGTCACCACGCTCCGCAGCCAGGTCGAGCTCGGTGACGCGCTCCGGAAGACGCGCCGGCTCTCGGCCGAGAACGAGCGGCTGCAGACGCGGGTACCGGGCATGGTCGCCGAGTCACGGGCGATGAAGGCGGTGCTCGAGCTGGTGGACCGCATCGCCCCTTCCGACGCGAACGTGCTGATCACTGGCGAGCACGGGACGGGCAAGGAGGTCGTCGCCCGGCGCATCCACGCGATGAGCCTCCGCGCGGGCAAGCCCTTCGTGCCGGTCAATGCCGGAGCGCTGAGCGAGGGCGTCTTCGAGAGCGAGCTCTTCGGCCACGTGAAGGGCGCCTTCACCGACGCCAAGTCGGACCGGACCGGGTGCTTCGAGCTGGGCGACCAGGGCACGCTGTTCATGGACGAGGTGGCCAACATGCCCCTCGGCCAGCAGGCCAAGCTGCTCCGGGTGCTCCAGACCGGAGAGTTCCATCCGGTGGGGAGCAGCCGCGTCCGCCGGGCCGACACCCGCGTCCTCGCCGCCACCAACGCGGACCTGCAGGCGGCGGTGAAGTCCGGCACCTTCCGGGAAGACCTGCTGTACCGGCTGAACACGGTGGAGGTGATGCTCCCGCCACTGCGCGATCGCCGCGAGGACATCCCCGCGCTGGCCAGCGCGTTCCTCTCGGCCCAGGCGTCCAGGTACAGGAAGCCGGTCCAGCGCTTCGGCGCGGCGGCGCTCAAGGCGCTGCTCGAGTATCCCTGGCCAGGAAACGTCCGCGAGCTCGAGCACTGCGTGGAGCGGGCGGTGCTGATGGGCCGCGGAGCCGAGCTGACGCCGGAAGATCTGGTGCTGCGGCCCCGGGAGGGCGGCGCCCGGGTGGAGGACATGACGCTCGAGGACGCGGAGCGGTATCTCATCCAGCGGGCGCTCGGCCGGAGCGACGGCAGCGTGAGCGACGCGGCGAAGCTCCTCGGCCTCTCCCGGAGCGCCCTCTACCGCCGGCTCCAGCAGTACGGGCTGAAGGCCAGCTGACCTGGCATTGTTTCGGCCCAGGGCGTTCCACATGGGTCGATTCTTCACCTTCGAGCGGCGGCTCGCGCTGGGCGCCTTCGCGGCCACGTTACCGGGTCTGGTCATGGCCGCGGTGCTCGCCTGGCGCGCGCTCCCGGCAGGTCCTGCCCGCGGCCTCCTGCTGCTCGCGGTGGTCGGCCTCTCGCTGCTCATCATCGCGCAGCTGCGCGCGCGGGTCATCCGCAGGCTCAAGACCCTGAGCAACCTCGTCTCCGCCCTGCGCGAGGGTGACTACTCGGTCCGCGGACGCGACGCCGACCGCGCCGATCCGCTCGGGGAGGTCCTCTGGGAGGTGAACGCGCTCGGAGACCAGCTCCGCACCGATCGGCTGGGAGAGCTGGAGGCCAGCGCGCTCCTCGGCCAGGTGCTCGAGGAGATCGACGTCGGCATCTTCGCCTTCGAGGGGACGGGCGAGCTCCGCCTGGTCAACCGCGCCGGCGCGCGGCTCCTGCAGCGTCCGCCGTCGCAGCTCCTCGGGCGCGACGCCGCCTCGCTCGGGATGGCCGCGCTGCTCGAGGGCGAGACGCCCCGGCGCGTGGAGACGGACTTCGGTGGACAGGGCGGGCCGTACGAGCTCCGCCGCTCGCAGTTCCGCCGTGAGGGGCTGCCGCACACGCTGCTGGTCCTGGCCGACCTCCGGCGCGTGGTCCGGGAGGAGGAACGCGCGGCCTGGCAGCGCATCGTCCGGGTGCTGAGCCATGAGATCAACAACTCGCTCGCCCCCATCCAGAGCATCGCCTCGAGCCTGCAGGCGGTGCTGGGGAAGGGAGATCCCGCGGAGTGGGTGGACGACGTGCGCTCTGGCCTGACCGTCGTGGCGCGGCGAAGCGAAGGGCTCTCGCGTTTTCTCGGCGCCTACGCCCGGCTGGCCCGCCTGCCGGCCCCCACGCTGGCCACGGTGAACGTGCCCGCGCTGGTGCAGCGGGTCGCCGATCTGGAACGGAGGCCCGGCGTTCGGGTGGTCCCGGGCCCGGCGGCGTGGGTCCGTGGGGACGCCGATCAGCTGGAGCAGCTGCTCATCAACCTCCTGAAGAACGCGGTGGAGGCGGCAAGCCAGACCGCCGGCGGGGTCACCATCGGCTGGGAGGAGGCGCCGGGCGAGGTGGAGCTGGTGGTCTCGGACGAAGGCCCCGGGCTGCTCGACTCGCGCAACCTCTTCGTGCCGTTCTACACCACCAAGCCGCAGGGCTCCGGCATCGGCCTCGTGCTCTGCAGGCAGATCGCCGAGGCGCACCGGGGCACGCTCACCCTCCGGAACGCGGAGGGCCGCCGCGGGTGCGACGCGCGCCTCCGCTTGCCGCGGGTGGCGCCACCCCAGGAGGCGCGCGTCTCGTGAGTCCGCGCGGCCGCGAGAGGCTTCGGGCCCCCGCGAAAGCCGCCAGAGCCGCTCTGCCGGCAGACCAGCACCGGGCTACCGGGACGCCTCGAGCCACGCGCGGATCCGCGCGTAGACCTCGGGCCGGTCCAGGAGCTCGAAGTGGTTCATCCCGCGCCCGATCCACTGGCGCTCCTCCGGGAAGCCCAGGTCCCGGGCCGGGTCGGGATGGCGGCCGAGTGCGCTGTCCACGGGGACGAGCCCGTCCCCGACGACCCCCTCGGCCAGCGGCCCGTCGAGCGCGATGCTGGCCGCGACGGCGAAGCACCGGACACCGCGGGGGAGCGGTACCGGCCGCGGCGGCACCCGGTCGTCGCCCTGCCAGTCCTGGTCGAGCAGGCTGCCGTGGCGGAGGTCGGTGACTCCCGCGCTCCGGACCTTGCCCAGCCGGGCGAGCGGCGCCGAGTAGCGGCTCACGCCCAGCGCGGCGTCCACCAAGCTGCCGGCGCGCTCGAGCGGCGCGCCGTGGTGCGGCGTCCCCAGGAACACAACGTCGGAGAGCCGGTCGAGCCAGGCCTGGCCCGCCCCCTCCGCGTGGTGGCAGGCGCTGCGGGTGACGAGGCCACCCATGCTGTGGGCGAGGACCGTGAGCCGCTCCACCGGCACGGGCCACTCGAGCAGGAGCGCCTCGAGCAGCCCGGCGAGGGCGTGACCGTTGGTGGAGATGTGGAGGCCGCTGTTGTAGTGCAGGTAGACGGGCGTGAAGCCGAGGTCGCGGGCGAGCGCGGCGCCGTGGTCGTGCCCGTCGCACTGCCAGCGCAGGTCATTCATGCACGAGCCGTGAATGACGACCAGCGGCCGGCCGGTGGCGGTGGGAAGCGCCGCCGCCAGCGCGGCCCGCGACAGCTCGAGCGGCGTGCCTCCCGTGCGGACCCGCATCGGGATGGCGAGCGGGTTGCCGGTGGCGGCGAGGTGATCGCCGAACACGCCGTTCAGCGCGGCGAGCACCGCCTCCTCGCGGGCCGAGCGCCCGGCCCCGGTCTGCCCGGGGCGGCGGTCGCCGCGGACGGCGCGGGCGATGGCGACGTCAACGGCGTGGCCGGTGGCGCGCGTGGTGCGGCGGATGGTCCCGTACACGAAGCCCGTCAGGCCGCGGGTTCGCTCCGGGGAGGGTCCCGGCCCGAACCCCGGGAGGCGGGTCACCGCGCGGTGCATCGCCTCGACGACGTCCGTGAGGCCGAGCACGGCGTCGAAGCCGAGCCGGCTCCAGCCGCGGAAATCGGTCGAGGAGAGGGAGGCGGCGGGGCGCTTCTGACGGCCGGGCACGGGGCGACTGTAGTGGCGCCGACAGCTCTCGGGGGTGTCATCCGGCCAGCTTCAGCGGCCGACCGGACCCATGATCATCAGTTTGTCTGCGGCATGCCATCTTCCTCTGGCTGCTGATCCACGGGAAGCACTGACCTCACGCGCTGACCGGATGCACCACCAGAACGGGACGTTGACAACTCCTCACCACCCGCTCGGCAACCGACCCGAGCGCGAACCGTTCGAAAGTGCCTCTCGCATGAGGGGCGATGCACACCACATCTGCGTCGAGCCGCTCGGCCGCCGCGGTGATGGCCGCTGCAGGCTCTCGGGCGTAGGTCACCTCGGTTCGGACGGGGATGCCTGCCGCCCCTGGCACCAATGCCCGGAGGCGTGCGGCAAGCGCCACTGCTTGCGGCTGCAGTGGTTCCCCCAGCTCCACCACGTGCAGGAGGTACAGCTCGCCTCCGGCGGCGCGAGCGATTGATAGGCCGTGCGCAACGGCCCTGGCCGACGTCGGCGAGAGGTCGACGGCCACCAGCACCCGACGAAGCTCGGGCACTGGCGCCTCCGCGGCGCCCACGTCCGAGGGCACCAGAAGAACCGAGGTCGAGCCGTGGTGCAGCACGCCCTCCGACACCGAGGCCAGCCGGAAGAGGCCCCGGGCGCGATGGGTCCCAACCACCACCAGGTCCGCGGCGGACCGCTCGGCGACGTCGAGCAGGTGCTCCGCGGGCCGGCCCAGGCCCAGCATGGGCCGGATCTCGAGCGCGCCCTCCCCCCCGAGCGAGGCCACGCGACGGGTGATGTCGCGCGCGACCAGCTTTTCCAGCTCCGGGTCTCGCTCGGTCCAGGGCACGCGCAGCTGGAGGCCGTACCGCTCCAGTTCGGACGGGGGCGAGTACACCGAGGTGGCGATCACGTCGCAGGTCGCGGCAGACCGAAGCTTCGTGGTCCAGGCCACGGCCTCCGAGCAGGCGGCGTCATCCGACACCCCGAGAACGATCCGCAGCCGGCGTTCGCCCCGCGCCCAGGCGTCGAAGGGCTCGGCGGCGCGCAGAACCAGCACGGGACACTCCGCCTCCACGGCAACGCGCTCCGAGGTGGTGCCGAGGCGCCAGAGCGGGCCGGTGTGTCGCCCCGAGGAGACAACCAGAAGCTGGGCTCGCTCCCGGGCCGCCGCCGCCGCCAGCTCCGGGGCGGGACGTCCGCGGACGAGAGAGGCCACGGCCTTGCACCCCGGCCACTTCCGCGTCAACTCGGCGGCCAGCGACTCGAGCTTCTGGCGCGCCAGTCCTGTGATCCGTTCCTCGGCCTCGGGGTCCACTGACTCGTCCGTCGTATCCCGCACGTGCACCAGGACCAAGGACAGCCTCAAGCGCGAGGCGAGGGCCGCGGCGCCGGAGGCCAGCGCTGTGGAGATCTCCGAGAAGTCATGGCCGTAGACGAGCTTCATCGCCCACCTCGATTGCGCGCAGAGACGCACGCGATCTGTAACTCCTGGATCTGGTGATGCAAGCGGCGCTGGCGCGCGCAGGACGTGCGGTCCAGGACGGGGAGCCCGGAACTCCTCGACCGGACGTCGTGCGTTCAGAGGCGGCTGACGAGCCACCCAGCCCAGGTCGAGCCGAGCAGCACCGCCTGTCCCACCAGTACCCTGAGCAGGTAGCCACGCGGGCCAGAGGTCGCGGCGAGCACCACCTTGGTCACCGCGTTGGCGGAGATCGCCAGCAAGACCGCGAATGCCGCCGCTCCGACCGGGACCGCCGACCGAGCGACGAGGGCCCCGGCAGACCCGGCGAAGGCGTGTGCATCGGCGAGGCCGCTCAGAGCGGCAGTGACGAAGAGCCCGCCATTCCCGAACCGCCGCTCCACGATCGTCGCGACCAGCGAAATCACCGTGACAAGAAGCGCGAACCCCGCCGCGTCGACGAGGCGGAAGGCGGTCCCGGACCGCACCGGAGGAGCCTCGGCCCGCACCGCGCGACGAGCGAAGACGACCGCCACCACCCCCGCGGCAATGCTCCCCGTGCACAACGGGACGGCAAGGGCTCGGAGGAGTCGCGTGCCAGAAGTGGCCAGCAGCAGCGCCAGCTGCACGAAGGTCGCAAGGGATGAAGCGGTCGCACCGGACACCGCAGCTGCGAGGAGACGGGGCTCGACGGATGCAAGCCGACCCATCGCGGCGACGGTCGCGGCGCTGGAAACGAACCCCGAGACCAGCCCCGCGAAGGTCAGACCGACCCGTGGACGCACCAGCCGCTGAACGAGTGCACCACCGGCGCCCACCGCCATCACGACGACCACCAACTTCCATACGTCGAACGGGCTGACGGCACCCCACGGGTCGACTGGCCGGTCCGGGAGGAGAGGGAGCACCAGCAGCGCGCCAACTCCCAGCACCAGCGCATTCTGCAGTTCTCGGTCCGTAAAGAGCTTGCGGGCAAGCCCGTGCAGGCGGGCCCGCAGCGCGAGCAGCGCCGCGGCGGCGATCGCAGCGGCGAAGGCCAGTGCCGGGGCTTGCTGCGCCAGAACCCCCAGGGCGAACGCGAGGATCAGCGCGACCTCGGTGGTGAGACCTGGATCCGGCTCGGTCGCGCGCCAGGCCACGAGCAGCGCGAGCAGCACCACACCCGCCCCCGCCACTCCCACCACCACCGGATGACCGGTCTGGAGCGCCACGCCGCCAAGCAGCGACGTCAGTGCAAAGCTTCGGAGTCCGGCCCAGCGCCGCGGCCGCTGCGCGTCACGCGCGCGCTCGCGCTCGAGTCCAAGCGCGAGTCCTACCCCGAGCGCGACCAAGAGCCTCCACTCCGGGCGGTCCTCGAAGGTCATGGGGCTGCCGTACCATCACGACGACGCCAGTTCGAGCCTCCGGCATCGACCTCGTGCTCTGCAGGCAGATTGCCGAGGCCCGCCAGGGCACCCTCATCCCTCCGGAACGTCGGGCGACGCTGCGGGTGTGACGCGTGCCTCCGGCGACCCCGGGTGGCGCCACCCCGGAGGCGAGCGTCCCCGCACGGCGGAAGTCAACACCAGCCCGCCGCAGCTCGCGGCCGACACGCCCCCGACCACCCACGGCGGGGTGACCTACACCGCACCCGCCGGGGAGGCCCCGCGCTCCCGGAGGAGCTCGCGAAGCAGAGAGCGATGGCAGCGGCGCTCGTCCTCGCAATAGCACCCGACCGCGAGGTTCGTGAGATGGGAGAGCGCGGCCAGGAGGTCGAGCGCGTGGCTCGCATCAGGCCGCGCCATCTCCCGGCGATAGGCCCGGGCGAACCTGCCCCAGGCAACATCGCTCATGTCCTTCCTGAATGCGCTCATGGTCTCGGCCGAGGGCGCAAGCAGCGGGAACCACACGTCGTAGAAGTCACGTGACGCGGTGTCCTCCTTCCGCACCCCACGGGGCGGACGGCGCACGGTGCCGATCCGCAGGCCCTCTCGGGGCAACCGGCCGGTGCCGAGACGAACGATGTGCAGGCTCACGAGGCACTCCTGTCCAGGGACGGACGTCTCGACGGGCAAAGAAAGATACGAAGGCGGATCGACATGGTTTTCATTCAGGTCGAAATGTAAAGAGGTGAGACTTTCTTTTCTTCCACGGGGGACGGATCAGTGTACTGTCCGCGCCCATGGCAAGAACCCCAGACCGGATGAACGCGATCACCGGCGCGCTCCAGAACCTCGAGCACGCGGTCCGCAGCCTCGTGGACGAGAACGCCGTCCTGAAGAACCAGCTCCAGCGAATCGTCGAGCAGGCCGGGCAGCTGTTCAACGGACACCCCGCGCCCCGCGGTCGTCCCGCACGCGGCGGCAAGCCACGCGACGGAGCACCGAGAAAGCGCGGCCGGGCGTTCAAGTTCACCGACGACCAGGCGGTGGAGTTCAAGCAGCAGGTCGAGGGCGGAAAGAGCACGGCCTCTCTGGCCAAGGAGCTGAAGGTCTCCCTCCCCACGATGTACAACACGTTGAAGCGCGCGGGCTGGAGAGGGCGGAAGTAGCTCACGCCCGATCTGCGGCGCGTCGAGCTGGAGCTCCGACGCCCCGAGGCCCAAGAGCCAGAGGATGCGCTCCCAACGGGTGGTGAGCAATCCGTTGCAACGGCGCACTACGATCGGGAGCCGGCCACTCCATCTCGCACCCCCGCGAGGAGCATGAGACAACGATGGTCAACGAGACTCTGCTTCTCGATGTGGGTCACCCTTGCCAGCTGCGCAGCGCTCGGCGAGCCGGCAACGGCCCCCCTGCCACGGCTGGAACCGGTCCCGCTGGGCGCCTCGGGTCGGGTGGGGATGGACTACCTCGGCGTGGAGCCCGGGAGTGACCGGGTCTGGGCGCCGGGCGGCAACACCGGGAAGGTCTTCGTCCTCGACGTTCCAACACGCCGTCTCCGGACCGTTGACGGCTTTCCGACCGCCGAGCGCAACGACCGCTCCATCGGACCCGGAGCCGTCGCCTTCGGGCGCGGGAAGGCGTATGTGGCCAGCCGCGGCGACCAGAGCATCTGTGAGGTCGAGCCCACGTTGCTGGAGCGCGGCCGCTGCATCAGGCTTCCCGACGGACCCGATGGGGTGGTGTTCGTCGAGCCAACCCAGGAGCTCTGGGTCACCACCCCACGCTCGAGCACTCTCACCATCGTCGCTCTGAAGACTGGACAAATGGCGCTCGGAGGGAGCATCTCCCTGGACGGTCGCCCGGAGGGACTTGCAGTCGATGCGGCCCACCACCGGTTCTTCACCAATCTCGAGGACAGGGACGAGACGATCGAGCTGGACGTCCAGACGCGTCGGGTGGTCCGGCGATGGCCGACTGGCTGCGGCAACGAAGGGCCAAGAAGCCTGGTCGTCACACCGGACGCCCGGTTCCTGGTCGTCGCCTGCACGGACGCGGTGCAGACGTTCGCGATCGGGGGTTCTCCCACTCGAATCGACCGGCTGGAGGTCGGCGCCGGAGTCGACAACATCGACATCGGCGGGACCCCTCTCACGATGTTCGCCGCCGCAGGCAAGGCGGAAACCCTCACCCGGGCAGCGCTCGCTCCCGACGGGCATCTGACATCGGTCCTCAAGCTCCACAGCGCCAAGGGGGCCCGGACCGTCGTCGTGACCCGATCCGGTGTGGCCGTGGCGGCCGATCCGGGAGAGGGTCGGCTCCTCCTGCTCCAGCCGGGTCAATCCCCGACAGCTCCGGCCCCCCGCTGAGCCGGCGAACCTCGGTATCGCCCGGCACCCGTCAGAAGCGGCCCCTCCTTCAGGCGCAACGGGACGGGCGACGGCGGCTTGGTCCTACCCGGGCACGCTCTCCACCCTTCCCGTCGGCGGTCACTGAGCCTCGAGCTGCGGCGTTCCGACCTCCTCCGGGTCGGTCCGCCTGACCCTGCTCCGCGTGAACCAGGGGTAGAGGCTGGGGAGAACGAGCAGGGTGAGGATGGTTGAAGTGACCAGGCCACCGACGACCACCGTCGCCAGTGGTCGCTGCACTTCTGCACCCACCCCGGTCGCGAGCATCATCGGAACGAAGCCGAGCGCCGCCACCAGCGCGGTCATCAGCACGGGGCGGGCGCGCTCCCTGGCCGCTCCCACCGCCGCCGCGCCCGGTTCGAGCCCCGCCTCCTCGAGCGCCAGGAGCCGGGACATGAGCACCACTCCGTTGAGAACGGCGATGCCGGAGAGCGCGATGAACCCCACGGCCGCCGAGATGGAGATGGGCATGCCGCGCAGGGCGAGCACCAGCATCCCGCCGACCGAGGCGAAGGGGACGTTCAGAAAGATGAGGAGCGCCGGACGCAGATTCCGGAAGGCATAGAGAAGCACCGCCAGGATCAGCACCATGACTGCAGGGATGACGACGGCCAGACGACGCTTGGCTGCCCGGAGCGTCTCGTACTGTCCGCCCCACTCGACGCGGTACCCGCGAGGCAGATGCACGTCGGCAGCCACGCGCTGCTCCGCCTCCTTGACGACCGTCCCCAGGGCGGCGCCTCGGACGTTGAAGCCCACGACGATTCTCCGTTCTCCGTCCTGTCGCGAGACCAGGCTCGGCGAGCTGGTCATCTCCACGTCGGCGACGCGGCCGAGAGGCACGACGCTCCCGTTCGAGCCGGGAATCGAGAGGTCGGACAGCGTGAACGCATTGGCCCCGCCACCCAACCTGAGCAGGATGGGAATCCTGAGCCCCCCGTCGTAGGTCGCTCCGACCTCCAGTCCCGTCCGGATGGCCTGAACGGCCTCGAGCAGGCTCTTCACCGAGAAGCCGGCCCGGGCGGCGTCGAATGGACGGGGCCGCACCTCGAGGAGTGACACCGCCGGTGGGGCAATCACCCGGGTGTCGGCGGCACCGGGCACCCGGTCCACCACCTCCGCGGTGCGCGCGGCGAGCCGTCCGAGCTCGGCGAGGTCCTCGCCGTAGATGGAGATGGCCACATCCGCCACCGACCCACCCAGAAGCTCGTTGAACCGCATCTGGATGGGCTGGGTGAAGGAGAGCTCGGCGTTGACGTTCACCGCGCGAGCGGCCCGGCCGAGCTCGGCGATGATCTGCGACTTCTCCACGCCGGGGCGCCAGGTCTCTCGCGGCCGGAGCAGCACGAACACGTCGGCCTGTTCGAGCCCCATGATGTCCGTGGCCACGGCCGGACTGCCGATGCGCGAGACGACCTCCTTGACCTCCGGCACACCCTTCATCAGAGCTGCTTCGAGTCTCCCTGCCTCGGTCACCGCGGTCTCCAGTGACACGTCCGCGGCCCGCGTCACCTGCACGACGAGGTCTCCCTCGTCGAGCTGAGGGACGAACTCGGTGCCGGCGCGAGCGAACAGGATGCCGCCCAACCCGAGCAAGGCCACCGAACCCCCGGCGATCAACCAGGGACGTGCCGCCGCGGTGCGAAGCAGGGGAAAGTAGCCCTTCTCCAGCAACCGCACGACGATGGGGGCGCGCTCCGGGACATCCCGGGGCCCCAGGAAGAGCGCCGCCGCTGCGGGGATGAAGGTCAGGGACAGGGCGAGCGAGGTCGCGAGCGCGAAGACCACCGTCAGCGCCATGGGCCGGAACATCTTGCCGTCGACTCCGGTGAGCGAGAGGACCGGGACGTAGACGAGGAGGATGATCAGCACCGAGAAGAAGACCGGCTGGGCGACAGTCCCCGCCACCTGCTCGACGTGGCGGACCCAGAGTGCCCGGGACTGGTTCGGGGTGAGGTGCGGATGGTCGGACTTCGTCGCTCCGTGGAAGACCGCCTCCACCATCACCACGGCCCCGTCCACGATCAAACCGAAGTCCAGCGCGCCGAGGGACATCAGATTCCCCGGGACGTCGAGCGCCACCATGGCCGTGGTCGCGCCGAGCATGGACAGCGGAATGGCCGAGGCCACGAGCAGTCCCGCTCGCCAGCTCCCCAGCATCAGGAAGAGCACCGCCATGACCAGGAGCCCTCCCTCGAGGAGGTTCTTGAAGACGGTGCGAAGCGTCTCGGTGACGAGCTTGCTCCGGTCGTACACCACGTCCACGAAGACATCCTTCGGAACCGCCTCGCGCACCTCCGCCATCCGCGCCTTCAGCCGCTTCATGACCTGCAGGGCGTTCTCACCCCGGAGCATCTGGGCCATCACGTAGACGGTCTCGCCCTTGCCGTTCTCGCTCGCCGCGCCGATCCGGGTGGACGCGCCCATCGTGATCTCCGCGACCTCGGCGAGGCGGACGGGATCGGCGTCGGACCCTCTCCGGAACACGAGCGCATGGCTGAGGTCGCCAGCGTTGTGGGGCAAGGCCACGGCACGAAGGAGCGTCTGCCCCGACCCTGCCGCGAGCGCCGCGCCCGGGGCGGTTCCGGTCGCGTTCGCCAGCGCCTCCTGGACGTCGCCGAGGGTGAGACCCCGGGCCGCGAGGCGCATCGGATCCGCCTTCACCTCGAGGACCCGCTGCTCTCCGCCCCAGGTATTCACCTCCACGACGCCGGGAACGCCGCGGAGCAGAGGGGCGACCTTGAACTGGGCGATCTCCAGCAACTCCGAAGGGCTCCGACGAGGAGAGTCGAGCGTGAAGTGGAAGATCTCTCCCAGACCGCCCGTCACGGGCCCGAGCTCTGGCCGGGCGACGCTCGAGGGGAAGGACAGGGCGTTGAGTCGCTCCTGGACCATCTGCCGAGCTCTATAGACGTCGACACCGTCCGAGAAGACGGCCGTCACCGACGAGATTCCGTAGCGCGAGAGGCTGCGCTGTTCCTCCAGCCCCGGCAGGCCTCCCAGAGCGACCTCGATCGGCCGGCTCACCAGCCGCTCGACCTCCTCGGGCGTCAGACCGGGGGCACGGGTGAGCACCAGCACCTGATTGTTGGTGGTGTCGGGGAGCGCGTCGAACTTGAGGAGCATGCCCACCAGGGCACCTGCCACCATCAGTGCGAGCGTGGTGGAGACCACCAGCACGCGGTGCCGGACGGACCAGCGGGCAAAGGCGACGATCATGGCGCCGCCTTCTCCGCCGATGGCGCCAGGTCGGTCAGGCTCGCATCGGCTGCGACTTCCTCGCCGGGCACGATCCCCTTCACCAGGGCCTCGGCGCCCGAGCTGGCGACCACCTCGACAGGAACCCGCTCGGTGGTGCCCCTCCTCCGCGCAACGACGAAGGCCTTCCCCTCGGAGAGGCCCACGGCGCGGGCTGGGACCACTGCAACCTGCGACTCGCCCGAGAGGGTGACCACCACCCGACCGGTCAGGCCGCTCTGCAGCGGCTCCCCCTTCTCCGGGAGGAGCCACACCAGGACGGTGCCGTCGCGAGGGTCCGTCACGGGCGCGCGGGCGACGAAGGTGAGGCGATGGCGGCCTCCTCCCGAGGTGATGAGCTCGAAGGCCGCGTGCTCGGGATCGATGGGCCGGGCGAAGCGCGCCTCCACCCGCGAGTCCCCTTCCCCCGCCACCCGGACCACAGGGTCGCCCGTGGGTTCCCGGCTGTCTCCGACCGCCACTCCCACGGCAATGACGGTTCCGCCGATTGGGCTGCGGAGGGCCACCGGCTTGCGCCCCGAGACGATCGCCGAGGCCTCGGAGGGCTCGACCTCGGCAGTGCGGAGCGTCGCCGCCGCTGACTGCTGGTCGGCGCGGGCCTCGGCGAGCTTCGTCTCCGATTCCACCACGTCGACGAGACGGACGAGTCCGTCGGCCTTGAGCGCCTCGAGCTGCGCCTTGCGTCTCCCGTACGCCTGCACCCGGGTGGAGGCGGCAGCGTAGGCGCCGGCGGCCGCAGAGACTTCCGGCATCACGACCTCGATCAGGGGCTGGCCCTTCGTCACGCGCTCACCCGGGCGCACCAGCACTCTCTGAACCCTGGCGCGGTACGGCGGGACCACCCCGGCCTGCGCCTCCGGCGAGGGGAGCACCTGCGCCGGCGCCTCGAGCAGGGGTACGCCCTGGCTCGAACGGGCGACGACCCAGGGAGTCCGCGTACTCGGGACCGGAGGCTCCTCCTCCACGGGAGGGCTGCGCTTCCCGCAGCCGCCAAGGAAGGCGGCGGCGACGGCGGCGAGGAGCCCGAGCCGCTGGGCGGCCCAACGAGTTCGGATCCTCACTCTGCACCCTCCAGTCCGAGATGGGCGAGGAGCATCCAGAGCTTCACTTGCGCCCAGGCGTGTGAAGCGAGCGCGCGCGTTCGCCGGGCCCGGGCGGCGGCCCACGCGCGACGGGCCACCAGGACCTCCAGGACCGTCGTCTCACCGGCGCGCATCGAGGCCTCTCGGGCCCGCGCGCTCTCCGCGGCGGCGGGGAGCAGCTCCTTCTCCACTGCGGCCAGCACCTCGCCGCTGTGCTCGACTTCGTGAAGCGCCCGGCTGAGCTCCGTGGCGGCCGCGGCGAGGGCTTCGCGATGGTCTCCGTCGGAGCGTGCCGCCGCCGCCGCCTGAGGGGCCGCTTCGCGCTCCCCCCGGTCGAAGAGGGGGACAGTGACCTCGACCACCGCCTGGATGCCCCACGTTCCGAGGGAGTCGCGGGTACCCTTGACTCCGGTGCCCAGCAGCCAGCCGCGTGTGGATCGGAGCTCCAGCTCCCGTGCGCGCCCGGCCTGGGCGGCGAGCGTGTGGGCCGCCACCCCGGGTAGCTTGCCGGCCGCCTCGAGCAGCGCTGGCCAGTCGGAACGCGCCGGTGCGGGTGGCTCGGGCAAGGATCCGGCCGGCATGAGCGGCTTGGCGTCGGCCCGGCCCATCGCCGCTGCCAGCTGGAAGCCGCGATCGACCACCTCCCCCTCTGCAGCGATGGCCTGGACGTGCGCCTCGGCGGCGTAGGTCTGTGCATCCGCTGCCTCGGCACGGGTGAAGGCGGCTGCTGCAGCGGCCTTCGCCATCCGGACCGAAAACTCCTCTGCCAGCGCTGCCTCCTGCAATGCGTCCGCCAGGGACCTCTGCGCCGCCCACAGCTCCATCCAGGCCTGGGCGGCAGCGAGGCGATGCGAAAGCGCCGAGGCGCGGGCCTCCACGGCGAGCAGCTTCCCCTCCGCGGCGAGCGAGGCTTTACGATTGCCGGATAGCCCTGAGAGGTTCCACGACTGCAGCAGGATCGCCTCACCGATGGACTTCCACTGATTGTCGAGCGGGTCCCGGGCGGCTCCCGGCTGAACGGTGAGGCTGGGGTTGGCCACCATGGACGACACCGAGCCGGCGACGCGCCGCTGCGCTTCGACGGCGGATTGTGCGCCGAGCACGGCGGGGGAGCCGTCGGCCAGTCCGAGGGCCTGATCGAAGGTGACCGGCGTTCCCTCGTCGGACACGCCCGCGCGTTCCGCGGGTGAGGAGGGTGACTGGGCCATGGACGGCAGGGACAGCCCCTGGGATGCGGCGAGCGCCAGCACCCAGGGACGGCGAAGGATTGGACCCCGGCGGAGCATTCGTCCTCGTCGCAGCAACCGCCGTGCCCGGATGCTCCAGGCCTCGTTCAACGGTTCGTGAGTTTCCAAACGGCAGTCGTGCGCGAGGCAAGAGAGCACGCGCATTCCTTGCGCCCGCCTGAGGGCCTCGAGCCAGGTTCGACTGCCTCCCCGCGTTCGCAAGCCCACATGTGCTCGAAATGGCCTCCCGATTCCATCCGACGGATGACGCATTCGCCACCGGCGCTCTCGTGCTGACTGCGCGCGAAGCCGCCCATGCGTCGGATGACCGATCCAACCCGGTGGAACCGTCCTCGAGGGCCGAACGGGCAGAACGGGCCGTATTGGCCACGGGGACAACGGCGGCCGGACGGCCAGCCACGTCCGACCGGCGCCGCGAGTTTCAGAGCGCGACGTCGAACCCGAACGCGAGGAAGTTCACCAGCGCGAAGTTGTAGACGCTGGAGTTGTCAGACCCGCCCTCGAGGATGCGGTAGCCGACGCGGCCGTCGACGGCAGTGCCGAAGCGGTAGCGAAGCCCGAGGAACACGTCCTCGGCGCGCCCCTGGGGGGCGGCGAGCGCGTCCCCGTCGAGGAGGACCGCCCAGGGTCCGGCGAACGTCCAGGCCACCTTGAAGCTCAAGAGGGGCACGACCCCCGTGTTGTTCTTCACCTGGTTGAGGCCGCCGCCGGTCAGGGAGATCGACGCCTGGCGGACCTTGGCGGTCGCCCCGAGGGCGACCTGCCACTTCTCGTCGTCGACGATGTCGTAGCGGTAGGTCAGCCGGTAGGAATCGAAGGTCCAGCTGGAGACGAGGAACGTGTTCGCCGGGAACACGGCATTCACGAAGCGGACGTCGTACGGAACCGTCCCAGTCGAGCGAATGGTCAGCGGGGCGAAGAAGGCGAAGACCTCGTTGCGGCCGATGCGGACACCCACGCGCGCGCGGTAGTACGGGGTGACCGCGGCGTGCAGTTGCTGCGTCAGCGAGAAGGTCGTCCCGCCGTCTCCGGGGATGCGGACGTCGTTGTACCCGGGGAAGGCCGGGCCGGACTCGAAGTCCACGAACGGCCGGACCTGACTCGCGTGGGCGCGGTCCGGAAGGAGGATCCCGAGGAACAGCAGCACCGCCAGCAGGCCGGACCGACGCATCATGACTCGCCCCTCGGCGTTCCCTCCTAGCATCCGGCGATGGACTTTCAAACGGGGCACTCAGCCCGGATCCGATGCCGTTTCAAGCTCGCGACCGATCCCATGGCGCACGCCCACCGAGAATGGCGCGCCGCGAGGTGATGCGTATCGCCGGGGGCGAAGCCCGAGGTTGTCGGCTCGTAACCGCACGAGATCCCTCGTAGAAAGAAACTGCATCGCGGTTGTCGATCCGGCGCCCGGCCGATCGTCGCTCGAATGCACCCACCGAGTCATGAGGAGACACGCGATGAAGGTCATGATGTTCGCGAAGGCGACCAAGCACACTGAAACGATGCAGCCGCCCACCGAGGAGGCGCTGCTCGCGATGCACCAGTTCAACGAGGAGCTGGAGAAGGCCGGCGTGCTGCTCGATCTCGGCTGCCTCACGCCAACCAGCCGCGGCGTGCGCGTGCGGTACAGCCGGGGCAAGTGCACGGTGATCGATGGGCCGTTCCCCGAAAGCAAGGAGCTGATCGCGGGCTACTCGCTGCTCGAGGTCAAGACGCTCGCCGAGGCAGTCGAGTGGGCGAAGCGTGCGCCGTTCGGCGTCGGCATGCACGACGGCGAGGAGCTGGAGGTCGAGATCCGGCCGCTGTTCGACCCGTCGGAGTTTGACGTGCCCGGCGAGGCCGAGGAGCGCGCGAAGCGGGTCGGCGAAAAGCTCGGCAAGGCGTAGCCGCGGCGCGGTGCGGTAAGCTCGTGACGAGTGAGCGACCCACACGCCGCGATCGCCGCCGTGTTTCGCATCGAATTCCCGCGCCTCGTCGCCAGGCTCGCGCGGCTCACGCGCGACGTCGGGCGCGCCGAGGAGCTCGCGCAGGACGCGGTGGTCGTCGCGCTCGAGCGCTGGCCGACCGACGGCGTGCCGGACAATCCGGGCGCGTGGCTGATGACGACCGCAAAGCGGTGCGCGCTCGACGGAATGCGCCACGCGCGCATCGTCGATGCCAAGCAAAGGCAGCTCGCCCGCGATCGCGACACCGACCTGCGCGACGTCGCCGGCGAGCTCGCCGACGCACTCGACGACGATGTCGGCGACGATCTGCTGCGACTCGTGTTCACCGCGTGTCACCCGGTGCTGCCGACCCAGGCGCGGGTCGCGCTCACGCTCCGGCTCGTCGGCGGGCTCGCAACCTCGGAAATCGCGCGCGCGTTCCTCGTCCCCGAGCCGACGATCGCGCAGCGGATCGTCCGCGCCAAGCGCACGCTCGCCGACGCGCGCGTGCCCTTCGAGGTGCCGCGCGCCGCCGAACGCGCCGAGCGCCTCGAGTCGGTGCTCGAGGTGATCTACCTCGTGTTCAACGAGGGCCACGTCGCGACCGCGGGCGCGAGCCTGACGCGGCCCGAGCTGTGCGACGATGCGCTGCGCATCGCGCGCGTGCTCGCCGGCCTCGCGCCCGACGAGCCCGAAGTCCACGGGTTGATCGCGCTGCTCGAGCTCTCGGCGTCGCGGATGATGGCTCGCACCGGTCGCGACGGCGCGCCGGTGTTGCTCGCGGATCAGGATCGCGCGCGCTGGGATCGCGTGCTCGTTCGCCGCGGGCTCGCGGCGCTTGCACGCGCAGACGAGCTCGTCGCGACGCAAGGTGCCGCCGCCGGTCGGTATCAGCTGCAAGCCGCGATCGCCGCACATCACGCGCGCGCCGTGACCGCCGAGGCGACGGAGTGGCCGCGTATCGCCGCGCTTTACGCGCTGCTCGCTCAGCGCGCGCCGTCGCCGGTCGTCGAGCTCAATCGCGCGGTCGCGGTCGCGATGGCCTTCGGCCCCGACGCCGGCCTCGATCTCGTCGACGCGCTCGTCGCCGACGGCGCGCTGGCCGAGTATCACCTGCTGCCGGCGGTGCGCGGCGACCTGCTCGCGAAGCTCGGACGCGGCGACGAGGCGCGCGCGGAATTTCAGCGTGCGGCGGAGCTGACCCGCAACGAGCGCGAGCGCGACGTCCTGCTCGCGAGAGTTCGCGATTCTGCGCTCAGCGCGTCGCGTGGTTCGTGAAGCCGCGGCAGGGGCGCTCGAGGATGAAGAAGTTCGACGCTGGGGGCGGCGCTCCTTGGGCGCGCGCGCCGGCGACGAGGTGGAGGTGACGCTGGCCGGGCGGAGCCACCGGCTGGCGATCACCCGGGTCCGGTAGCCCGGGACCGGCCGACGGCCTTCCCGACCTCCACCAGGACCAGGGCCAGCAGCGACATCCCCAGAACCCGGAGCAGGTCCCGCCCCGAGAGCGCCTCGGTGAGGAGGATGGAGGAGAGTGGCGGCCAGTACAGCGCCAGCGCCTGGAGCCCCAGCCCGCCGGCGATCGAGGCCCAGAAGGTGAGCGTCATGCTCCGGCGGGCGCGCCAGGCGTTGTCGGTGGCGGAGAGCGTGGCGAGGGTCTGCATCAGCAGCACCAGCGCCAGGGTGGCCATCACCAGGGTCTGCCCGCGGGGGCCGTCGCCGCGGCCGCGGCCGGCGGCGTAGCTCCAGAGCACCGTGCCGGCCACCAGGGCGCTCCGCAGGCCCAGGGCTCCCAGCGCCGGCCAGGTGAGGATGGGCTCCTTTGGATCCCGTGGGGGCCGCGCCATCACCCCGGGCTCGCCGGGGATGAGGACCAAAGCCATCGCCGGGAAGATGTGCACCACCAGGTTGAGCCACAGCAGCTGCAAGGGGCTCATCGGCAGCGGGAGGCCGGTCACCACCGCCACCAGCATCACCCCGATGGTGGAGAGGCTGCACAGCAGCAGGAAGTGGATGGCCCGGCGGATGTTGGCGTAGATCTGCCGCCCCTCGGCGACCGCCACCGGCAGGGTGGCGTAGTCCCCGCTGGTGACCACCAGGTCCGACGACTCCCGGGCCACGTCGGCGGCGCCGCGCCCGATGGCGATCCCGATGTCACTGGCCCGGAGCGCCGGGGCGTCGTTGATTCCGTCGCCGGTCATCGCCACCACCTGCCCTGCAGACTTGAGGGACTTGACGATCGTCAGCTTGTCCTCGGGCGTCACCCGGGCGAAGACCGCAGTGTTCCGGAGGTCGTCCCAGCGCCGCTCGGCGGTGAAGGCCGCCAGCTCCCGGGAGTCGAGGCACAGCTCCCCCGGCCCGGCGATGCCCAGCTCCCGGGCCACCGCCATCGCGGTGCCCTTCTGGTCACCGGTGACCATCACCGTGCGAATGCCCGCCCCCCGGAGCGCGCCGATGGCCTCTTTCACCCCGGCCCGGGGCGGATCGATCAACCCCACCAGCCCGGCCCACACCAGCTCCTCCTCGGCGCTGGAGGCAGCTTCCCGGGAGGCGAGGCGGCGGTAGGCGAGCGCCAGCACCCGGAAGCCGGAGGAGCCCATCGCGGCGGCGCGCTGGAGGAGGCTGCCTCGCGCCGCCTGGTCCAGTGGGCGCTCACCGTCGCGTAGCAGCACCCGGGTCGACAGCGTGGCCACCGCCTCGGGCGAGCCCTTCATGAAGGCCCAGCGTGCCCCCTCGCGATCCTGCGCCACCACCGCCATCCGCTTGCGGCCCGAGGAGAAGGCGATGGAGTGCTGCCGCTCGAAGCGCGCGGCGTCCGTCGCGCCCTTTCCCGCGAGCGCGAGCAGCGCGCCCTCGGTGGGCGTGCCGTGGACGTGCCAGCCCTCGTGGGACTCGAGCCGGGCGTCGTTGCACACCGCGGCGATCTCCAGCAGGCGGGTGAGCCGGGGCTGGTCGGCGGGGTTGACCGGCTGGCCACCGTGGTGGAACGCGCCGGTGGGCTCGTAGCCGGCCCCTTCCACCTCCACAGGCAGGTCCAGCTCCGGCAGCGCGACCCGGGTCACCCGCATCACGTTCTCGGTCAGCGTCCCGGTCTTGTCGGTGCAGATCACGGTGGTGGAGCCCAGCGTCTCCACCGACGCGAGTCGCCGCACCAGGCTGTCGCTCCGGGCCATGCGGCGCACCCCGGCCGCCAGGGCGATGGTGGTGACCGCCGGGAGCCCCTCGGGGATGGCGGCGATGGCCAGGAGCACCCCTGTCTCGACCATCAGCCAGAGGGGGATGCCCCGCAGGAGCCCGAGCACCGTCACCACCGCCGAGAGACCGATGGCGAGGAGGGCCAGGCGTCGTCCCAGCTGCTCGACGTGCCGCTCCAGCGGGGTCTGCTCGTGCTCCTGTGCCGCGACCAGACGCCCGATGCGGCCCAGCTCCGTCCCCCCGCGGACCCCGGTGATGAGCAGGCGGCCGCCGCCGCCGACCACCGTCGTGCCCGCGTAGGCCATGTCGACGCGCTCGGGCAACGGGAGCGCCGAGTCGACCGTCCCGATGGCCTTGGCCACCGGGACGCTCTCCCCGGTCAGGGCCGACTCGTCCACCTGGAGGTCGCGGACCTCGACCAAACGGCCATCGGCGGCGACGACCCGGCCGGCCGAGAGCACCAGGAGATCTCCCAGCCGCAGCTCGCGCGCGGGCAGCTCCTGCTCCAGGCCGCCGCGCACCACGTGGGCGGTGGGCGCGGTCAGGGTGCGGAGGGCCTCCAGCGCCCGCTCGGCTCGGAAGTCGGTGATGAATCCGAAGACCACCGAGAAGACCACCGAGGCGGCGATGGCGACGCTGTCGCCGTAGTGCCCCAACGCCAGCATCACCCCGGTTGCCGCCAGCAGCACCAGGATCACCCCACCCTTGAGCTGATTGAAGAGGATGCTCCAGGCGCCCCGCGAGGAGACCGCAACGTCTGCGTCGCCCAGTGGCGGCAAGGCCTCTGGAGTGAGCCCGTGCACCAGGTCCGTGTGGAGCGCCGCGGCCACCTCGGCCGGGCCGCGGGCGTGCCAGTCCGGAGACAGCGACGGCGCGGCGATGGGTTCCGTGCCGTTCGAGGGCCGGTGCCCCGGGAGCCCGCCCCTCGGCGCACCCGACTCACTCTCTCCCTCGCGCAGCTCGGTCATCTCCGCCCTCCCTCGAGCTGGCTCGCGGAGACGACGTACAATTCCGTTCGCCGGACCTCTACCACGCGGGGCGGGTGGAGGGCTGGTGTTCCCATCCGGCGGTGCACACGTTGGTCCCGCGGGAGGCGGCGTTTGCCAGGCGCCGGCCGGAGGCGCACATGGGCAGGCTCGGAAGTTTCGGGACGGTCGGATACTGGGTGGCAACGGTCGCGCTGGCGCTGGGCTTCCTGGTCACCGGGCTGATGGATCTCGCCGGGACTCGTCAGATGGCCCAGCATGTGACGGCGCTGGGTTACCCCGCCTACCTCCAGCAGTTCCTCGCAGTGGCAAAGCTCCTCGGCGCGGCGGCGATCCTCTCCCCGCGCGTCCCCCGGCTCAAGGAGTGGGCCTACGCAGGGATCACCTTCGACCTGCTGGGAGCGTCCTTCTCCCACCTCGCCCATCGCGACCCGGCGGGAGAGTTGGTGTTGCCGCTTGCCCTTCTTCTCCTCACCGCCGTTTCATACTTCTCGCGGCCCCTCGGCCGGAGACTCCCCGACTTCTCCGACTCCGTGAGCGGGAGGCTCGATCTACCGGCGTCTCCTTGAGCCTCGAGGGGCCCGGCCCGACTCCGTGAGTGTCGGCGAGGCTGCGTCTGTGCTAGCGGCAAGCCGTCGCCCTCGGTCCTCAGCCGACCCGCCGACGGAAGACCGAGAGACGCGTACGTGACGGCGCCCGAGCTGCTGGCCTGTATCACCGTGGCGCTGGTTGTTCAGCTGACCGCCGGAATCGGTGTTGCCGTGTGGCGGCGCCGGGACCGCGCAGCGCAGGCGCCAATCCCCACGGGCCTCGACACCGCTTCGGCTTCCGCTTCCTCCGCCGCGTGGCCAGGCTGGCGCGAGTTCCGCGTGGCGCGGCGCGAGTTCGAGGATGCCGCGCGAACCCAGTGCTCGTTCCATCTCCAGCCAGTCGACGGTGTCCCGCTCCCGCCCTTCAAGCCCGGCCAGTTCCTCACCTTCGCGCTGCCGCTCGAGCGCACACCCATCCGATGCTACTCGCTCTCGGATCGGCCGACGCCGACGGCCTACCGCGTCACCATCAAGAGGGTGCCGGCTCCCGCTGGGCGACCGGAACTCCCGCCCGGGGCCTCCTCCAGCTACTTCCACGATTCGCTCCACGAGGGCGACGTCATCAAGGTGAAGGCACCATCGGGCCAGTTCTTCATCGATCCGGATCCGACGGTGTCCAGCGTGCTCGTTGCCGGCGGTATCGGCATCACTCCGCTGCTGAGCATGCTGCGCTGGTGCCTCGAGGAGCAGCCCGAGCGCCCGGTCCACCTCTATTACGGACTGCGAAGTGGCGAGGGGCATGCGTTCAAGAAGACCCTCCAGGAGCTCGCTGGCTCCCACCCGAACTTCCAGCTCCACGTGGTCTTCAGCCACCCCCGCCCCGAGGACCTCGAGGGGCGTGACTTCAGGCACCGAGGGTACGTGGACGTCGACCTGCTGCGGCGGACTCTTCCGCACGGCCGCCATCAATTCTACGTCTGCGGCCCGCCTCCGATGATGCAGGTCCTCGTCCCCGCGCTGGCCCAGTGGGGGGTACCCGAGGAGGACATCCACTTCGAGGCCTTCGGACCGGCCTCCGTGCGCGCGGCGCAAGGCCCGGAGAAGGCAGCGGCCCCGAGCGTCACACTCCCGGTCGAGGTCCGATTCCATCGCTCGGGCCGGACGCTGCTCTGGGATGGGCAGGACGCGAGCTTGCTCGACTTCGCCGAGCGGCACGACGTCGCGGTGGACGCGGGCTGCCGCTCCGGTAGCTGCGGAACCTGCGAGACGCGGCTCGTTTCCGGCTCGGTCCGGTACGCCCACCGACCGGACCACGAGGTCGCCCCCGGGCACTGTCTGCTGTGCGTCGGTACGCCTCTCTCTGCCCTGGTGCTCGAGGCCTGACGACCATGAAGGCCCGACTCCTGCGCCGCGAGGTTCTTCCCTTCTTCCTGGCCCTGGGCGCCCTGGTGGCGGCGGCCCTGGCGATCGACGGCCTGCTGCACCTGGCCAAGGCAGTGTGGATCGGGCGTTACCTCGGAATCCCCGGAACGCTCCTCATCATCGGCTCGTTCGGGTATTCGCTGCGCAAGCGCAAGCTGATCACCAGCGGCAAACCGGTCACGCTGCTGCGCCTGCACGAGCGCATGGCCTGGGCCGGATCGCTGCTGGTGCTGGTGCACGCCGGCATCCACTTCAACGCCATCCTGGCCTGGCTGGCGGTGGGTGCCATGATGGTCAACGTCGGGAGCGGGCTGCTCGGGAAGTTCCTCCTCCAGCGCTCGCGCAAGCGATTGGAGGAGTCACGGCAGCGCCTGCGTGAGCAGGGCCTCTCTGCCGAGGAGCTCGAGGACCGTCTCTACTGGGACAGCCTCACCTTCGACGTGGTGAAGCAGTGGCGCGTGGTGCACTACCCGATCACCCTCGCCTTCGCGGTGCTCGCCATCGCCCACGTCGGGAGCGTCTTCCTCTTCTGGAGCTGGAGATGAAGCGCCTGGGCCTGGCGCTCATCGCGGTCAACCTGGTGGGCCTGGTGGCGCTCGCCATCGCCTATCCCGCTCAGATGTTGAGCCCGGGGCGGCTCGTGCCGGCGCACGCGGACCTCGCCAACGACTGCTCCGCCTGCCACGTCCCCTTCCGGGGGCCAGCCGTGGACCGCTGCGTCGCCTGCCATGCCTTGGCGGACATCGGACTGCGCACGACCCGGCAAATCAAGACCGCGTTCCATCAGGAGCTGGTCGAGCAGGACTGCATGACCTGCCACACCGACCACCCGGGATCGAGGTTCACCGGGCGCAGTGGCAAGTCGTTCTCGCACGCGCTCCTCCGCGCGACGACCCGTGACCGCTGCGAGGTCTGCCACGCCGCGCCGGAGACCAGCCTCCATCAGGGTCTCGGCAAGGGGTGCGCGCAGTGCCACACCAGCGACCACTGGAAGCCCGCCACGTTCAAGCATGCGCTTCTGGCCCCGGCGGTGCGCGAGCGCTGCGAGGCTTGTCACCAGGCGCCGACCACCACGCTCCACCGTCAGTTCAAGAGCGGCTGCGGGCAGTGTCACACCGTAGAGCGCTGGAAGCCCGCCACCTTCGACCATGCCAGGTACTTCGCCCTCGACGGCGACCACGACGCGCCCTGCGCGACCTGTCACCCCGGCGACGACTACCGCCGCTACACCTGCTACGGCTGTCATGAGCACACGCCGAGCAGGGTGCGGGCGGAACACCTCGAGGAGGGGATCCGCGATTTCGAGAACTGTGCCGCCTGTCACCGCGGCGGTGGCGGGGAATCCGGAGGCAACCGGCGCGACGGCCGAGGGGGCGACTGACCTGGGCGCCAGCCCTGTCACACGCGTCCACAAGCCACCGGAGGTCAGGGTCGACGGACCACCCGACGCCGGAGACTCGAAGGCCCCGGCGGCGTCACCTGAATTCGTGAACGCTGCCAGGGCCTTATCGAGAGCGGGAGACGGGGGTCGAACCCGCGACCCTCGGCTT
>Ga0208851_1000172_pt1 | contig 28791 bp, 23 predicted proteins | sample NGESurshal092012_FD_184481 | JGI IMG/M metagenome (GOLD analysis project Ga0208851, IMG submission 184481) | Arctic peat soil microbial communities from Barrow, Alaska - NGEE Surface sample 415-2 shallow-092012 (SPAdes) | ecosystem: Environmental > Terrestrial > Soil > Wetlands > Peat ... | reverse complement strand
GCGGAAGGTCCAGTAGCGGTTGCCGAAGTAGGCGACGGTCGTGGCGACCGCGACGCTGATGATCTTCGCAGTGAGCGGCTTGTTGTAGACGGGGCTGTGCGCGCTGAACATCAGCAGGTTGAACAGGCCCACGTCGAAGACCAGCGCGACGAGCCCGACGATGCCGAACTTGGCCACCTCGCGCAGGAGGTTGCTGAAGCGGGCCCGGAGCCAGCTCAGCGTCCCGCCCTCGCCGGGCTGGTGCTGGGTGAGCTCCCCGTCAGGCGAGGACATGGCCTAAGGATATCCGGCGCTCGCGCGCAGGGCGCCGAGCGCCATGTCCCGCAGCAGGGCGGCCATCGCCGGGCGGTCCAGCCGGGCGCTGTGCGGCGTGGAGTTGATCAGCCCGATGGCCGCGTGGGCCGCGGCCCGTGTCCGCTCCCGGTCCCCCTGCGGCAGGGCGCCGCGGAGCACGTCCACCCACAGCTCCACGTAGGTGCGCTGCAGCCGCCGGACCCGACGCCGGTCGTCGTCCGGCAGACTGGCCAGGTCGCGCTCGTGCACGGTGATCAACGCCGGGTGGTCGAGGGCGAACCGCACCTGCCAGTCGACCAGGGCGGTCAGCAGGTCGGCGGGGGAGCCACCCGCTGCCACCCGGGACTGCGCCTCGTCCAGCAGCACCTCGCTGATGCCGACGAGCAGCTCGGCGAGGATCGCCTCCTTGCTCGGGAAGTGGCGGTACAGGGCCGGCCCGGAGACTCCGACCGCCGCACCGATGTCGTCGATGGACACCCCGTGGAAGCCGCGCAGCGCGAACAGCCCGGCGGCCGCACGCAGGATCTCCTCGCGCCGGGACGGCGCGCTCAGGGTCCGTCCGGCCGGGAGGGGTGCGCTGGCTCGTGCCACGCTGGGATCCTAGACGATTGGTGTTAGCAACCGCTAACATCTGGTTAGTCATCGCTAACGCCAGGGTCAGGCCAGCCGACGGGAGGTCCGATTGTCCGGCACCGTGCTGCGCAGCTCCGCCGACCCGGCCAGCGCTGCTTTCGCAGCGAACGACGCGGAGCACCGGGCGCTGGTGGCCCAGCTGCACGAGCGGCTGGCCGTCACGCACGCCGGTGGCTCGCCCGAGTCACGCCGCCGGCACGTCGAGCGCGGCAAGCTGCTGCCCCGCGACCGCGTCGACGCGCTCGTGGACCAAGGCTCGCCGGTCCTCGAGCTGTCCCCGCTGGCGGCGGACGGCGTCTACGCCGACGACACGCCCGGCGCCGGGATCATCACGGCGGTGGTCAGGGTGTCCGGCCGGGAGTGTGTCGTGGTGGCCAACGACGCCACCGTGAAGGGCGGCACCTACTACCCGATCACGGTGAAGAAGCACCTGCGCGCCCAGGAGGTGGCGCTGCACAACAACCTGCCGTGCGTCTACCTGGTCGACTCGGGCGGGGCGTTCCTGCCGCTGCAGGACGAGGTCTTCCCGGACCGCGACCACTTCGGCCGGATCTTCTACAACCAGGCCACCATGTCCGCGCGCGGGATCCCGCAGATCGCCGCCGTCCTCGGGTCCTGCACGGCCGGTGGGGCGTACGTGCCGGCGATGAGCGACGAGGCCGTCATCGTGCGCGAGCAGGGGACGATCTTCCTGGGCGGCCCGCCGCTGGTGAAGGCGGCGACCGGCGAGGTGGTCACAGCCGAGGAGCTCGGCGGGGGCGACCTGCACTCGAGGGTCTCCGGTGTCACCGACCACCTGGCCGATGACGACACCCACGCCCTGCACCTGGTCCGCGACATCGTGGCCGGCCTCGGACCGCGCCCGGCCGCCCCCTGGGACGTCCAGCCGTCGGAGGAGCCGGTGGTCGACCCGGGCGAGCTGTACGGCGTCGTCCCGACCGACCCGCGCACGCCGTACGACGTCCGTGAGGTGATCACTCGGCTGGTCGACGGCAGCCGGTTCGTGGAATTCAAGAAGGAGTACGGGGCCACCCTGGTCACCGGCTTCGCCCGGATCCACGGCCACCCGGTCGGGATCGTGGCCAACAACGGGATCCTGTTCAGCGAGTCGGCCATGAAGGGCGCGCACTTCATCCAGCTGTGCGACCGCCGGAGCATCCCGCTGGTGTTCCTGCAGAACATCTCCGGGTTCATGGTGGGCCGTGAGTACGAGGCCGGTGGCATCGCCAAGCACGGCGCCAAGATGGTCACCGCGGTGGCCTGCGCCCGGGTGCCCAAGCTCACCGTCGTCATCGGCGGGTCGTTCGGGGCCGGCAACTACGCGATGTGCGGCCGGGCGTACTCGCCGCGGTTCCTGTGGACGTGGCCGAACGCCCGGATCTCGGTGATGGGCGGCGAGCAGGCGGCGTCCGTGCTGGCCACTGTCCGCAAGGACCAGGTGGAGGCCAGGGGCGGGGTGCTGCCCCCGGACGAGGAGGAGGCGCTCAAGGCTCCGGTCCGTGAGCAGTACGAGCGGCAGGGCAACCCCTACTACGCCACCGCCCGGCTGTGGGACGACGGCGTCATCGACCCGCTGGAGACCAGGACGGTGCTCGGCCTGGCCCTGGCGGCCGCCGCGAACGCGCCGCTGGAGCCGGTCGGCTACGGCGTCTTCCGGATGTGAGAGGGAGCCCCATGACCGACTCGCCCTCCGCGGCCCACCGGGTCTTCGACACGGTGCTGGTCGCCAACCGCGGTGAGATCGCGGTGCGGATCATCCGTACCCTGTGCTCGCTGGGCATCCGCTCGGTCGCGGTCTACAGCGACGCGGACGCGAACGCCCGGCACGTGCGGGAGGCCGACGGCGCCGTCCGGCTGGGCCCGGCCGCCCCCGCCGAGAGCTACCTGTCGGTCGAGCGGGTCGTGGCCGCCGCGGTGCACACGGGCGCGCAGGCCGTGCACCCGGGCTACGGGTTCCTGGCCGAGAACCCGCGGCTGGCCAGGGCCTGCGCGGACGCCGGTCTAGTGTTCGTGGGACCGCCGCCCGAGGCCATCGAGGCCATGGGCGACAAGATTGCGGCGAAGGCCGCGGTGGTGGCGGCTGGCGTCCCCGTCGTGCCGGGCACCACGGCGGCCGGCCTCGCCGACGACGAGCTGGTGGCGGCCGCCGCCGGGGTCGGCTACCCGGTCCTCGTCAAGCCGTCGGCGGGCGGCGGTGGGAAGGGGATGCGGCTGGTCCGCGACCCGGGCGCGTTGCCGGCCGAGCTGGCCGGGGCGCGGCGCGAGGCCAGGGCCGCGTTCGGTGACGACACGCTGCTGCTCGAGCGGTACGTCGAGTCGCCGCGGCACATCGAGGTGCAGGTGCTCGCCGACGCGTACGGCCACGTCGTGCACCTCGGCGAGCGCGAGTGCAGCCTGCAGCGTCGGCACCAGAAGGTCGTCGAGGAGTCGCCGTCCCCGCTGCTCGACGACCGGATGCGCGACGCCATGGGGGCGGCCGCTGTAGCCGCCGCCCGGGCCTGCGGCTACGTCAACGCCGGGACCGTCGAGTTCATCGTGCCCGGGGACCGGCCCGAGGAGTTCTTCTTCCTGGAGATGAACACCCGGCTGCAGGTGGAGCACCCGGTCACCGAGCTGGTGACCGGCCTGGACCTGGTCGAGCTGCAGCTGCGGGTCGCCGCGGGAGAGCCGCTCGAGCTGCGCCAGCACGACGTCGTGCTGCGCGGGCACGCGGTCGAGGCGCGGGTCTACGCCGAGGACCCCGACCGCGGCTTCCTGCCGTCGACCGGGACGGTGCTGGCGCTGCACGAGCCGACCGACCACACCGGGGTGCGGGTCGACTCGGGGCTGGACGTCGGCACCCGGATCGGCGGAAGCTACGACCCGATGCTGGCCAAGGTGGTGGCCTGGGGGCCCGACCGGGACACCGCGCTGCGCCGGCTGGACGACGCCCTCGGTGCCACCGTGGTACTCGGCGTGACGACCAACGTGCCGCTGCTACGGGACCTGGTGCGCCACCCCGAGGTCCGCGCTGGTCGGCTGGACACCGGGCTGGTCGAGCGGGTGCTGGGCGAGCACGCCACCCCGAACGACGTCCCTGGCGACGTGCTCATGGCCGCGGCGCTGGAGCACCTGCTGGCGCTGGAGCCGGAGCCCGGGGCGGGGCCCTGGGAGGTCCCCGGCAGCTGGCGGCTGGGTGGCCCGGCCTGGGCCACCTGGCGGTTCGGCTTCGGGGCGGCCGAGGGCGGTGTGGTACGCACGCTCGGCCGGGCCGGCCAGGCCCAGGTCCGGATCGGTGACGGCGAGCCGGTGCCCGGCAGCGCCCGCATCGACGGTGGGACCCTGCGCGTGACCCTGGCCGGAACCAGCACCCGCTACGCCCACGCCCGCGACGGGCGCACCGTGTGGCTGGGCCGTGGCGGCCGTGGGTGGGCGCTGCGCGAGACCGAGCCGTACCGCAGCGGCCGGGCCGGTGGCCGAGTGGCTGCCGAGGAGCTGTTGCGTAGCCCGATGCCGGGCACCGTGCTGCTGGTCCACGTCGCGGCCGGCGACGTGGTCGTGGCCGGTCAGCCGGTGGCCGTCGTCGAGGCCATGAAGATGGAGCACGTGGTGAGCGCCGCCTACGACGGCGCGCTGGCCGAGCTGTACGTCGTCCCCGGCCGGTCCGTGGCGCTGGACGAGCCGCTGGCCCGGGTGGTGCCGCAACCCCCTTCCGTTCCCGAGCAGGAGTGACCGGACATGCCCGACTTCCGGCTGGACGCCGACCTGGAGCAGCTGCGCAGCACCGCGGAGGAGTTCGCCCACGACGTCATCGCGCCGTCCATCGGCGAGCTGTACGAGGCCGGCGCCTTCCCGTACGCGATCGTCGAGCAGATGGGCCGGATGGGGCTGTTCGGCCTGCCCTTCCCCGAGGAGCACGGCGGCATGGGCGGGGACTACTTCGCGCTGTGCATCGTCCTCGAGGAGCTGGCCCGGGTGGACTCCTCGGTGGCGATCACGCTCGAGGCGGCGGTGTCGCTCGGCGCGATGCCGCTGTTCCGGTTCGGCTCCGAGGAGCTGAAGGCCCGCTGGCTGCCCCGGCTCACGTCAGGGCAGGCGCTCGGAGCGTTCGGGCTCACCGAGCCCGGGGGCGGGTCGGACGCCGGCGCGACCCGGACCACCGCTGTGCTCGACGGTGACCACTGGGTGATCAACGGGTCGAAGTCCTTCATCACCAACTCCGGGACCGACATCACCGACTTCGTCATCGTCACGGCGGTCACCGGCGAGAAGGCCGGTGGCGGCAAGGAGATCTCCGCGATCCTGGTGCCGTCGGGCACGCCGGGGTTCACCGTCGAACCGTCGTACTCGAAGGTCGGCTGGCGGTCCTCGGACACCCATGGGCTGTCCTTCACCGACTGCCGGGTGCCGGCCGAGAACCTGGTGGGGGGGCGCGGCCGTGGCTACGCGCAGTTCCTGCAGATCCTGGACGAGGGCCGGATCGCGATCGCGGCCCTGTCGGTCGGGCTGGCGCAGGGCTGCGTGGACGAGTCGGTGCGCTACGCCAACACCCGCGAGGCGTTCGGTCGCCCGATCGGCCGCAACCAGGCCGTGCAGTTCCTGGTCGCGGACATGGAGATGCGCGCCCACACCGCCCGGCTGGCCTACTACGACGCGGCCGCGCGGATGCTGCGCGGCGAGCCGTTCAAGCGGCAGGCCGCGATCGCCAAGCTGTTCGCGTCCGAGGCGGCCATGGACAACGCCCGCTACGCCACCCAGGTGCACGGCGGCTACGGGTTCATGAACGAGTACGCCGTTGGCCGGTTCTACCGCGACGCCAAGGTGCTGGAGATCGGGGAGGGCACCTCCGAGGTGCAGCGCATGCTCATCGCCCGCGACCTGGGGCTGTAGGCCGACGCGAGGGCCCCGGACCAGCGCGGTCCGGGGCCCTCGCGCTCATGTGGGGCTAGGACGCGAGATCCCCACGGCGGCGGCGGCTCGAGGCCACCAGGACGGCCCCAGCGGCACCAGGCCGGCGCCCGCCAGGACCAGGGCCAGGGGCAGGGGCAGGCTGCCCGCGCCGGTGTGCGGCAGGACGGTTGGGACGACGACCGGTTCGACCGTCGACGGCTTCGCCCCCGGGATCACGACACCCAGGACGCAGTCCTGGTCCGCGGTGGTGGCCGAGGAGATCTCCGAGCCGTCGACGAGGACGGCGACCGTGTAGGGGTTGCCGACCGCGGTGTAGGTGACCGACTGCGTGGCGCCGGCAGCGACCGTGACCGGGCCGCCCCCGGCCGTGCCGTCGACGGTGATCTGGAAGGTGGCCGACGCATCGCCCACGTGGGCGGTCAGGTTCGTCAGCTCGATCTCGGTCTTGGCGCAGGTGGCCTGGACCGAGGCCTGCGGGTTGGCGGGCCCCGGCTTGGTGACCGGCGGCGGGGTCACCGTGTTTGGCTGAACCGTGCACGTCGCGGCCCCGATGGTGACGTCCCAGGTCTTGACTGTCTGCTCGCCGCGCATCGCGATCACCGTGTAGTCACCGGCGGCAACGAGACCGTGCCGTCGATCGGGGTGGGCTCGTTGTCCGAGTCGGTCACCACGAAGTAGTAGCCGACACCCTTGACCACGGTGACCGTGATGGACCCGTCCTGCGGCGTGTTCGCCTCGGAGCAGGTCTCGTCCGTCACCTGGGGGGGTCGGCGGGGTGCTGGGCTGACAGTCGCCGGCCAGGCTGACCAACGAGGAGTCGGTCTGGTTGTAGCCGTCGGTCCAGGTGCCGACCACGGACAGGGCGGCGGAGCTCGCCGTCCCGGGCACGCCGCTGTGGGTGACCGTTGTGCTCTGGTACGGCGTCGACGGGCTGGCGGCGATCTTCGCGGGCAGCCCGGTCAGGGGGCCTCCGCCGGAGGAGGACTTCAGGGCCACGTCCTCGGGCAGGTTGAAGTCGTTCTGCAGGGTGTAGGTCACCGTGCAGGTTCCGTCGGCCTGGCAGGCGGCGGGTCGCCGGCCCCGAGTCCGGGTGGAAGGTGCCCGCGGGTTAGCCTCCCGTCGGACTCATTGATCGTCCCGCCGTCGCGGAACTGTTGCCGTGGGCCGGAAGTCCTGCGGTCACTGGGTGTAACCGAACCGATGACCCCGTTCGCCCGGGGTTGTCACCTTGCGTCAATGACTGGTGGACGCAGCGTGAACGGGTCGGGCCGGTATCGTGCGCTGCGTGCCCGACCTGCCCGCAGACTTCCCGGTCGTCGGCGTGGTGGGCGGTGGCCAGCTGGCCCGGATGATGCAGCAGGCGGCCATCGGGCCCGGCATCCGGCTGCGGCTGCTCGCTGACTCGGCCGACGACTCCGCTGCCCAGGTCATCAACGACGTCACCGTCGGCGACTATCGCGACCTGGCCGACCTGCGCGCCTTCGCCGCGGGCTGCGACGTCGTCACCTTCGACCACGAGCATGTGCCCACGGCGCACCTGCAGGCACTCGAGGCGGCAGGCGTCGCGGTGCGGCCCGGCTCGGCGGCGCTGGTGCACGCGCAGGACAAGCGCGTGATGCGGGCCCGGCTGCAGGCCATCGGCGTGCCGGTGCCGCGCTGGGTCCCCGTGGACACCGCGGACGACCTGGCCGCGTTCCTCGCCACCGCGGACGACGGTGCGGCGGTGCTGAAGACCGCACGCGGGGGATACGACGGCAAGGGCGTGCGGATCGTCCGCAGCGTCGACGACGCGGCCGACTGGCTGGCCACGGGGCAGCCGCTGCTCGTCGAGGACGTCGTCCCGTTCACCCGTGAGCTGGCCGTGCTGGTGGCCCGCTCACCCTCGGGGCAGGCGGCGGTCTACCCGGTCGTCGAGTCCGTCCAGGACCACGGCGTGTGCCACGAGGTGCACGTGCCCGCGCCCGGCATTGCCGAGGACCACGCGCTGGCCGCCCAGGCGGCGGCGCTGCGGATCGCCCGGGAGCTCGAGGTGACCGGGGTGCTCGCGGTCGAGCTGTTCGACACCGCGGACGGCGTCCTGGTCAACGAGCTGGCCATGCGGCCGCACAACACCGGGCACTGGACGATCGACGGGGCGGTCACCAGCCAGTTCGAACAGCACCTGCGGGCCGTGCTCGACCTGCCGCTGGGCTCGACGCGAGCGTTGACGCCGCACGCCATGATGGTCAACGTCCTCGGCGGCGACCTCGACGACCTCTACCCGGGCTACCTGCACTGCCTGGCCCGTGACCCCGAGCTGCACATCCACGCCTACGGCAAGCGACCGCGGCCCGGACGCAAGCTCGGACACGTCACGGTCATCGGCTCCGACCCGCACGACCTGGCCGAGCGGGCCCGCCACGCGGCCGCGTACCTGAGGGGCGACATCGATGAGTGAGCAACCGCTGGTCGGCGTGGTCATGGGCAGCGACTCGGACTGGCCGGTGATGCAGGCAGCAGCCGAGGCACTCGCCGAGTTCGGCGTGCCGCACGAGGTCGATGTCGTCTCCGCGCACCGAATGCCCCGCGAGATGATCGAGTACGGCGCCACCGCCGCCGACCGGGGCCTCCGGGTGCTCATCGCAGGCGCCGGCGGCGCCGCGCACCTGCCCGGGATGCTGGCCGCCGTGACCCCGTTGCCGGTCATCGGGGTCCCGGTCCCGCTCGCCCACCTGGACGGCCTGGACTCACTGTTGTCCATCGTGCAGATGCCCGCCGGTGTTCCGGTCGCCACCGTCGCCGTGGGGGCGGCCCGCAACGCGGGGCTGCTCGCCGTGCGGATCCTGGCCACCGCCGACGACGCGCTGCGTGCCCGGATGGGCGTGTTCCAGGCGGACCTGAACGCGCAGGCCACGGCCAAGGGGGAGGCGCTGCGCCGGCGGGTCGCCGGGGGCAGCGCGACCGGTTTCACCGGCTGAGGGGTCTCACCAGCCAGCCAGTCGGGGTCCCTCGATCGCCGGGCACCGGTCCATGACCACGTCCAATCCCGCCGCGTGTGCCCGCTCGGCCGCAGCCTCGTCGATCACGGCCAGCTGCAGCCACACGGCACCGACCCCGACCGCGATGGCCTGGTCGACCACCGGCCCGACCAGCGTCGAGTTGACGAACAGGTCCACCACGTCGACCGGGAACGGGATGTCGGCCAGCGTCGGGTAGCCGGTCTCGCCGTGCACCGTGTCCGCCCTCGGATGCACCGGCACGATGCGCAGGCCGTGCCGCTGCAGCGTCGCCGCCACGCCATAGGCTGGCCGCCTGCTGTTCACGCTCAGGCCGACGACTGCCCAGGTGGCGGTCCCGGTCAGCAGCCTCCGGATGACGTCGTCATCGGCCCACCCGGTCCACGGCCGATCGGTCACGGACGACCCATCGCGCGGTACGTCCAGCCCGCCGTCCGCCACCGCTTCGCGTCAAGGGCGTTGCGGCCGTCGACGATCCGGGGCGTGGCCACGGCTGGCGCCAGCGTGACCGGGTCGAGCTGCTTGAACTCGTCCCACTCGGTAAGCAGCAGGACGACGTCGGCGCGCTCACAGGCCTCGACCACCGAGTCGGCGAAGCCCAGTGTCGGGAACAGCGCGCGGGCGTTGACCATCGCCTCGGGGTCGTACACGGTGACCGCGGCGCCCTGCAGCTGGATCTGGCCCGCCACGTTGAGTGCCGGGGAGTCACGCACATCGTCGCTGTCCGGCTTGAACGCCGCACCGAGCACGGCCACCCGCTTGCCCAGCAGCGAGCCATCGCACTGCTCGCGGGCCAGCTCGACCACTCGGGTCCGGCGTCGCATGTTGATCGCGTCCACCTCCCGCAGGAAGGTCAGCGCCTCGGAGGCGCCCAGCTCGCCGGCCCGGGCCATGAACGCACGGATGTCCTTGGGCAGGCAGCCGCCGCCGAAACCGAGGCCGGCGTTGAGGAAACGGCGTCCGATCCGGGGGTCGTAGCCGATCGCGTCGGCCAGCTGAGCGACGTCCGCCCCGGCGGCCTCGCACACCTCGGCCATCGCGTTGATGAACGAGATCTTGGTGGCCAGGAACGCGTTTGCGGCGACCTTGACCAGCTCGGAGGTGGCGAAGTCCATGGTCAGGAACGGGGTGCCGGCGCCGATCGGTCCGGCGTACACCTCCCGGAGCACGTCCTCGGCATGCTGCGAGCGGACGCCGACGACCAGCCGGTCGGGGTGCAGGGTGTCGGCGACGGCGTACCCCTCGCGCAGGAACTCCGGGTTCCAGGCCAGCTCGGCGGCCGCACCGGCCGGCGCTGTCGTGGCGATCAGCTCGGCCAGCCGGCCGGCGGTGCCCACGGGCACGGTCGACTTGCCGACCACGAGCGTCGGCCGGTCCAGGTGCCGGGCCAGCGACTCGGTCGCCCCGTCGACGTAGCGCAGGTCGGCCGCGTGCTCGCCCTTCTTCTGCGGGGTGCCGACGCACACGAAGTGCACCTCGCCGAAGCTGCCCGCCTCCTCGAACGAGGCGCCGAAGCGCAGCCGCCCGGCCTCCAGGTTCTTGCGCAGCACCGGCTCCAGGCCGGGCTCGAAGAACGGCACCTCGCCGGCGTTGAGCCGGGCCACCTTGTCCGGGTCGACGTCGATGCCGAGGACGTCGTGGCCGAGCTCGGCCATGCAGGCCGCGTGCGTGGCGCCGAGGTACCCGAGGCCGATGACGGTCATCCGCATGCTCATGATCGGACCCTACCGGCGGGGTTCCGGGCGGCCGCCCCCACCACTCGGCGGACGGCCGAACCGTCGCTCTGGCCGCGGGATCCCGTGTCAGGACTTGCAGGGGTTGTTGTCCGCCGCGGACGTCGTCTGCACCGGGGCGCTGCTGGTTGCGGTGGCCGCCGGGGCCGCCGTCACGGTGACCGCCTTGGCGCCGGAGTAGGACGAGCCGACGACCACTTTGAAGACCTTGCCCTGCCCGGGGACGGCGACCGCGGTGGCTCCCGGGAGTGCCGCCAGCACGGTCTTCAGGGACTCGTTCCAGCTCGGGTCGTACCGCACGACGGTCTGGCTGGCCCCGGTCGTCGCGGCGTTCGCCGCCGGCCCGGCCAGCACGAAGCCCAGCTGCTGCAGGTCGTTCGCGGCGCGGCCGGCGAGGCCGGCCACACCGGCCCCGTTGAGGACCACCAGGCTGATCTGGGACGGCGCAACCGTCGGCGCGCTGGCCGTCGTCGTGGTCGGGGCGGTGGTGGCCGGCTTGACCAGGGGCGTGTCGGTGCGGAAGGCGTTGAAGACCTGCTGCGCCTTGGCGTCGTCCCACAGCACGGTCGAGCCGATGCCGTTCACCGAGTAGTCGACGTTCGCCATCGGGATGGTGGCGAACACCACGTTCCCGGCCGCGACGCTGCGCATCGAGGTGGCCAGGTCCAAGATGTCCGCCCGGCTCAGGTCCGGGTCGGTCGTGACGGCGGCCAGCACAGCGTCCAGGAAGCTGTTGAGCCTGATCGGGTTGAGCAGGATCTGGGAGCTCATGGCCCGGCGGAACAGCGCCGCCAGGAAGGCCTGCTGCCGGTCGATCCGGCCGAGGTCGGCCCGCGGGTCCACGTAGCGGGCCCGGACGTACTTCAGCGCGGTGGCACCGTCCAGCTGGGTGGTCCCGGCCGGGATGTTCAGGCCGGACTTGGGGTCGTTCAGCGCCTTGGGCGTGCAGATCGGCACCGTGCCGACCGCGTTGACCATCCGCACGAAGCCGTCGAAGCCGATCTCGATGTAGTGGTCGATGTGCACCCCGGTGTTGGTCTCCACCGTGGCCACGGCCAGCTGCGGGCCGCCGAACGCGTAGGCCGCGTTCAGCTTGTTGTGCGACTCCGGGTGCTTCTTGCCCACCGCGTCGGTGTAGGCGGGGATGGTGACGTAGGAGTCCCGGGGCAGGCTGAGCAGAGTCGCGGTGCCACGGTCCTTGGAGATGTGCAGCAGGATCATGGTGTCCGACCGGCGGCCGCCCGCGTTGGTGGCGGTGGCCGAGCCGACGTGCAGCTCGGCGATCTCGTTCCTGCTCAGCCCGGCCCTGCTGTCCGAGCCGACCAGCAGGATGTTCTCGGCCGAGCTGCTGACCTTGGCCGGCCGGTTCCTGAGCCCGTCGAAGACGGACACCCGGGTGATCTTGCTCTCGTAGTGGTTGGCCACGCCGTTGCCGACCAGGCTGAACCCGACGGTGACCGCGGCCAGGCTGCCGGCCACCCAGGCCAGTGGCCGCCGGGAGCGGGACCGCCGGGCACCGGACGCCGTCGCCGCGGGCCGGCGCGGACCGCGAGGGTCCAGCTCGGGCGGCAGCGATGAGCGCGTGCTGCCAGCGTCGGTCATGGGTCGGGTCCTCCGGGGGCTGTCGGGCCGGGCGCGGATTCCGGCCGGCTCATCGAGGGTACGACGCTCGACGGCCTCCCCGGGTTTCGTGCCGGCCCGCAGCGTGTCTCGTGTCACAGCCGCACGGGCCCGGTCGGTTACCGTAGAACCCCATGACGACCTCGCCGGATGCGGCCGCCTCGGACGCCGCGTGGCCCCCGGTATCCGTCGTCATGCCGGTGCTGGACGAGGAGCGGCACCTGCGGGACGCCGTCGGCCAGGTGCTGGCCCAGGACTACCCCGGCGAGCTCGAGCTGGTCATGGCGCTGGGCCCGTCCCGGGACCGGACCGACGAGATCGCCGCGCGGCTGGTGGCCGAGCACGGCGGGCGGGTCCGCACGGTGCCCAACCCCAGCGGGACGACCCCGGCCGCGCTGAACTCGGCGATCGGTGCCGCGCGGCACCGGATCGTCGTCCGGGTGGACGGGCACGCCCTGTTCCCGACGGACTACGTGCGCACCGCCGTCGAGGTGCTGCAGGAGACCCGGGCCGACAACGTCGGCGGCATCATGGCGGCGGAGGGGGTGACCCCGTTCGAACAGGCCGTGGCTAGGGCGATGACCTCGACGTTCGGCGTGGGCAGCTCCCGGTTCCACACCGGTGGCGGGGCCGGTCCCGCTGACACGGTCTACCTCGGCGTGTTCCGGCGGGAGGCGCTCGAGCGGGTGGGCGGGTACGACGAGTCGTACCTGCGGGCCCAGGACTGGGACCTCAACCTGCGGATCCGCCGCAGCGGCGGCGTCGTCTGGTTCACCCCGCGGCTGCGAGTGTCCTACCGGCCCCGACCCACGCTCGGCGACCTGGCCCGGCAGTACTTCGACTACGGCCGGTGGCGGCGCACCGTGATGCGCCGCAACCAGGGCACCGCCACCCTGCGCTACCTGGCACCGCCCACCCTGCTGGCCGGGCTCGCGGCGGCCGCGGTGCTGGCGCCGTTCTGGCCGCCGGCGCTGCTGGTGCCCGCGGGGTACCTCGGCCTGGTCGTCGTGGCCACTGCCTGGACCGGGACCGGGCTGCCGCCCGCCGCTCGGGCCGGGCTGCTGCTGGTCTACCCGACGATGCACCTGTCCTGGGGGGCCGGCTTCCTCACCAGCCCCCGCACCCTCGCCGAGGTGCCGCGCGAGCCGGCGGACACCGCCGCCTGACATGCGCGTGCTCATGCTGGTCTGGACCGACGTCGCCACCGACAACCGGGTCCTGCGGGAGGCCGAGACGCTGGTGGCCGCCGGGCACTCGGTGCACATCGTCGGGCGGCACATCCCGGAGGAGTTCCAGCCGGCGCCGGGCATCACCGTCTCCAGCGCCGGCGGCTCCTCCGCGCTCAAGCGGGCCGCGGGGGACCGCACCTCCCGGCCGCTGCCGGCCCCGGCTCGGGCGGCGCGCTGGGTGCTGATGCCCACCCACGTCGCGTCTGCGCACCGGGCCTGGGTGCAGCGCGCCAGGGCGGACGCGGCGGGCCGCACGTTCGACGTCGTCCACGCGCACGACTTCACGGCGCTGCCGCTGGGCGCCGAGCTGGCCGGCCAGCACGGCGTCCCACTGGTGTACGACACCCACGAGTACTGGTACGGGCGCCCGGCGTCCGGCCGCCCGACCCCGCTGGTCCGCCGTCGGGAGCGGATCGAGGAGGCCCGGCTGGGCTCGACCGCGGCGGCCGTCATCACCGTCGGCCAGGGTGTCGCCGACCAGCTCGAGCAGCTGCACGGCTGGCGGAACGTCACGGTGGTGCGCAACACCTTCCCCCCGGCCGACCCCGCGCTGCGGACGCCAGCGCTGCCCGAGAGCCCACGCGGAGCGGTCTACGCCGGCCGGATCGCCCCGCTGCGCGACCTGGAGACGCTCGTCACCGCCGCCGCCGAGCTGGCTCCGCTGCAGATCACCATGGTCGGTCCCGCCGACGACACCTACCGGGCGCGGCTCGACGCCGGGACCACGCAGGTGCTGCCCGCGGTCAGCGTCGAGGAGGTGGACCGGCTGCTGCGGACCGCGGGGCTGGCCCTGGTGACCCTCGCGGACCGGGGGGACAACCACCGGCTGGCGCAGCCGAACAAGCTGTTCCACGCGATCCGGGCCGGTGTCCCGGTCGTGGCCGCGGACATCGAGCAGCTGGCCCGGGTGGTTCGGCAGTACGGCATCGGGACGCTGTACCGGCCGGGTGACGCCCAGTCGTTGGCCGGCGCCGTCCGCGAGGCGGTTCGCCGCTACCCTGAGCTGCTCGCGGGGGTCGGCGCGGCCGCTGACGACTTGTCCTGGACCCGTGACGGCGCCGCTCTCGTCAGCGTCTACACCCGGCTGGCCGAAGGAGTGGGCGCGTGAGCGACGTGGCGCCGCACCTCGTGCTGATCGTCGGCAACCCGATGCAGCACGACGCCAGGGTGCGCAAGACGGCGCTGTCCGCCACCTCGTTCGGGCTGCGGGTGACCGTGGTGGCCCTGACCGCGGGGGAGCAGCAGTTCGAGGAGGAGATGGGCCCGGTCCACGTCGTCAACGTGCCGGCCGAGTACCTGATGAAGGACCGGGCGAACGACCTGCGCCGGCTGCGCCGCCGGGTGCTCTTCCCGTTCGGCTACGGGACGCTGCTGGCCGCCAGGGCGGAGGCCCGCCGGCGGCGCATCGCCGACCTGGACCTCATGGTCGAGGCGGGTCGGCAGGTCAGCCTGCCGGCCTCCCCGCGGGCGGCCGCGTCCACCTGGTCGCGCGCCCGCCGCAAGGCGGTGAAGAACAGCAACCGGGTGCGCCGCAAGGTGGTCGTCGTGCGCACCAAGGTGGGCCGGTTCTACACCGGCCGGCGCTTCCCACTGAACGACCAGCGGGCCGCCCGCTGGTACGCCCACCGGCCCACGGGGAACTGGCGCCGGCTGCTGCCGGAGTACCTCGACCTGGAGATCGCCTTCGGGCCGGTCCTCGACGAGCTGGACCCGGACCTGATCCACGCCAACGACGTGAACATGATCGGGATCGCGTCGAACGCGGTCGACCGGGCCCGGCTGCGCGGGCGCGACATCAAGTGGCTGTACGACGCGCACGAGTTCGTCCCCGGGATGTCGCGCTACCACGCCGACCGGATCGCCGGGATGGCCGACCACGAGCAGGAGTACATCGGCCGAGCCGACACCGTGCTCACCGTGAGCGAGCCGATCGCCGACGCCATCCAGCAGCGCACCGGGCTGGTCGAGCGGCCGGTCGTGGTGCTCAACACGGCCTCCGGCGTCCGGCCAGCGGACCGTCCCCGTCCGTCGGTCCGGGCCGCCGCCGGTGTGCCGGACGACGTCCCGCTGCTGGTCTACAGCGGCAACATCGACCCGGACCGCGGGGTCACCACGCTGGTCCAGTCCCTGGCCCACCTGCCGTCCGACGTCCACGTGGTGATCGTCACCAACGCGCCCACGGACAACCGGTACATCCGCACCCTCGTCGACACGGCGGAGGCCGCGGGCACCGCCGGGCGGCTGCGCTTCGCGCCGTACGTGCCCGGGGAACAGATCATCGACTACCTGTCGACCGGGACGATCGGGGTGCATGGGCTCAACCATGTGCCCAACCACGAGATGGCGCTGCCGAACAAGCTGTTCGACTACCTGCACGCCGAGCTGCCCATGGTGGTGAGCGACGTCAAGGCGATGGCCGAGCTCATCCACCAGCTCGGTGTCGGCGAGGTCTACACCGCGGGGGACCCGGCCTCGCTGGCGGCAGCGGTCCGCACGGTGGTGGCCGACCTCGACCGCTACCGCAAGGCGCTGACCGCCGACCCCGAGGTGCTGCGCCGGTTCTCCTGGGAGCGCCAGGCGGAGACCCTGCGGGCGGTGTACGGCCGGCTGCTGGGCCGTGAGCTGGCCGCGCCCCCTCGATGAGCGACGACCTCGGCCCGGCCCCGCACGTCGTCCTGCTCGCCGCCGGCGACGTGCTGTCCGACCGGCTGGTGCTCGAGCACGCTCAGTCGCTCGCGGCGGCCGGGCTGCAGGTCACCGCGCTGGGCGCCGGGGCAGCGGCCGACGTCGACGTCGCCGGGGTGCGGGTGCTGCGAACCCCCGTGCCGACGACTGCTCCCGGCCGCAGCCACCGGCTGCGCCCGAGCCGGGCCGTGCGCCGGGCGGTGGCCGGGCTCGAGGCCGGCTACGGCGAACGGCTGGACGCGCTGGCGCCGGACGTCGTCCAGGTCCACGACCTGGTCGCCCTGCCGGTGGCCGCGGCCGCTGTCGCGCGAGCCGGGGCGAAGGGCCGCGCCGTCCGGCTGGTCCTGGTCGAGCGCCCCGACGGTGTGCCGCCGGGCCGCCGTCACGCGGCGCTGCGCGCGCTGCGGCGCGAGCACGCCGTGGACGTCGTCCTCTCCGCCTCGTCGCCGGTCCTGCCTGGGGCCCGGGTGCCGGCCGCCGAGGCCGGCCCGCTGCTGGTCTGCCCGGTCGGACGCCGGACGAGCGGGCTCGAGACGCTGGTCGATGCGCTCACGCTGCTCCCCGAGGCCCGGCTGACCCTGCTCGACGACGGCACGGCCGACCTCGCCGACCTGCTCGAGCGGGCCGGCCAGCACGGGGTTGCTGACCGGCTCCAGGTGGCCGGCGTGGAGCAGGACCGCGACGAGCTGCTGGGCTCGGCCGCACTCGCGGTGCTGGCCCTGGTTGAGCCCCAGGACCATGACCTCACGCTGCCGACCGCCCTGTCGGCCATGGTCGGTGCCGGGCTGCCCGTCGTGGCCGGCCAGGGCCACGCCGGGGTGCCCTGGCTGGCCGAGCTGGGCCTGGGCGTGCCGTTCGGCTCCGGAGACCCGGCGGCGCTCGCCGAGTCGGTGCGCCGGGTGCTCGCCGACGTCGACGTCTACCGGGCCCGGCTGTCCGGTCCGGTGGTCCGCTCGCTGCTGTCCCGGCCGGAGCAGACCGCCCAGCTTCGGGCGGCCTACCGGGGGCTGTTCGGCCCGCTCTCCGCGGCCGACGCAGGCGTCACCTCGGTGTGGGTCGGCCCCACCAACAGCGCCGGTCAGGGCTACGCGTGGGCGCGGGCCCTCGACCGGTACCACCCGGACGTCCGCACCGAGGTCTGGACCCTCGACCGGATCTCCTCCTTCGTCTTCCCGACCGACGTGCGGGTCCCTCCGGAGTCCTGGGGGTCGCGGTCCTGGTCCCTGGCCCACCGCCGGGACGTGCGCCGGCGGTTCAGCCACGTGCTCATGGAGTCCGGTCTCGGCGTGTTCGGTGCGCTCGGCGGGGGCGAGCTCGGTGGTGACCTGGCCGCGCTGCGCCAGGCCGGTCTCTCGGCGGGGGTCGCGTTCCACGGCTCCGAGGTGCGCAGCCCGCGGCTGCACCGGCAGCTCGAGCCGACCTCGCCGTTCCAGGATCAGGACTGGGACCTCGCCGTGCGCCTGCAGCAGACCTGCGACCGGATCATGCGCCAGCTCGAGGACTTCGACGGACCCCGGTTTGTCAGCACGCCGGACCTGCTGGACTACGTGCCCGAGGCGCAGTGGCTGCCGGTCGTCGTCGACCCGGTGGAGTGGGCGCCGGGGCCGCCCGTGCTGGAGCGGGCCACCCCGGTGCTGCTGCACGTGCCGTCCAACCCCGAGCTCAAGGGCAGCGCGGTCTTCGAGCCGATCGCGCAGCGAATGGCCGAGCGCGGCCTGGTCGAGTACCGGCGCGCCGACAACGTGGCCGTCGAGGACATGCCGGCGCTGGTCCGCGACGCGGACCTCGTCTTCGACCAGTTCTCGCTGGGGCTGTACGGCGTCCAGGCGGTGCAGGCGATGGCCGCCGGCCGGGTGGTGGTCAGCTACGTGGGCGACCGCATCCGGGCCCGGCTGCCGGTCCAGCTGCCGATCGTGGAGGCCACCCCGCAGACTCTCGTCGAGGTGGTCGAGCGGCTGCGCGACGACCGCCACGCCGCCAGGGAGCAGGCCGCGCGGGGTCCGGAGTTCGTGGCCCGGTTCCATGACGGTCGGCTGGCCGCGCAGACCCTGGCCCGCTGGGTGAGCGGCTCGACCCGATCGGAAGGAACCCCGGCATGACCGGTCCAGGAAGGCGGCCGCGGGTCGCCGTGCTCGTGGGCAACGACATCGAGGTCGATGCCCGCGCCCGCAAGTACCTGCGGACCTTCGCCGAGGCCGGGCTCGACGTGGTGGGGGTCGGTCTGGCTGCCGCGGACGACGAGGTCGTGGTGGACGGCGTCCGGGTGGTCCGCCGGGCCGCCCGCAAGGGTCCGGCGGCCGACCGGGCGCGGAGGGTGACCGGCGGGAAGCTGCGCCGTGGGGTGGCCAAGGTGCGTCGGCGGGCCGAGCGGGCCTGGCGGCAGGGCGCGCTGCCGAAGGCGGTCGCCGCGACCGGACGGTTGAGCCGGGACCGGCAGCTCGATGTGTACCTGCGCAACCCGTGGCTGGCCCGGTGGGAGCAGGTGCTGCCCGAGCTGGTCGCCTACGAGGAGGTCTTCGGGCCGCTGCTCGACGAGCTTTCCCCGGACGTGGTGCACCCGCACGACGTCTTCCTGCTCGGCGTGGCCGTGCGCTACGTGCGGCGAGCCCGGGCGCAGGGCCGCCAGGTGCATCTGGTGTACGACGCGCGGGAGTACCTGCCCGGTCTGCCCAACCCGCCGGCTCGGGTGACCGCCGCCTACGTGGCGCACGAGAAGGAGTTCCTGCCCGAAGCGGACCGGGTGATCACCGTGTCGGACCCGATCGCCGACGAGCTGCAGCGGACCTTCCGGCTGCCCCGTCGTCCGGTGCTCGTCCTCAACGCGCCGATCATCGACCCGGAGCGGCCCGGGACGCCGACGGTGCGGGCCGCCGCGGGCGTCCCGGACGACGCGCCGATCGTCCTCTACGGCGGCGGCCTGGCCGAGGCCCGCGGCGTGCACACCGTGGTCGAGGCGCTGGCCCAGCTGCCGGGGGTGCACCTGGTGGTCGTCTCGCGCGCGCCGAGCCACTACACCCGGCAGCTGGTCGCCAGGGCCGCTGAGCTGGACTGCGCGGACCGTTACCACGAGGTCGACTTCGTCGAGCCGTCCCAGGTGGTGGCCTACTTCCGCTCGGCCACTGTCGGCATCGTGCCGTTGTTGCACGCCGGCAACCACGACTGGGCGCTGACCAACAAGTTCTGTGAGTACGTCCAGGCCGGGCTGCCCGTCGTCACCAGCGACACCGAGGTGCAGGACCGGCTGGTGCGCAGCCTCGGCATCGGTGAGGTCTTCCCCGCCGGGGACGTCGACGGGTGCGCCGCCGCGCTGCGGACCGTGCTCGGTGACCTCGACCGCTACCAGGTCCCGCTGCGTGACCCGGACCTGCGGTGGCGGTTCTCCTGGCCGGCGCAGGCCGAGGTCCTGCTCGACCTGTACCGCGAGCTGCTCGGCCCGCTGCCGGTCGACGCAGAGGCCGGTGTGCGGGGTGTGGGCCGGAAGGATGAGACACTGGGCGGCGCATCCGTCGACGACCCCAGAGGTAGCACCCCGTGACCACTGCTGCGAGCGCTCGCCGCTCCGAGTTCGAGAGCAGCATTCAGGTCTTCGAGCCGCACAGGGCGTCACTTCCCCCCGTGCGCCCGTACCTGCGCGAGTTCTGGCGCCGCCGCCGGTTCGCCTACGAGCTGTCCCGGACCACCCAGAAGGCCGCGAACTTCGACAGCCCGATCGGCTCGGTCTGGCTGGTGCTCAACCCGCTGCTGCTGGCCTTCGTGTACTTCCTGCTCATCGAGGTCATCTCCGGTGGGGCGAAAAGACCGGCCGGGTGGTCCTCCTTCCTGCACATCGTGATCGGGCTGTTCACCTGGACCCTGGTCGCCAGCTGCATGTCGGTCGGTGCCACCTCGGTCACGGCCGGCGGCAAGCTGATCCTCAACCAGTCGTTCCCACGTGCGCTGCTGCCGTTCTCCTCGGTGATCACCTCGCTGATGAACTACTGGCCCACTATCCCGGTCTACCTGGTGATGTACGGCCTCGGGCTGGTCTTACTGCCGCACGTGCCGCCGGGGCAGGGCAGCACGGGGCTGGTAGGCCCCACCTGGGCGCTGCTCTGGCATCCGGTTCTGGTGGCGCTGCTCGTGATCACCGGCTACGGCCTCGCGATGATCTTCTCCACGATGACCGTGTACTTCCGGGACACCACCAAGTTCCTGTCCTACGTCCTGCGGATCTGGCTCTACCTCAGCCCGGTGCTGTACCCCGTGTCCGCCATGGTCGACAAGTACGAGAAGGTCTGGCCACCGCTGGGCAAGATCATGATCTATGGGAACCCGCTCGGCCCCGTCCTGGGTGTCATGAACGACATCTGGATCGAGGGCGTGTCCCCGTCCCCGGCGCTGCTGGCCGGCGCGATCCTCTGGGCCGCCTTCCTGCTGCTGTTCGGTGGCTGGTTCTTCGTCTCCCGGGAGCGTGACTTTGCCGTCCGACTCTGACCTCGCCGTCAAGGTCGAGGATCTGTGGATCCGCTACCGCACGTCGTACGAGGCCAACCAGACGCTCAAGGGTGCCGTGCTGAAGCTCGGCAAGCGCAGCGAGCGCCGCAAGAAGAGCGTCCGCGTCGTCGAGGCCGTGAAGGACGTCTCGTTCGACGTCCACAACGGCACCGTGCTCGGTATCGTCGGTGCGAACGGGGCCGGCAAGTCCACCCTGATGCGCGCCGTCGCCGGGATCCTGCCGCCCACCGAGGGGCGGATCACGGTCAATGGCCGGGTCAGCACGCTGCTGGCGCTCGGCGTCGGGTTCAACGCGATGCTCTCCGGCCGGGAGAACATCATGCTGGGCTGCCTCGCGGCCGGCCTGGAGATGGACGAGATCCAGGACAAGTACGACCAGATCACCGAGTTCGCCGACCTCGGTGACTTCATCGACCTGCCGATGCGCACCTACTCCTCCGGCATGTACGGCCGGCTCGCGTTCGCCGTCTCGGTGCACATGGACCCGGACATCCTGCTCATCGACGAGGCGCTGTCCGCCGGTGACGCCGCGTTCAAGGAGAAGTCCTTCTCCAAGATGCGCGAGCTGTGCGAACAGGCCCGCACCATCCTCATCGTCAGCCACGCGCTCGGCACCATCCAGGAGCTGTGCACCGACGCGATCTGGATGCACAAGGGCGAGCTGGTGCGCCAGGGGACCCCGGAGCAGATCACCGAGGACTACCTGCGGTTCCTCAAGGTCGGCGAGTCCGCGCTGACCCTGGAGGACGTCTGACGACCGGGCGCCGTCCCGACGTCACCGTGCTGAGCACCGCGCACGACGTCGCGGACGGCCGGCTGTTCCGCCTGGTCGAGGCGATGGAACGGGTCGGGCTGGCCGTCGAGGTGATCGGCCGGGGCGACCCCTCCGACGGCCCGCCGGGGGCGGACGTGAGGACCAGGCCCCGGGCCGGCCGGTTCGGCCGGGCGCTGGACGCCGTCCGGCTGCCGCTCGCCGCGCGCGGGCGGGTGCTGGTCACCCTCACCCCGGACCCGCTGCCGGCCGCTGCGCTGCGCCGGCTGCTGCGCCGCGGCCCCTACGTGGCGGACTGCCAGGAGGACTACCTGGCGCTGCTGTCCGACCGCTCCTGGGCCACCGGCGCCACCGGCGTGGTCGCCCGCGGGGTGGCCCGGGCAGCCGTGGCACTCGCCGGCCGGGCCGACCTGACCCTGGTCGCCGACGACCACGTCCCGCCGCGGCAGGCCCGCCACCGGCTGGTCGTCGTCAACCTGCCCTCCGGTGGGTACCTGCCGTCGCCGGTCGACCCCGAGCCGGCACCTCGGGCGCTGTACGTAGGCGACGTCCGCCGCTCGCGCGGCCTGCGCACCATGCTCGCGGCGGTCGAGGCGGCCCCGCGCTGGCAGCTGGACGTCGTCGGCCCGGTGAGTGCCGAGGACCAGCCCTGGCTGGACGAGTGGCTGTCCTCCTCACCCGCCGCGCACCGGGTGCGCATCCACGGGCGCCGCCCGCCGCGGGAGGCCTGGGCGCTGGCGGCCGGGGCGTGGGTGGGGCTGGCCCTGCTCGACCCCACACCGGCCTTCGCGGCAGCGATCCCCAGCAAGGTCTACGAGTACTTCGAGTGCGGGCTGCCCACACTGGTGACCCCGCTGCCCCGCGCCGCGGCACTCGTCGAGCAGGCCGGGGCCGGCCAGGTGGTCACCGACGCCGCCGAGGCGGCCCGCGCGCTGGAGGAGTACGCCGACCATCCGGAGCTGCACGCGGCCCACCGGCTCGCGGCGCTGGACTGGGCCAGGCGGCGGGCCGCCGACCCGTCACCGTACGACGAGCTGGCCCGCCAGGTGACGGCGCTGGCCGTGGGAGGGCGGTCCCGATGACCTCGTTGCGGTACGGCCGGATCACCCCCAGGCGGCTGGCCGGTGCGCTGCGCCGACGGGTCCGGTGGAGGGTGGACGCGGTGCGCCCGGTCCCGGTCGAGGAGCTGCCGCCGTTCCCCGACCTGCCGGACACGCCGGTGCGGCTGGGCATCGGCCCGGCCAACTTCGCCGGGCAGGGCTGGGAGTGGAAGCGCGCGGTCGAGACCCACCTGGACGGCGTCAGCGCCGAGGTGTTCGCCGTCCAGGGCAGCGGGCTGAACTTCCCGGCGGACCGGCCGATCGACGGCCGCTGGTACCGGGTGCGGGCCTGGCAGGACCGCCAGGAGCAGCGGGTTCTGCACGAGTACACGCACCTGCTGGCCGAGGCGGTCCGCCCGGTCATGGGGCTGAAGTACGGCGACACCCTCGGCGCCGAGCTGGCGGTGCTCGCGGCCGCCCCGGTGCGGGTCGCGGTGCTGCTGCACGGCTCGGAGGTCCGCCGGCCGGACCGGCACGCGGAGCGGCACCCGCACTCGCCGTTCCACGACCGGGACTGGGAGCTCGGCCGGGTCCTGCAGGACCAGTCGGAGCGGCTCGGCCGGATCGTGGCCGAGTTCGACGGGCCCACGTTCGTCTCGACCCCCGACCTGCTGGACGACGTGCCGGGCGGCACCTGGCTGCCGGTGGTGGTCGACCCGCGGCTGTGGCACTCCGACCGGCCGGTGCTGGAGCGGGACCGCCCGGTCGTGGTGCACGTCCCGTCCAGCGCCAAGATGAAGGGCTCCGAGCTGGTCGACCCAGTGGCCCAGCAGCTGGCCGACGAGGGCGTCATCGACTACCGGCGGCTGGCGGGGCTGCGCCCTGAGGAGATGCCCGCGGTCGTCGCCGACGCGGACATCGTGCTGGACCAGTTCGCCCTGGGCTCCTACGGCGTCGCGGCGGTGCAGGCGATGGCCGCCGGCCGGCTCACTGTCGGGCACGTCGCCGACCACGTTCGGGCCCGGATCCCGGTCGACCTGCCGATCGTCGACGCCACGCCGGACACGCTGCGCGAGGTCCTGCTCGGACTCCTCGCCGACCGGGCGGCGGCCCGCGCCGTCGCCGCCGCGGGGCAGCGCTACGCTCACGAGCAGCACGACGGGCGGGGGTCCGCCGCCGTGCTGTCCGGGTTCCTCGGCCGTCCGCTGGTGGGCTAGCACTGGTGGGCTAAGTCACGAACCGGCCGTCCCGGGGCGAGCGGCCGCGACGGCTACCCTTTAACCGCCCCAGCCAGACCCCGGAGGAACTCGCATGACCGTGCACGTCCAGCCGTCGGCCGACGTCGACGACCGCGCGCAGATCGGGGACGGCTCCTCGGTGTGGCACCTGGCCCAGGTCCGCGAGGGCGCCGTCCTCGGCAGCCACTGCATCGTCGGCCGCGGCGCGTACGTCGGGCCCGGCGTGCGGATGGGCGACAACTGCAAGCTGCAGAACTACGCCCTCGTCTACGAGCCGGCGGTGCTGGAGGACGGCGTCTTCGTCGGGCCGGCCGCCGTGTTCACCAACGACCACTACCCGCGTGCGGTGGCTCCGGACGGCACGCTGAAGTCCGCCGCCGACTGGGAGCCGGTCGGCGTCACGGTGCGCCAAGGCGCCTCGATCGGCGCCCGCTCGGTCTGCGTCGCACCGGTCACCGTCGGCCGCTGGGCGCTGGTCGCAGCGGGGAGCGTGGTTCTCAAGGACGTCCCCGACTTCGCCCTCGTCGCCGGCGTCCCGGCACGCTTCGTCCGCTGGGTCGGCAAGGCCGGCGTGCCGCTCGAGGCACTCGGCGACGGGCGCTTCCAGTGCCCGCAGACCGGCGCCATGTACACCGAAACCGATGGAACCCTCACGGAGGTCAGCGCATGATTCCCGCCGCCAAGCCCCTCATCGGAGACGAGGAGCGCGCCGCCGTCGACCGGGTGCTCGCCAGTGGCATGGTCGCCCAGGGCCCGGAGGTGGCCGCCTTCGAGCAGGAGTTCGCCGCTTTGGTGGACGGCCGCACCTGCGTCGCGGTCAACTCCGGCACGTCCGGCCAGCACCTCGGCCTGCTCGCCCGCGGCGTCGGCGCCGGGGACGAGGTCATCGTGCCGTCGTTCACCTTCGCGGCGACCGCGAACTCGGTGGCGCTGACCGGCGCCTCCCCGGTGTTCGTCGACATCGAGCCGAACTACTTCTGCCTCGACCCGCGGGCCGTCGAGGCCGCGATCACCGAGCGGACCAAGGGCATCATGCCGGTGCACCTGTACGGGCACCCGGCCGACATGACCGCCCTGCTGGACGTCGCCGAGCGGCACGGCCTGGAGATCTACGAGGACGCCGCTCAGGCCCACTCCGCGAGCTGGCAGGGCCGCCCGGTCGGCACCTTCGGCGCGTTCGCCATGTTCAGCCTCTACCCGACGAAGAACATGACGTCCATCGAGGGCGGCATGGTGTCCTGCGCCGACGACGAGACCGCGCGGATGGTGCGGCTGCTGCGCAACCAGGGCATGGAGCGGCAGTACGAAAACGAGGTCGTCGGGCTGAACAACCGGATGACCGACGTGCACGCCGCGGTGGGCCGGGTGCAGCTGCGCAAGCTGGCCGGCTGGACCAAGACCCGCCAGCGCAACGCCGCGTTCCTCAGCGCGAACCTCGAGGGCGTCGTGGTGCCCCCGACCGCCCCGGGCGCGGCGCACGTCTACCACCAGTACACGATCCGGGTCACCGAGGACCGGGACCGCTTCCGGACGGCGCTGGCCGAGGAGCACGGAGTCGGCTCCGGGGTGTACTACCCGATCCCCAACCACCGGCTGCCGTCGTTCCGCCGCGAGCTGGACCTGCCCGAGACCGAGCGGGCCGCCAGCGAGGTGATCTCGCTGCCGGTGCATCCGTCGCTGTCCCAGGGCGACCTCGAGCAGATCGTGCACGCGGTGAACACCGTGGCCAAGGCCGGCGCCTGATGGCCAACCTTCGGGCCGGGCTGATCGGCCTGGGCATGATGGGCCGCAACCACGCCCGGGTGCTGTCCTCCATGGACGGCGTCGACCTGGTCGCCGTCGCGGACCCGGCCGGGGACAAGCACGGCGTCGCCGGCGGCCTCGCGGTGCTGGGCAGCATCGACGAGCTCGTTGCGGCCGGACTCGACTACTGCATGGTCGCGGTGCCGACGGCGTTCCACACCGACGTCGCGCTGGCCCTGGCCGACGCTGGGGTGCACGCTCTCATCGAGAAGCCCCTGGCGTTCGACGTCGCCTCCTCGCAGCAGATCGCGGACGCCTTCGAGTCGCGCGGCCTGGTCGGCGCGGTGGGTCACATCGAGCGGTACAACCCGTCGCTGCAGCAGATGCGGGCCCGGCTGGAGGCTGGCGAGCTGGGCGCGGTCTACCAGGTCGCGACCCGCCGCCAAGGCCCGTTCCCGTCCCGGATCGCCGACGTCGGCGTGGTGAAGGACCTGGCCACCCACGACATCGACCTGACCGCCTGGGTGGTCCAGCAGCCCTACCGCTCCGTGTCGGCGCGGGTCGCGCACAAGAGCGGGCGCCAGTACGAGGACCTGGTGGCCGTCGTGGGCCAGCTGTCCGACGGCACCATCACCAACCACCTGGTGAACTGGCTGTCGCCCATGAAGGAGCGGGTCACCGTCGTCACCGGGGAGCGCGGCACCTTCGTGGCGGACACCATCAGCGCCGACCTCACCTTCTTTACCAACGCCTCGGTGCCGACCGTGTGGGAGGAGAACGCCAAGTTCCGCGGCGTCCTCGAGGGTGACGTGATTCGCTACGCGTTCCCCAAGCCGGAGCCGCTGCGCACCGAGCACGAGACCTTCCGGGACGCGGTGCTGGGCAAGGACGTCGACATCGTCACGTTGCGCCAGGGCATGGCGACCGTCGCCGTCGCGGAGGCGGCCATCCGCTCGGCCGCCGAGGGCCGCACGGTCGAGATCTCGGCGGGCTGACCCTCGGGCCGGAGCCCGGGTCAGCGCAGGGCGTCGGCCAGCACCCGCACCACGGCCTGCGCCGCGTGGCCGTCGCCGTACGGACGGCCCTGCGGCACGGCCGGGGCCGGCCGGACCGCGACCCCGGCCACCGCGGACAGGTCGGCGTCCAGCACGTTCCAGCCGTCCGCGAGGGTCTCCACCCACTCGGTCTCGGTGCGCAGCGTCGTGCAGGGGACGCCGAGCAGGTAGGCCTCCTTCTGCAGCCCCCCGGAGTCGGTGACCACCCCGCGCGAGTGCAGCACCGCGGACACCATGTCCGGGTACGGCAGCGGGGGCGCCTGCCGCAGCGAGCCGGCCGCCAAGTCGATGCCGAAGGTCGACGCCCTCGCGACCAGCCGGGGGTGCGCCAGCAGCACGACGGGCAGCGGCAGCGCGGCCAGCGCGCCGACGATGGCGGCCAGCCGCTGCGGGTCGTCGGTGTTCTCGGCCCGGTGGATCGTCGAGACGAGGTAGCCCGCGGTCGGGTCCACGCCAGGCGGCAGCGCCGGGGCCCGGTCCCGCACCCCGTCGCGGACCAGGAAGCACACGTCGGTCATGACGTCCCCGACGAGCACGGACCGGTCGGCCAGGCCCTCCGCCGCCAGGTGGCCCATGGCCACCTCGGTCGGCGCGAGCAGCAGGTCGGCCGCGTGGTCGGTGAGCACCCGGTTGTGCTCCTCGGGCATGGCCCGGTTGAACGAACGCAGGCCGGCCTCGAGGTGCGCCACCGGCAGGTGCAGCTTCACCGCGGAGACCGCGCCGGCCAGGGTCGAGTTGGTGTCCCCGTAGACGAGCACCCACTCCGGTGCGTGCTCCTCGAGCACGGCGTCTAGCCCGGCCAGCATCGCGCCGGTCTGCGCGCCGTGCCCGCCGGAGCCCACCCCCAGGTGGACGTCGGGCGCCGGGATGTGCAGGTCCTCGAAGAAGACGTCCGACATGCGGTTGTCGTAGTGCTGTCCGGTGTGCACGATCACGTGCTCGTGACCGGAGGCTGTGAGTGCGGCCGCGACGGGGGCCAGCTTGACGAACTGGGGACGCGCGCCCACGACGCTGAGGACCTTCATGGGGGCGGACGGTACCCTAAGCGTGCCCCTCTCCCCGTCCCCCGCGAGGCTGTCCCAGTGAAGATCACCGTTGTCGCCCTCGGCAAGATCGGCCTACCGCTGGCCGTCCAGTTCGCGACGCGGGGGCACCAGGTCGTGGGCGCCGACATCGACCAGCGGGTGGCCGACCTGGTGAACGCGGGCACCGCGCCGTTCCCCGGCGAGGCGCACCTGGCCGAGCTGCTCGCCGAGGCCGTCGCGGCCGGCCGGCTGACCGCCACCACCGACACGTCGACGGCGGTCGCCGAGAGCGACGCCGTGGTCGTCGTCGTCCCGCTCATGGTCGACCCGGAGGGTGTCCCCGACTTCGCCGCGATGGACGCCGCCACCAAGGCGATCGCGGCCGGGCTGCAGCCGGGCACCCTGGTGTCCTACGAGACCACGCTGCCGGTCGGCACCACCCGCAGCCGTTGGCTGCCGCTGCTCGAGGAGGGCAGCGGCCTGGTCGGCGGCCAGGACTTCCACCTGGTGTTCTCCCCGGAGCGGGTGCTCACCGGTCGGGTGTTCGCCGACCTGCGCAAGTACCCGAAGCTGGTGGGTGGTCTGGACTCCGGGGGAGCGGCCCGCGCCGTCGAGTTCTACTCCCAGGTGCTCGAGTTCGACGAGCGTCCGGACCTGGCCCGTCCCAACGGCGTTTGGGACCTCGGCAGCGCCGAGGCCGCTGAGCTGGCCAAGCTCGCCGAGACCACCTACCGGGACGTGAACATCGCGCTGGCCAACCAGTTCGCCCGGTTCGCGGCGGACAACAACATCGACATCTACCAGGTGATCGAGGCGTCGAACTCCCAGCCGTACAGCCACATCCACCGCCCCGGGATCGCGGTGGGCGGGCACTGCATCCCGGTCTACCCGCGGCTGTACCTGTGGCGGGACCCGCACGCGACCGTCGTCCGGGCTGCCCGCGAGGCGAATGCGGCGATGCCCGACTACACCATCGGACTGCTCGAGGGGGCGCTCGGTGGCCTGACCGGCCAGCGGGTGGTCGTGCTCGGGGCCTCCTACCGCGGCGGGGTGAAGGAGACTGCGGTCTCCGGGGTGTTCCCGACCGTGGCGGCGCTGCTCGCCCGTGGCGCGCGGGTGCTGGTGCACGACCCGATGTACAGCGACGACGAGCTGGCCGCGTTCGGCTGGACGCCCTACCACCTGGGCGAGCCGGTCGACGCCGCCGTCGTCCAAGCCGACCACGCCGAGTACCGCGAGCTGGACGCCGACGACCTGCCCGGCGTCCGGGTGCTCGTGGACGGCCGCCGGGTCACCGACCCGGCCCGCTGGGCCGGTGTCGACCGCCGCGTGGTGGGTTCCGCC
>Ga0208851_1000171_pt1 | contig 28814 bp, 30 predicted proteins | sample NGESurshal092012_FD_184481 | JGI IMG/M metagenome (GOLD analysis project Ga0208851, IMG submission 184481) | Arctic peat soil microbial communities from Barrow, Alaska - NGEE Surface sample 415-2 shallow-092012 (SPAdes) | ecosystem: Environmental > Terrestrial > Soil > Wetlands > Peat ... | reverse complement strand
GATCACCGTCATGCGGCGTCCCGATCTCGGCCCGCCCGCCCAATGCCACCGGCATTGCACCGATCCTGCGTCCTTGTCTGACGGCGCCGCCGCCGCGGCATTTCCGGCCCGACATTCCGACCTGCAGCTCGTACGTGAGCAGCTCGCCCGCCACGGCCTCCGGCGGTCCCGCGGTCGTGATCGCGAGGCCCGCCGCGCCGGCGGTCTGCGCCGCAGCCGGCTCAGCGGCGCCCAGCAGCCCGGCGGCCAGCGCGGCGCACAGGATCAGGCGGGCCATGCGTCAGCTCTTCTGCGAGGACCGTCCGCCGCGCGCCCGGCATGGCGCTAGGCCTTCTTCACCCGGAACGCCCCGCGCATGAACGGATGGATGCGGCAGAAGTACGTGTAGGTGCCGACCGGGAGGTTCTTCGGCGTGGACCAGGTGTCGGTGCCGATGCAGCCGTTGGAGATCACCTTCACGAGCCCGCCGACGCCGGGTCCGTCGCAGTTGGACTTGTCGGTCGGCGTGTTGACCGCTGCGGTGATCGGAATCGTCCCGACGTTGGCGGCGCCGTAGAGGCCCGAGCTGATCGTCGCGCCGTAGCCGAGCTCACCGGAGTCGAAGGTGCGCGGTCCGGCCGCGAGCGGGTAGCCGATGCCGCCCGTCAGGTTGCACGGGGTCTTGCACGCGGTGATCGAGTGGTAGCGGATCGTCAGCGGGGAGTCCTCGTTGACGAACGTCAGCGCCTGCTTCTGCGTGATGACGGGCGGCAGCCCCTTCCTGCCGCTCGTCGACAGGTCGCCCTGGCCGTAGGTGAAGTTCTTGATGACGACCTTGTCCATCAGCGGGCCGTTGCGCAGCTTGACCGGGTTGCCGAGCCCCGGGTTCGGCTTGCGCACGCCGATGTCGATGTTCTCCTTCAGGCGCCCGTGGGTGAGGCGGTTCGTCTGATCGATCTGGCCCGTGAACGGATCGACGCCGCCCGGGACCGGTGCGTCGGTGAGCTGGGCGACCATGATCCCCATGACCTCGTACCACGAGGCCTTGCTCGTGTCGTAGGTCGCGTGCACGCTCAGCACGTCGCCCTTCTTGACGTTCACCTTCCAGGCGGAGGTCGTCGCTCCCATCGCGACGTCCCAGGAGACGGCACCGGCCGGTTCGAAGTAGTTCGCCTTGGAGCGGAACACCCGAACCGTCCTGCCGTCGCGCGTCACGTCGAGGTCGGTGTAGAGCCCGCCCGGATGCAGGTGGCCCGCCGTCCCCACGAGCGTCCCGTCGTGGGTGGCGACCCACTCGTTCAGGTGCTGTCCGGCCGGGTACGGGTTCTTGGCGTTGTCCGGGAACGTGAAGCTGCCCTTCCTGCCACTGCCGCGCAGCGCGTCGAACACCGGGTAGGCCTTGCCGCCCTCGACGTCCATCCACTGCGTGTCGACCTTCGTGATGCTCGCGGCCTGCGGCGCGGTGTCCGGGATGAAGTACAGCGTGTACGTGATGTAGACCTCTTTGGGCGTCGGCGTGAGGTCGTGGATCATGTGGTTGATGAGCCAGCTCTGCCCCGTGGTGTAGCGCCAGCCGAACCCGGGCGGCGCGTTGAAGTACGTCTTCTCCTCGCCGGCGGCGAACGTCGGCTTGAGGTCGACGAGCCAGACCGCGTGGTGCAGGTGGACCTCGGTGACGGGCGGCGACTTGCCGTCGGAGGCGTTGACCAGGCCCGGGCGGAAGCCGACGATCCAGCCGTTGACGTCCGGGCGCTGCTTCTGGACGTCGATGCTGATCGTGTTCTGGCCCGGCTGGATCTTCAGCGGGCCGAACTTGTACTTCAGGACCTGGGCGCCGGGAGGCGGCGCGGGATCGGAGACGGGGATCGACGGCGTGGTCGCGGCGAAGGCGCTGGGGCCGTGCGCGGCATTCGCCGCAGGCGCGCTCAGGCCGAGCACCGCGAGCGCTGCGATCACGACGACCATCAACTGCCTGTGCTGCCTCATGCCGATCCTGTCTTCGAAGGTGTGGAGCGGCCGTGGGGCGTCATGAACGCGAGCGGGACACTCGATCCCGCCTCACGGCGCACCGACGTGATGCGCCTCCCCTCCTGCACCGCGTCGCGAATGCTACCGACCGCGTGGTCAGTTCGAGCCGGAAGCTCGTCCAGTGCCGGCGTGACCGCCACGAGGCCCCACAGCCGTGCCGGCCCCTCACGGTGCTCGGCCGGCGGCGTGGGAGGGCCGACGACCTCGAGCACGACGTCGCCGGCCCACAGGAACGCCTGGCGCAGCGGGCGCTCGGGCGTGCCGGCGTCGCGCTCGCGCCGCACCTCGAGGCCGATCGCGCGCAGGGCGGAAAGCGTGCGGCCGAGGTCCGGCGTGGTGAGCACGACGTGGTCCAGCCGCGTGGCGCCGTTGGGATGCTCGGGGCCGGGGCCGTCCGCGCCTGCGCCCGCAGGCGCGGTGCGGGTCGCGACACCGTCGACCTGCGCGGGCAGCGGCTGCTGGGCGCGCAGCTCCCAGGCGAGGATCCCCTCCCCCGCCTCGCGGCCGAGCAGCCGCACCGTCACGCCGCCGATGCGGCACGTCCCGTCGCGCGCGACGGTGAACCCCAGGCGCCGCCAGACCTCGGGCGGGTCCCCGACGTCGAGGGCGTGCAGCGCGGGAAGGGCGCCCTGCCTCACCGGTTGCGCCGGCGCTGCGCCCGTGCTGCCTTCTGCTTGGCGCGGGTCTTCTGCTTGGAGCGCTGCGCGCTCTTGTGGGCCGAGGGATCGAGGTGGGCCGCCTCGCTGTCGCCCGCGCTGATCGGCGCGCGGCGGCGCGCGTCACGGGCGATGAACAGGCCGATGCCGACGATCACCACGACGCCGCCGGCGACGATCAGCAGCGCCTGCCACGTCTTGATGCCGCCGCTGCTCGAGGTGGTCGTCTGCGTCGTCGTCGTCGGGGTCGTCGCCGTGGTCGGCTCCGACGGCAGCGGGGCGAACGGTGTCTGCTGGGCGACGGCGGGCGCGACCGGCAGCGCCAGCAGGGCGGTGACGGTCAGTGCGGCGATGAGGCGGCGAATGTCCACGGGCGCGCACCCTATCCGGAGAGGCGGCGATCGGCGACGCTGGCTATCGTGGGGTCATGCCGCCGAAGGCCCGACAGATCCGGATGGACCAGCGCACCGCGATGGCCGACATGCAGGCGCTCGAGCAGCGCTCCGACGAGGAGCTCGAGCGCGAGCAGAAGTACCGCTCGGCCGCCCTGTCGATCCTCGGCGCACGCGCGGCCGAGCGCTACGACGCGGACGCTTCGCGCGACTACTTCCGCCGCGCGATCGCCGCAGCGCGCCCGCAGGAGCGGATGCAGATCCGCCGCATGGCGGACGCGTCGATCGCGCTCGCCGAGCGCCGCCCCGACGACCTGAAGGCCGCGGTCGAGAAGCTCGGCCAGGAGGCGCCCTCCAGCCGCCAGCTCTGGCTGCTGCGGATCGCCGGCCTGCTGGCTCCCAGCCCGGGCGCGAGCATCTGGGTGCGCGTGCGCGGCATCGCGCTGATCATCCTGCTCGTGGTCGTGCTGCTCGCGATCGGCTTCGGCCTGGTCGAGCTCATCGCGATCCCGTTCGGTGGGACGTCGACGGGCATCGCGCTGATCCTCGGCGCCCTGCTGATCCTGCTGATCCTCGGCGTCCTCGCGCTGGTCGGGCGCAGGCGCCAGGGGAAGGCGCGCGCCGCGGCGCGCGCGGGTTAGGCGGGACCCCTCCTCGCCTCGGCAGATGTGCGGCCGCTACTCCCTTGCGACGCCGAACCTCGCGTCGGTCCGTGAGCGTTTCGCGCTCGGCGAGGGCATTCCGCTCGAGCAGCGCTTCAACATCGCTCCGGGCCAGGACGTCGTGGCCGTCACGACCGACCGCGAGGGCGCGCGACGCGGCGACGTGCTGCGCTGGGGCCTGGTGCCGCATTGGGCCGAGTCGCCGAAGGTCGGCTACCGGATGATCAACGCGCGCGCGGAGACCGTGCGCGGGCGCCCGGCGTTCCGCGACGCGTTCGAGCGGCGCCGCTGCCTGATCGTCGCCGACGGCTTCTTCGAGTGGCAGCCGCGCGATCATGTCGCCAAGCAGCCCTGGTGGATCACCCGCGCCGACGGCGAGCCGTTCGCCTTCGCAGGACTGTGGGCGAGCTGGCGCCCGGGACCCGATGTCGAGCCGCTGCGCACCTGCACGATCATCACCACGCAGGCCGGCGACGCGCTGCGCGACATCCACCCGCGCGTGCCCGTGATCCTGGAGCCCGGTGCCGAGGACGCGTGGCTCGCCGCCGACTCTGCGCCGGGCGCGCTCGCAGCGTTGCTCGTGGCGCTCCCCGGCAACGAGACCGCGCGTCGCCCGGTCGGGCGCGCCGTCAACGACGCCGGCCACGACGAGCCCGACTGCATCGCGCCCGTCGAGCCCGAGCCGGACGAGCCGGCGAGCCCCGCGCTCTTCTGAGCGCTCGCGCCCGCCCACGGCCGCCCCGCAGGGCAGAATGTCGCCAGCCATGTCCCGTGCGCTCCTGATCGCGAACCCCACCTCCGGCGGAGGGAAGGTCCTCAAGCTGCTGCCCGCGGTCCAGGAGCGCCTGCGCGCGCTCGGGGTCGAACCCCGCCTGGAGCTCACGCGCAGCCTCGAGCATGCGGGCGAGCTCGCGCGCGCTGCGCTGGCGGCCGGCGAGCTTCCGGTGTCCTTCTCCGGTGACGGGGTCGCCGGAGCGGTCGCCGCCGCCGCGGCCGCGACCGAGGGCGCCATCGTCGGCGTGCTGCCGGGCGGGAGCGGCAACGACTTCTGCCGCCACGTCGGGATCCCCCAGGACGCGCTCGAGGCGTGCGCGGTCATCGCGCACGGCACGCCCATGCCGATCGACCTCGGCGAGGCGAACGGCGCGCCGTTCCTGGGCATCGCGAGCCTCGGCTTCGACTCGGAGGCCAACGCGCTCGCCAACCGCGCCCCGCGCCGCCTGGGCCGCGGGATCTACGTCTACGGCGCGCTCGGCGCGGTCGCGCGCTGGGCGCCCGCGCACTTCGACGTCAGCGTCGACGGCAAGCGCGAGCACTTCGACGGCTGGTCGGTGATCGTCGCCAACACGAGCGTCTACGGTGGAGGAATGTACGTCGCGCCGGATGCACGCGTGGACGACGGGCTGCTCGACGTGGTCCTGATCCGCAAGACGAGCCGCCTGCGGTTCCTCGCCTCGTTCCCGCGCGTCTTCAAGGGCACCCACGTGCGCGAGCACAACGTCACCGTCCTGCGCGGCCGCGAGGTCACCGTCGCCGCCAGCCGGCCGTTCGACGTCTACGCCGACGGCGACCCCATCGCCGAGGTCCCGGTCACGATCCGCTCGCTGCCCGCCGCCGTCCGGGTCCTGCTCCCCGCCGGCGCGTGAGCGCGCTGCGCGCCTCGGTCGCCGCCGGCGCGGCGCGTGCCGCCGGCGGCCTGTCGCGCCTCTCCGGACGCGGCGCGACGAGCCTGCCGGGCAAGGTCCTGCTCCAGCTCGATCCGCAGGCGATCGGGCGGCTGGCGGCGCGCCTTCCGCGCGGCAGCGTCGTGCTCTCGGCGACGAACGGGAAGACGACCACCGCCGCGATGGTCGCGGCGATCCTCGAGCGCACGGGCGAGCGGCTCGTGCACAACCGTGCCGGGGCGAACATGGCGGGCGGGATCGCCGCGACGCTCCTCGAGGAGGAGGGCGATCGCGGGCTCTTCGAGGTCGACGAGTTCTGGCTCGGCGGCCTCGTGGAGGCGCTGCACCCGCGCGCGACGCTGCTGGCCAACCTCTTCCGCGACCAGCTCGACCGCTACGGCGAGCTCGAGACGATCGCCGAGCGCTGGGTCCACGTCGCCGAGTCGCCGGCCGCGGGACGTCTCGTGCTGAACGCCGACGACCCCGTCGTCGCCGACCTGGGCCGCGACCATGCGGACGCCCTCTTCTTCGGGGTGGAGGACGACGGCGTCGCGCTCGACGCGATGCAGCACGCCTCCGACGCCAAGCACTGCAGGCGCTGCGGGGCGCCGTACGTCTACGACGCCCACTACATGGGTCACCTGGGCCGCTACCACTGCGACAGCTGCGGCGCGCGTCGCCCGGACCCGTTCGTGCGCGCCCGCGACATCCAGCTGCACGGCGTGAGGGCCGCGGCGTTCACCCTGGAGATCGGCCGCGAGCGCGCCCCCGTGCGCCTGCCGCTGCCGGGCCTCTACAACGTCTACAACGCGCTCGGGGCCGCCGCGCTGGCCCACGCGCTGGGCGTCGGCCTGGCCGACATCGCCGCCGGGCTTGAGCGCGTGCGCGCCGCCTTCGGCCGTGCCGAGAGCGCGCGCGTCGACGGGCGCGACGTCTCGATCATGCTCGTCAAGAACCCCGCCGGTGCGAACGAGGTCCTGCGCACGCTCGCGCTCGAGCCCGGCGAGCACGACCTGCTCGCGATCCTCAACGACGCGATCGCCGACGGGCGCGACGTGAGCTGGATCTGGGACGCCGACTTCGAGGTGCTCGCCGGGCACCTGCGCCGCGTGACGTGCGCCGGCACCCGCGCCGCCGAGATGGCGCTGCGCCTGAAGTACGCCGGCATCCCGCAGGAGCGCATCCACGTCGAGGACGACCTGGCGACCGCGATCGACGGGGCCGTCGGCGACGGGCGCGGCCGGCTGTTCGCGCTGCCGACCTACACCGCGATGCTGGCGCTGCGCGAGGAGCTCGTCGCCCGCGGCGCCGTCGAGAGCTCGTTCGGATGATCGCCGCCGCCGTCCTCTGGCACGACCTCGAGTGCGGCGGCTACGACGCCGACCTGCCGCTCTGGCGCGAGCTCGCCGCGGCCGCCGGCGGGCCGGTGCTCGACGTCGGCGCCGGCACCGGGCGCGTCAGCCTCGACCTGGCGCGCCGCGGCGCGGAGGTCGTCGCCCTCGACGCCGACGGCGCGCTGCTCGACGCGCTCGCCGGCCGGGCGGGTGCCCTGTCGCTGAGCACCGTGTGCGCCGATGCTCGCGACTTCGCGCTGGGCCGGCGCTTCGCGCTGATCATCGTCCCGATGCAGAGCGTGCAGCTCTTCGGCGGCGCCGAGGGCCGCGCGGCGTTCCTGCGCTGTGCGCGCGAGCACCTCGCGGCCGGCGGCCGGCTCGCGCTGGCGATCTCCCCCGTCCTTGAGCCCGGCGGCGGCGAGCCCGGCGGTGAGCCGCTCACGGACCTGCGCGAGATCGACGGCGTCGTGTACTCGAGCCGGCCGGTCGCCGTCTACGGCGATGGCGGGCGGATCGCGATCGAGCGCCTGCGCGAGGTCGTCTCCCCCGACGGGCAGCGCGAGGCCAGCGACGACGTCGTCTGGCTCGACCGCGTGGATGCGGTGACCCTGATGGCGGAGGGCGAGGCCGCGGGGCTGCGTGCGCTGCCGCTGCGCCTGGTGCCCGAGACCGCCGAGTACGTCGGCTCCACGGTGGTGATGCTCGGTGGCTGACCGGACGCTGCGCGTCTGCGCGCTCTACCCCGACCTCATGAACATCTACGCCGACCGCGGCAACCTGCTGCTGCTCGAGCGACGCTGCGCCTGGCGTGGCATCGGCTTCCGGGTCACGGCGGCGGGGCTGGGCGCGCGGATCGACCCGGACGCGCACGACCTCTACTACCTCGGCGGCGGCCAGGACCGCGATCAGGTGCTGTGCGCCCAGGATCTCGTCGACGTCAAGCGCGAGGCCCTGCATGCCGCCGTCGAGCGCGGCGCCGCCGTGCTGGCGGTCTGCGGCGGCTACCAGCTGCTGGGGCACTCCTACGAGCTCGGCGACCGGTCGATCCCGGGCGCCGGCCTGGTCGACCTGCGCACCGTGCGTGCCGAGGGGCCGCGCCTGATCGGGAACATCGCGATCGAGGTCGACCTGCCCGGCCTCGGCGGGCCGCGGGTGCTCGCGGGCTTCGAGAACCATGGCGGGCGCACGACGCTCGGCGCGGGCGAGCGCCCGCTCGGGCGGGTGCTGCGCGGCCACGGCAACGACGGCCACTCGGGGCTGGAGGGCGTCCAGCGCGGCCACGTCGTCGGGACGTACATGCACGGGCCCCTGCTCCCCAAGAACGCCTGGTTCGCGGACTGGCTCGTGCAGGCCGCACTGGCGCTCGACACGCCGCTCGCGCCGCTCGACGACGAGCTCGAGCGCGCCGCGCATGCTTCAGCGCGCCGCGCGGCGGGCATGTAGCGCCGGAATGCGGCGCGTTCGTCCGCGCCGGCCCAGTTTCCCACTGAGTTGGTAGGTTTTGGGTCTCCCCCGGCCCACCAGCGCATGACCGACCAGACGCCCCCAACCCCGGCTCCGACGTCGCCGCCCGCCGGCCAGGCGGCCACGCTCGAGTTCCAGCACGTCTCCAAGCAGTACCCGGGCGCTGCGACGCGTGCGATCGAGGACCTCTCGTTCGAGGTCGGGGCTGGACAGATCTGCGTGCTCGTCGGCCCGTCCGGATGCGGCAAGACGACCGCGATGCGCCTCGTCAACCGCATGATCGAGCTGAGCGGCGGCGACATCCTGCTCGACGGCGCCAGCATCCGCGACCACGATCCGGCCGGGCTGCGCCGCGAGATCGGCTACGCGATCCAGCAGATCGGCCTCTTCCCCCACCGCACGGTCGCCCAGAACATCGCGACCGTGCCGCGCCTGCTCGGCTGGCCGAAGGCCCGGATCAGCGCCCGTGTGGACGAGCTGATCGAGCTGATCGGCCTCGACCCGGCGCAGACGCGCGACCGCTTCCCGGGGCAGCTCTCGGGCGGTCAGCGCCAGCGAATCGGCGTGGCTCGGGCGCTCGCAGGCGACCCGCTGCTGATGCTCATGGACGAGCCGTTCGGCGCGATCGACCCGATCAACCGCGAGCGCCTGCAGAACGAGTTCCTGCGCCTGCAGGCGGAGTTGCGCAAGACGATCGTGTTCGTCACCCATGACATCGACGAGGCCATCAAGATGGGCGACCGGATCGCCGTGCTCAGGCCGGGGGGCGTGCTGGCGCAGTACGCGACCCCCGCCGAGCTCCTGATGGCGCCCGCTGACGAGTTCGTCGAGGACTTCGTCGGCGCCGACCGCGCGCTCAAGCGCCTGGCGCTCACACACGTACGCGACGTCGACCTGTGGACCCCCGCGCTGGCGCGCTCCGGCGATGCCACCGCGGAGGTCCGCGCCCGCCTGGCCGGCAGCGACGTCCCCGTCGCGCTGCTCGTCGACGCCGACGGGCGCCCCCAGGCCTGGCTCGAGGAGCACGACCTGCGCGGACCGGTCGTCGGGGAGGTCAGCGGCCGCCACTCGCTCGTGACCGTCGAACGCGACGACATCCTGCGCGACGCGCTGTCGGACCTGCTCGCGCGCGGCGTCTACTACGGCGCCGTCGTCGATCGGCGGGGCACCAGCTGCGGCGCCCTGTCGATCGAGGTGATCTCCGACTACCTCGTCGAGCACGGCGCCGAGACCGAGCACCCGCCGCCGGAGCGGATCACATGAGGCCGCTCGTCCTCGCGGTCGTGCAGCTCCACGACCGCACGAGGAACACCTGCGTCAACCAGAACGGGTTCTGCCCGAAGTGGATCTCCGATCACATCGGCGACTACCTGAGCCCGCTCTGGCGCCACGTGGAGCTCGTCGTGCTGTCGGTCGCGATCGGGTTCGCCCTCGCCTTCGGCCTCGCGCTACTCGCACGGCGCTGGCAGTGGCTCGGCGCGCCGATCAGTGCGGTCAGCGGCGTGCTCTACACGATCCCCAGCCTGGCGGCCTTCTTCCTGCTGCTGCCGCTGACCGGCTTCGGCCTGGTGACCGCGGTGATCGTGCTCGTGAGCTACACGCTGCTGATCCTGTTCCGCAACATCACCGTGGGGCTGCAGAACGTCCCCGGCGAGGTGCTCGACGCCGCCCGCGGAATGGGCCTGACGAGCCGCGAACTGCTCTGGCGCGTGGAACTGCCGCTCGCGATGCCGGAGATCATCGCCGGCCTGCGGATCGCCACGACAACGACCGTCGGCCTCGCCGCGCTCGCGTTCTTCGCCGGCGCCGGGGGCCTGGGCGAGAAGATCAACGCGGACATCACCTTCAAGTCCAACGTCGTGGTCGCCGGCCTGCTCTGCGTGCTGCTCGCGGCCGTGCTGGACCTCATGCTCGTCGGCCTGCAGCGGCTGGCGATGCCCTGGCGGCGGGCGGCGCGCGCATGACGCCGGTGGCCTTCCTCGGGCAGTTCGGCGACGCCGTCGACATCATCCTGCACAAGCGCGAGTCGGTCGCGGGCGGCATCCAGGTCGGCGGCAGCGAGTGGCTCACGTTGATCGGCGAGCACCTGCGCATCAGCGCCGTGGCGCTCGCGATCGCGTGCGCGATCGCGATCCCGCTCGGCCTGTGGCTCGGCCACATCGGCCGCGGCGAGTTCCTTGCGAGCTCGTTCGCGAACATCGGGCGCGCGGTCCCGACGTATGCGCTGATCGCGTTCTTCGTCGCCTACATCGGGATCGGCTTCCGCAACGTCGCGCTGGCGCTGACGCTGTTGGCGATCCCTCCGATCTTCACCAACGCCTACGTCGGGATGCGCCAGGTGGACCGCGACACCGTCGACGCCGGCCGCGGCATGGGCCTCACCGGCTGGGGCATCGTGCGCGGCATCGAGCTGCCGATGGCGCTGCCGATCCTCTTCGGCGGCATCCGCATCTCCGCGGTCAACGTCGTCGCCACCGCGACGCTCGGCCCGATCGCCGGCGTCGACGACCTCGGCAAGCCGATCATCAACGCCAACGTCTACGGCTCGTCCGGGCGGCTGGCCGCCGCGATGATCGTCGCGCTGCTGGCGATCGGCGTCGAGCTCGCGTTCGCCGGGCTCCAGCGTGCCGTCACCCCCAAGGGCCTGAAGCTCGACGACAGCGCAGCAGGCCGCCGTCGCCGTCGCCTGGCGCGCCCTGCCCCCCTTCCCCAGACAATCGCCCAACGAGGAGGAAGCACCGAATGAGATACCGCATCACGCTCTCCGCGCTGGCGGCGCTGATCGCCGCACTGGCCATCGCGGCGTGCGGCTCCAGCTCCAGCTCGACCAGCTCGTCCAGCACCACGGCCGCGACCGCCGGCGTCATCGCGAAGAACACCGCCAACGCGTCCAAGCCGACGATCAAGATCGGCTCGAAGAACTTCACCGAGGAGTTCATCCTCGGCCAGATCTACGCCCAGGCGCTCCAGGCGGCCGGCTACAACGTCAAGAAGCAGCTCAACCTGGGCTCCGAGCAGATCGCCTACAAGGCCGTCAAGGGCGGGCAGGTCGACGCCTACCCGGAGTACACCGGCACCGCGCTGACCTCATTCTTCAAGGTCCAGTCCAAGGACGTGCCCAAGGATGCCCAGGCGGCCTACCAGGAGACCAGGCAGAAGCTCGCCGCGAACAACCTCACGGCGCTGCCGCCCACGCCGTTCACGGACTCCAACGGCTTCGCCGTCACCAAGGCGACGGCGGCCAAGCTCGGGAACATCACGAACCTCTCCCAGCTCGCGGGCAAGACGAAGAACCTCACGATCTCGGGCCCGCCGGAGTGCGCCCAGCGCGACGACTGCCTGCTCGGCCTGGAGAAGGTCTACGGCCTGAAGTTCAAGAAGTTCACGCCGATCGACATCGCGCTGCGCGAGGAGGTCCTCACGAAGGGCCAGTCCGACGTGGGGCTCGTGTTCACGACCGACGGGGCGATCAAGAAGAACAACCTCGTCCTGCTGAACGACGACAAGAAGCTGTTCCCGCCCTACAACGTCACGCTGATCGCCCGCAACCCCGCCGTCAGCAAGGCGGGACCGGACTTCCAGAAGACGATCGCGCTCGTCAACAAGGGCCTGACGACCCCCGTGATGCAGGAGCTCAACGCGCGCGTCGACCTCGACAAGCAGAGCCCCGCCGCCGTCGCGGCCCAGTACCTCAAGGAGTCGGGCTACATCAGGTAGCGCCGACGCCCGTCGAGCCGAAGCCCCCGTCGCCGCGCGCGGCGGGGGCGAGCTCGTCGACCTCCATCGGCTCCGCCGCGACGACCGGCACGACGACGAGCTGGGCGATCCGGTCGCCAGCGCTGAGCGCGAACGGCGCTTCGCGGTCCGTGTTGAGCAGCAACACCTGCAGCTCGCCGCGGTAGCCCTCGTCGATCAGGCCGGGCGCATTGACGAGCGCGATGCCGTGGCGTGCGGCCAGGCCCGAGCGCGGCAGCACGAGGCCCGCATGTCCGGTCGGAAGCTCGATCGCCAGCCCGGTGCGGACCTTCGCGCGCTCGCCCGGCGCGATGGTCAGCGGCGCCAGCGCGCAGAGGTCCAGGCCGGCGTCGCCGGGATGCACGCGCGCCGGCAGGACCGCGCGCGGGTCCAGACGCCGGACCGGGAGCCTCATGTGGCGTCGTGGCCGGCGCCGTTGCGGCCCGCCGGGGCCACGGCGAAGCGCGCGAAGCGCTCGGCGACCGTCGGCGTCACGCGGGCGCTGACGCGCACGCCGTCGGGCGTGTCCTCGCGCTCGAGGTCGCCGGCGATGTCGTGCAGCTCGGCGAGCCGGCCGCCCTCGGCGTAGGGCAGCAGCAGCTCGATCGGCTGCATGCGCTGCACGAAGTCGTCCTCGATGCGCTCGCGCAGGCGGTCGACGCCGGCGCCGGTGGCGGCGGAGACGAGAATGCCGTCGGGGTGGCGGCGGCGCAGCTCGGCGCGCCGCTCGGCGTCGATCGCATCGGCCTTGTTGAGCACGAGCATGCGCGGGCGCTCGCCGGCACCGATCTCCTCCAGCACGTCCTCCACGGCCTTCAGCATCTCGAGCATCTCGTCCTCGTCGACCGAGGAGTCGACGACGTGGAGGACGAGGTCGGCCAGGCGCGTCTCCTCGAGCGTCGCGCCGAAGGCGTCGACGAGCTGGTGGGGCAGCTTGCGGATGAAGCCGACGGTGTCGGTCAGCAGGAACGGGCGCCCGTCGATGCGCATCACGCGCGTCGTCGGGTCCAGCGTGTGGAAGAGGCGGTCCTGGACGCCGACCTCCGCGCCGGTGAGGCGGTTCAGCAGCGTCGACTTGCCGGCGTTCGTGTAGCCGGCGATCGCGATCTCCGGCATGCCGCTGCGCTCGCGCTCGGCGCGCATCGTCCCGCGCGAGCCCTTGACGTCGTCCAGGCGGCGCTTGAGCGCCGAGATGCGGTTGCGCGCCAGGCGCCGGTCGGTCTCGATCTGCGTCTCACCGGGGCCGCGCGTGCCGACGCCGCCGGCGCCGAGCCGGTCGAGGTGGGTCCACAGCCCGCGCATGCGCGCCATGTTGTACTCGAGCTGCGCGAGCTCGACCTGGAGCTTGCCGTCGGCGCTGTGCGCGTGCCCCGCGAAGATGTCGAGGATCAGCGTCGTGCGGTCGACGACGGGCATGCCGAGCTCGGCCTCGAGGTTGCGCTCCTGGCGCGGGGAGAGCTCGTCGTCGCAGGCGATGACGTTGGCGTCCGCGGCCAGCGCGAGCTCCTTGACCTCGATGACCTTGCCGGGGCCCAGGTAGGTGTTCGGATGCGGCTGCTCGCGGTGCTGCACCGCCTGGCCGACGACGGCGACGCCGGCGGTGCGCAGCAGCTCGCGCAGCTCGGCCAGGTCGTCGCCCTCCTCCAGCGCGGCGATGCAGAAGGCCCGCTGCTTGGCGCGTGCTGCGGGCGACGGCGCCTCGCCAGCGGACCCGGAGCGGGACTCGGTCGTTCGTCCTTGGCGGCTTCGCTCCTGCACCTGCCGATCGAGTCTAGACGGATACGCTCCGGCGATGGCGGAGATCGACGACGCTGGAATCCGGATCGGTGCCGCCGCGCAGGCGCTCGGGGTCAGCGTCGACACGCTGCGCCGCTGGGAGCGCGACGGGAAGATCCGCTTCGAGCGCGAGGGCGGCCGGCGCGTCCTGCCCGTCGCGGAGCTCGCACGCGTCCTGCGCGCCCGCACGCCGAAGGCGGCCTCCAGCGCGCGCAACCGGATGAGCGGGATCGTCGTCGACGTCGAGCGCGACGGCGTGATGGCGAAGGTCGACCTGGCCTGCGGGCCGTTTCGCATCGTCTCGCTGATGAGCCGCGAGGCCGCCGACGAGCTCGGCCTGCGTCCCGGCGTCAGCGCGACGGCCGTCGTCAAGGCGACGACCGTCGTCGTCGAGCGCTGACGGCGCCGGTGCGGGGCCTGGGAGTGGACGTCGGCGGCCGGCGCAAGGGCTTCGACGTCGCGGTCGTCGAGGGGCGCCGGCTCGTGCGCCACGCGCGGCGTTGCACCGTGGCGGACGTCGTCGCCCTCGCGCGCGAGCACGAGCCGGCGGCGATCGGCGTGGACGCGCCGTGCGGCTGTGCCCCCGCAGGCGCGCTGAGCCGCGCCGACGAGCGCGCGCTGAGCCGCGCCGTCTGCGCGATCCGGTTCACGCCCGACGCCGCCACGGTGCAGGCCGGGGGACGCTTCTACGAGTGGATCCGTCACGGCCTGGAGCTCTACGCGGCACTCGAGGCGAGCGTGCCGGCGATCCCCGCGATCGAGGTCTTCCCGACGGCTGCCTGGACGCGCTGGAGCGGGCCGCGGGGCGGCGCGTCGCGTGCGGCGTGGTCGGCGCTGGCGCTCGCCGGGCTGGGTCTCGAGGGCGTCCCGGCACGCACGGGCCAGGACCTGCGCGACGCGATCGCCGCCGCGGTCACCGCGCAGCGCCACGCGCAGGGCGAGACCGAGAGCTACGGCGCGATCGTCGTGCCGCTACGGTCCCGTCCGTGACCGACCCGCTCTCCGAGCGCCTCGCCGCGCGCACCCTCGAGCTCGTCGACATCGCGTCCGAGTCGCGCGCCGAGCAGGCGCTCGCAGGGCACGTCCTGCACGTCCTGGGCGCCGCCGGCGCGCCGGTCCGCGACGCGGGCGACACGTGCGTCGTGGCGGGCGTCGGTGAGCCCGGCCAGCGGCCGCTCGTCCTCCTGGCCGGGCACTTCGACACCGTCCCGGCGCAGGACAACCGGCCCGGGCGGATCGCCGGCGCCGCGGTCCACGGACTGGGCGCGGCCGACATGAAGGGGGCGCTCGCCGTGATGATCGAGCTGGCGATCGACGGCCCGGCCACGGACGCTGCGGTCGACCTGGGCTTCGTGTTCTTCGGCCGCGAGGAGCTGCCGCACGGTGACAGCGCGCTGGAGCCGCTGCTGGCGCGCGAGGCGGGCCTGCGCGGTGCGGCGCTGGCAGTCGTCATGGAGCCGACCGCGAACGCCCTGCAGGCCGGCTGCCTGGGGAACATCAACGCGAGCTGGACGTTCCACGGGCGCAGCGGCCACTCGGCGCGCCCCTGGCTGGCGGACAACGCGATCCACCGCGCCGCCGCAGGGATCGCCGCGCTCGCGGCGGTGCCGCCGCAGGAGCACGACTTCGGCGGGCTGCGCTTCACCGAGGTCGCCTCGGTGACGGCGATCGAGGGCGGGATCGCGGCCAACATCATCCCCGACAGCGCCCGCGCGCACGTCAACTACCGCTATCCACCGGGGATGCCGCCCGCGCAGGCAGAGGCGCGCCTGCACGCGATCTGCGACCCCCACGGCGAGCTCGTCATCGACGCCGATGCGCCTTCCGGGCCCGTCTCCGAGGGCAACCCGCTCGTCGAGGCGCTCCAGCGCGCGGCGGGCGTACCGCTCGAGGCCAAGCAGGCCTGGACCCCCGTCGCCGAGTTCGGCGCCGCAGGCGTCGACGCGGTCAACTTCGGCCCCGGCGACCCGCCGCAGGCGCACACGCGCGGCGAACACGTCGCCATCGCGGCGCTGACGCGCAGCCACCGGGTCCTCGCGGCGTTCGCGGCCGGACGGGCGGCGTAGCGGCCATGCAGCTCAACCCCCTGATCGAAGAGCTCGGCACGTACCCCTTCGCGCGGCTGGCGAGCGCTCGCCGGCGCGCCGAGGCCAAGGGCGCCGAGCTGATCGACTTCGGCGTCGGCGAGCCGCGCGAGGAGACGCCGGCGTTCATCCGCGCCGCGATGGTCGCCGCGATCGAGGCGGAGACCGTCTCCCCCTACCCCCAGGCGGCCGGCCTGCCCGAGCTGCGCCGTGCGATCGCCGCCTGGCTCGAGCGGCGCTTCGCCGTGCACGTCGATCCCGGCATCGAGGTCCTCCCCACGCTCGGCAGCAAGGAGGCGATCTTCCACCTCGCGCAGGCGCTCGTCGGCGCCGGGTCCGAGCGCGACCTCGTGGCCGTCACGACGCCCGGCTACCCCGTCCCGGCGCGCGGCGCGCTGTTCGCCGGCGCCCGCGTGCTGGAGGTCCCGCTCGACCCGGCGAGCGGGTGGCTCCCGGACCTCTCGGGGATCGACGAGGCGACCTGGCGGCGCCTGGCGCTGATCTGGGTCAACCACCCCGGCAACCCGACCGGTGCCGTCGCCCCGCTCGCCTTCTACGAGGACCTCGCCGCCCGCTGCCGCGCCCACGGGGTCGTGCTCGCATCCGACGAGGCCTACAGCGAGATCTGGCTCGGCGGCGACCCGCCCGCCTCCGTGCTGCAGGTCGAGGACCCGACGCACGTCCTGGCCTTCCACTCGCTGTCCAAGCGCTCCTCGATGCCGGGCTACCGCTCCGGCTTCGTCGCCGGGGACCCGCTGCTGATCGCCGCGCTCAAGCAGCTGCGCCCGTCGATCGGCGTCGCGCCGCAGACGTTCGTGCAGCGGGCGTCGATCGCCGCCTGGGGCGACGAGGGGCACGTCGTCGAGACCCGCGCGCGCTACCGCGCCAAGCGCGACCTCCTCCTGCCGGCGGTGCGCGCAGCCGGGCTCGAGCCGGCGGGCGGCGACGCGACGTTCTTCCTGTGGTGCCGGACGCCGGGGGGCGAGGACGCCGAGGCGTGCGCCGAGCGCCTGCTGGCGCGCGGGCTCGTCGTCGCGCCGGGGACGTTCTTCGGCGCGGGCGGCGAAGGGCACGTGCGGATCGCGCTCGTCCCCACCCTCGCCGAGTGCGAGCGCGCGGCGCAGGCCTTCGCAACGCTAGGTTGAGCGCTGTGAGCACGCAGCAGCCGCAGGGGGCCTGGGCCGTCGGCCTGGCGACGATCTCCGACCGCGGGGCGCGCGTCCTGGACGTCCGCTACCCCGCCCCGGTGCTGGGCCTCGACGGCGCGCCCGGACAGGCGGGGACCCACGAGATCCACGCCCACGAGGCAGCGGAGCTCGGCTGCCGGGCGCTGGCCGAGGCCGCCGGGCACGACGAGCTTCGCGGCGTGCGGCTGATCACGGTCGTCACCGTCCTTGCGGACCTTCAGGCGCCGCCCGCCGACGCCTTCGACGCCTACCTGCGCCTGCACCTGCTCTCATGCCGCCTGGCCGCCCCGCGCACGATCAGCTTCGAGGGCGTCTTCGGCGTCCTGGACAACGTCGTCTGGACCGACGCCGGCCCGTGTGATCCGGAGGGCTTCGAAGACACGCGCATGCGGTACCTCGCGAGTGCCGGGCGTTGGCTCGAGGTCGCCTCGGTCGACAAGTTCCCCCGGATGACGGACTACGTCGTCCCGGCCGGGGTGCGGATCGCGGACGCCGACCGCGTCCGGCTCGGGGCCCACCTCGCCGAGGGCACGACGGTCATGCACGAGGGGTTCGTGAACTACAACGCCGGGACGCTCGGCGCCTCGATGGTGGAGGGGCGCATCAGCGCCGGCGTCGTCGTCGGCGACGGCTCGGACATCGGCGGCGGCGCATCGATCATGGGCACCCTGTCGGGCGGCGGGACCGAGCAGATCCGCGTCGGCGAGCACTGCCTGATCGGCGCGAACGCCGGCATCGGGATCTCGCTCGGCGACGACTGCGTCGTCGAGGCGGGCCTCTACGTCACCGCCGGGACGCGCGTCACCCTCCCGGACGGCGAGGTCGTCAAGGCGCGCGAGCTCAGTGGCCGCGACGGTCTGCTGTTCCGGCGCAACAGCCAGAGCGGCGCGGTCGAGGCGGCGCCCCGCACGGGCTCGTGGGGCGGCCTCAACACCGCCCTGCACGCGAACGACTGACCCGGCCTCAGCGCCGCGGCGTGAACCGCACGGCGAACGGGAAGTCACCGAAGCTCACGTCGACGAGGTAGCGCCCGTGCAGCGTGAGCCGGGTGCGCCCGCCGGCGGCCGCCGCGCGGAACAGGCGCACCGCCGTCGTCCGCGCCGCGTTCGGTCGCTCGAGCGCCGCCACGAATGCCGTCTGGTGCGCGAAGTCGACGGTGTCGCCGGACGGCTCGTACTGGGCGAACCGCACGTCATACGCGCCGTCGAACGCGAACGGGCCGCGGGTCAGCGGCGAGGTGTCGCCGCGCACGAGGATCTCGCCGGCGCGCGGCGTGCGGGCCGCGAGCGCGGGGACGGTCCGGGTGCGCGGCGTCCCCGTGCTGCCCGCGGGCCCGCCGGATCCACAGCCGCCGAGCACCGCGGCGAGCACGAGGAACGCGACAGGCGATGAGCGGCGCGGCACGACGCGCGATGCTAGCCCGTGGTAGGACTGCCAAGGCAATGCCTAGCCATCGGAGCATCAGGACGTTCGCCGCGGGCCGCGGCTTCACCGCGCTGCAGGCGCTCGCGCTGGGGCTGATGCTGATGTTCCTGGCACTGCCGATCGTCGCGCTGATCACGCAGGCACCGCTCGGCGACGTCCCGCGACTGCTCGGCGAGCAGCAGGTCCGCCAGGCGCTCGCCGTCACGGTGCGCACGAACGCGATCGCGAACCTCATCTTCCTGGGCCTTGGCACGCCCGCGGCGTACTTCGTCGCCACGCGCCGCTTCCGCGGCCGGGCGCTCGTCCTCACGCTCGTCGAACTGCCGCTCGTGCTGCCGCCCGCGGTCGCGGGCATCGGCCTGCTCGCGGCGTTCGGCGCCGGCGGCCTGCTCGGCGCGGACCTCCAGGATGCCGGTGTCGTCCTGCCGTTCACGCAGTGGGCGGTCGTGCTGGCGATCCTGTTCGTGGCGTCGCCCTTCTACGTGCGCTCGGCCATCGCCGCCTTCGAGGCCGTCGACCCGGCGCTGACGGACGCCGCGCGCACGCTCGGAGCCTCCAGGGCGCGCACGTTCGCGCGGGTGGCGCTGCCGCTGGCCGCCGGCGGGCTCGGTGCGGGCTGGGTGCTCGCCTTCGCCCGCGGCATCGGCGAGTTCGGCGCCACGATCATCTTCGCGGGGAGCGTGCGCGGCCAGACGCAGACGCTCACGCTCGCGATCTACGAGATCCTCGACTCGAGCTTCGACGTGGCGCTGGCGATCGGCGTCCTGCTCGTCGTCCTCAGCGCCGGGATCCTGCTCTCCTTCAAGCTGCTCTCCGCATGGCGCTCCTCGACGTCGACATCACCTGCGCGCTACGGCATTTCGCCCTCGATCTCCGCCTGAGTGCGGAGGCCGAGACGGTCGCGCTGGTCGGCCCCTCCGGCGCCGGAAAGACGACCGTGCTGCGCGCGATCGCGGGGCTGCATCGTCCTGATGCCGGGCGGATCGCGCTGGACGAGACGGTCTGGTTCGACGCGCGCGGCGGCGTGGACCGTGCACCCGACGAGCGCTCGACCGGCTTCGTCTTCCAGGAGTACGCCCTCTTCCCCCACCTCTCGGTGCGCGCGAACGTCGCCTTCGGCGGTGCCGCCCGTGCGCCCGAGCTGCTCGAGCGCTTCGGCATCGCCCGCCTGGCCGACGCCCGGCCGGGTGACCTCTCCGGCGGCGAGCGTCAGCGGGTCGCGCTCGCCCGTGCCCTGGCCCGGGACCCCGCGGTGCTGCTGCTCGACGAGCCGCTCTCGGCGCTCGACGCCAACACGCGCCGCGATGTGCGCGACGAGCTGCGCGCCGTCCTGCAGGAGCTCGCGCTCCCGACCGTCGTCGTCACGCACGACTTCCGCGACGCCGCCGCGCTCGCCGACCGCGTCGGCGTGGTCGTCGACGGGGCGCTGCGCCAGCTGGGGACCGTCGAGGATCTCGTCGAGCGCCCGGCGGACGCCTTCGTCGTCGGGTTCACCGGCGCGAACCTGCTGACGGGCACCGCGACGCCGCTCGCCGGAGGAGGCGCGGAGATCCTGCTCGACGGCGGCGGCGTCATCCGCTCGGCCGCCCGCGCGAGCGGGCGCGTGGGGGTCGCGGTCTCCCCGTGGGAGCTCGCGCTCGCGCTCCCCGGCGCGGCGGATGGGCGCAACGCGCTGCCCGGGGTCATCACGATGATCACGCCGGACGGCGAGCGCGCCCACGTGCGGGTCGGCGCGCTCGTGGCAGAGGTGCCCAGCGGCGCCGTGGCCCGGCTCGGGCTGCATCCCGGGATGCAGGTGCTCGCGACGTTCGAGGCCGCGCAGGCGCGGGTGGTGGCGCTCAGCGAGCCAGGCCCGTCAGCGTCCTGACGAGCTCCGCGCTCGCCTCAGCGGCGTAGATCGGCAGCGCCCAGCCGGTCAGGTCGACGTGGAGGTCCTCGCCGACGTCGACCTCCAGCTCGCCGCCGTCGAGCGCGACGCGCACCGGCGAGTCGCCGCCGAGCAGGACCGCGGCGACGGCCGCACCGCAGGCGCCCGTCCCGGAGGAGAGCGTCTCCCCGACGCCGCGTTCGAAGATCCGCGCGCGGATCACACCGGGCTCGAGCTCGGTCCACCAGCTGACGTTCGTGCGGTTGGGGAACAGCTCGCTGTGCTCGATCACCGGGCCGAGCACGGCGAGGTCGAGGGCGTTGAGCTCCTCGGTGTCGGCGACGCGGATCGCACACTGGGGGTTGCCGATCGCGACGTGCTGGAAGGTCCACGTGCGCCCGCCGGCCTCCACGCGGCCCAAGCCGTCGGGATCGCCGGAGGGGAACCCGGCCGAGGCCGTGCTCGCACGGCCCATGTCGACCGTGCAGGTCGTCTCGGAGGTGATCGTCGGGCGGATCTCCCCGGCGGCCGTCTGGATCGAGAACCGGAGCTGGTCGGTCCAGCCGGCGCGGCGCAGGTAGAGGATCGCCTCACGCGCCCCGTTGCCCGAGAGCTCGGCCTCCGAGCCGTCCGGGTTGAAGATCCGCAGGCGTGCGACGAAGCCCGGCGCGTCCGGCGGGGAGAGCTCGAGCACGCCGTCCGCGCCGATCCCCAGGTGCGGGTCGCAGATGCGCCGCACGACCTCCTCGCTCAGCGCGAACGGCGTCCGCTCGCGCTCGAGGATGACGTAGTCGTTGCCGAGCGCCTGCCACTTCTCGAACCGCATGCCCGCGGACCCTACGGCCGCGCGGGGGCGGGCGTCGAGAGGACCTGGGCGGCGACGTCGTCCGGCGCGCGGCCGGTCACGTCGATCAGCTCGAGCCCCGGAAGCTTGCGCATCCAGGTCAGCTGGCGGCGAGCGAAGTTGCGCGTGCGCCGCTGCATGGAGGCGACGTCCCCGGCCAGCAGCTCGTCGAAGCCCAGCGCCTTGCGCGCGGTGTCCGACGCGCCCGCCGCGTGCGCGGCCCGGACCTCGTCGACCGCGCCGGCGGCGACCATCGCCTCCACGCGTGCATCGATCCGCCGGTAGAGCTCCTCGCGGTCGCGGATCAGCCCGACGAGCCGGGTCGGATGGCGCGTCTCGCTCGTCCAGAGCCGGTTGGGCCCTTCCGGGGGCTCGAGCTCGCCCATGTCGAGCAGCGCGTGGGCGCGGACGATCCGGTGGCGGTCGCGCGGGTCGATCCCGGCGGCTGCCCACGGGGCGCGGCGCGTGAGCTGCTCGTGCAGCCTCTCGGGCCCCTCCTGGGCGAGCGCCACCGCCCAGCGGTCGCGGACCTCCTGCGGCGGTACCGGCCTGAGATCCAGGTCGGCGAGCGCGGCGCGCAGGTACAGGCCGGTTCCGCCGACGACGATCGGCGTCGCCCCCGTTCCCAGCAGGGCGTCGATCTCGGCATGTGCGAGCTCCGCGTACTGGCCGACGCTGAAGGTCGCATCGACCGGCAGGAAGGAGACCAGCCGGTGCTCGAGGCGCGCGCGCTCGGCCGGCCCCGGGACGCCCGTGAGCACCTCCAGCCCGCGGTAGACCTGGAGTGCGTCCGCGGAGACGGCGACCGGCCGGCGGCCGGCGGCCGCCAGCCGCGTGGCGAACGCCAGCGCGACGTCGGTCTTTCCCACGGCGGTCGGGCCGAACACCGCGAGCACGCCGCCGGGCGCCAGCGCGGAGGCGGCGATCGAAGCGGCTGGCGCGGTCATCCCCCGGGAGTATCGTGGGCCACGTGGGCGTCCGCATCGGATCCGGCTTCTCCCCGGTCGAGGATCCGCGCGTCGCGGCGATCGAGGCCGGGACCGACGCACGCGCCGCGCTCGGGGGGGCGGCGACCGACCTCGCGTTCGTCTTCTTCTCCGGGGAGCACGTCCGCGACCTCGCCGCGGTCCTGGAGGGCGTCCACGAGGCGCTCGCGCCCGGTGTCCTCGCGGGTTGCGGCGCCGGCGGCGTGCTCGGCGCCGGGCGGGAGTGCGAGAACGGCTCCGGCGTCGCCGTCTGGGCCGCGTCGCTGCCCGGCGGCTCGGCGCGCGCCTTCCACGCCGGCACGATCAGCGCCGCCGACGGCGCGACGGTCACGGGGCTGCCGGACATCGCCGGCGCCTCGGCGGTCGTCCTGCTCGCCGACCCGTACACCTTCCCCGTCGATCGCGCGCTCGCGGCGCTGGGGAGCGCGGCGCCCCGCACACCGGTCCTGGGCGGGATCGCGAGCGCGCGCACGCCCGACGGCGAGGCCGCGCTGCTGCTCGACGGCCGCCACATCGGGGAGGGCGCCGTCGGCGTCGTGTTGGAGAGCGTCGAGGTGCTCCCGTGCGTCTCACAGGGTGCCGCGCCGATCGGCCCCGAGCTGACGGTCACGTCGGTCGACCGCAACGTCGTGCGCGAGCTCGCGGGCAGGCCCGCGCTCGAGGTGCTGCGCGAGGCGATCGAGGGCCTCGATCCGCGCGAGCGCGCGCTCGTCAGCGGCGGTCTGCTGCTCGGGACCGTGATCGACGGATCGGGCCCGGACTACGGGCACGGCGACTTCCTCGTGCGCGGCATCGTCGGCGTCGATCCCGACGCTGGGACGATCGCCGTCGGGGCGACCGTGCGGCCCGGGCAGGTGGTCCGCCTGCACGCCCGCGACCGCGAGTCGGCCGACCGCGATCTGCGTCAGGGCCTGGCCCTGCGCCGCGCGGCGCTCGGGGGCTCCCCGGCGGGCGCGCTCCTCTTCACCTGCAACGGCCGCGGGGAGGCGCTGTTCGGCGAGGAGGGCCACGATGTGCGCGCGGTCGAGGAGGAGCTCGGCGGCGCCGCGGTCGCGGGCTTCTTCGCCGCCGGCGAGATCGGGCCCGTCGGCGGGGAGAACTTCGTCCACGGGTTCACCGCCACCGTCGCGGTCTTCGCGTGATGACACACTCCGGGACATGGACCTCGGCGGACGCAGCGTGCTCCTCACCGGAGCGACCGGCGGCATCGGGCAGGCCGTCGCGCGCCGGCTGCACGCCGCAGGCGCCCGCCTGACGCTGACAGGGCGGCGCACCGACGTCCTCGAGCCGCTCGCCGCCGAGCTCGGCGCGGCCGTGATCGCCGCCGATCTCGCCGATCGCGGCGCGGTGAGCGATCTCGCGGAGCGCTGCGCGCAGACGGACGTCCTCGTCGCGAACGCCGCCCTCCCCGCGTCCGGCTCGCTGTTCGGCTTCGACGTCGACGACATCGACCGCGCGCTGGACGTGAACCTGCGCGCGCCGGTCGTCCTCTCGCGACTGCTCGGCGAGCAGATGGTGGCGCGCAGGAGCGGCCACATCGTGTTGATGTCCTCGCTGGCCGGCAAGGCCACGAGCGGCGGGGCATCGCTCTACTCGGCGACGAAGTTCGGCCTGCGCGGATTCGGCCAGGCGCTGCGCACAGACCTGCGCGGCTCCGGCGTCGGCGTCAGCATCGTCTTCCCCGGCTTCGTGCGTGACGCCGGTATGTTCCACGACTCCGGCGCGACGCTGCCCAGCTTCGTCGGGACGAGCACGCCCGAGCAGGTCGCCGCCGCCGTCGCCGACGCGATCGTGCGCGACCGGGCCGAGGTCGACGTCGCGCCGCTGACGATGCGCGCGGGCGTGAAGGTCGCCGAGCTGGCCCCGACGACCGTCGCGGCGCTCGCGCACCGGATCGGCGGCGCCCGCCTGGCAGACGAGCTCTCGGGCGGCCAGCAGGCCAAGCGCTGAGCCGGGACGCTACGCGGCGGCGGGCTGGGGGCTCGTGAGCGGTCGGACCGCGGCGAGCACCTCGTCGGCGAGCATGGGCCCGTCGGTCGGATGCAACGGCAGGGCCTGGACGCGCACGGTGACCTCGTGGCCCTCGAGCTCCTCGAGCGAGACGCCGGCCGGCCGCCGCAGCGGCACCGTCAGCTGGTCGTCGAGCGCGCGCTGCACCGTCGACGGCGTCGATCCGGGCTGCAGGCGCACCAGGACGTCGATGCCGGCCGGCTCGCGCAGCGGGACGACGGCGGAGTTCAGGACGACGCTGTTGGGGACCATGACCTGGTCGGCGCCGTTGGCGAGCGTCGTGTACAGCAGCCCGAGCGAGCTGACGACGCCCTCGACGGTGCCCGCGAGGGGACCGCCCTGCATCCGCACGCGGTCGCCGACGCGGAACGGGCGCGCGCTCAGCAGCACCGTCCCGGCGAAGAGGTTGCCGATCGTCTGCTGGGCCGCCAGACCGAGGACGACGGCGGTGAAGGCGCCGCCGAGCGCGAGCTGCTTGGGCGTCAGGCCGGCGATCCGCAGCGCCACGATCGTCGAGGCGATGACGAAGACCAGCCGCACGAGGAACCCGACGGTCCCCGCCGTGGCAGGGCTCATCCGGCGATAGAAGACCGGGCTCAGCGCGCGTCCGACGTCGCGGGCGAACTGCCACGCGAGCGCGATCAGCGCGACCGCCGCGAGGATCGAGACCGGCGTGTCGAAGCCGGGCCCGAACAGCGTGCGCCGCTCGGCGTAGACGACGAGCACGCCGGCGAGCAGGACGAGCAGGATCGTCGCCTCGACGCGGGCGCGCTTGACCGCCCCGCCCGTGAGCTGGCGGGCGAGGCCGACCTGATTCCAGGAGTGGCTGCGGGTCTCGAACATCTGGCGCATCTGCAATCGCACGACAGCAGGCGCGCCTAAACCGCGGCCCGTTGTGTGCGCAGGATCACGCAGCGGGGCGGGCGGAACGCCTGCCCGTCGATCGAAGCGCCGCCGTTCAGGCCAGCGCGCGCGCCACGAGCGACAGCTCGCCCAGCAGCGTCTGGCTCGTCGCCCGCTCGATCACGACCGGGACCGTCTCCCCCGCCTGTGCGAGCCCGGCGAAGTTCACGACCTTGTTGTGGCGCGAGCGCCCGCGCAGCCGTGACGGATCGGTGCGCGAGGCGCCCTCGACGAGCACGTCGAGCTCGCGCCCGACGAACCGCTGGGCGCGCTCGTGCGCGCGCCGCTGGACGAGCGCGACCAGGCGGCCCATGCGCTCGACCTTCACCTCGTGCGCGACCAGGCGCTCGGTCAGCGCGCCGGCCTCGGTTCCCCGTCGCGGTGAGAAGACGAACGTGAACGCCGCGTCGAACCCGACCTCGTCGACGACCTCGAGCGTCTGCGCGAAGTGCTCCTCGGTCTCCCCCGGGAACCCGACGATGATGTCGGTCGTCAGCGCGCAGTCCGGGACGTGCTCGCGGATCAGCGCGACGCGGTCCATGTAGCGCGCGCGGTCGTAGGTGCGGCGCATCGCCTTGAGGACCTGAGAGGACCCCGACTGCAGCGGCAGGTGGATGTGCTCGCAGAGCGCGGGCAGCTCTGCGTGCGCGAGCACGACGTCCTCGCGCATGTCCTTGGGGTGCGGGCTGGTGTAGCGGATCCGCTCGACGCCCTCCACGGCGTCGACGGCGCGCAGCAGCTCCGAGAACGAGCGCGGGCGCCCGCCGGCCCCGCGCAGATCGCGCCCGTAGGAGTTGACGTTCTGACCCAGGAGGGTCACCTCGCGGACGCCCTCGGAGGCCAGGCGCTCGACCTCGGCGACGAGCTGCTCGAACGGGCGGCTCACCTCGCGGCCGCGGGTGCTCGGCACGATGCAGTACGAGCAGCGACAGTTGCAGCCCACGCTGATCTGCACCCAGGCCTGGTGCTCGCGGGCGCGGCGCGGCGGCAGGTCGGCCGTGAACCCCTCGAACTCGAAGTACCCCTGCGCGGTCAGCGAGTCGGAGGTCAGGAACTCGGCCAGACGGCCGACCTGCCCCGGGCCGAACGCGACGTCCACGAACGGGAACTGGCGGAAGACGTCGTCCTTGACGGACTGCGCCCAGCACCCGCCGACGCCGATCACGACGTCCGGGCGCTCGCGCTTGACGCGCTTGGCATGGCCCAGATGGGCGGCGAAGCGGGTGTCGGCGTTCTCGCGGATCGAGCAGGTGTTGAAGAGGATGACGTCGGCGTCGTCGTGCGTGGCCGACTCCTCGTAGCCCAGCGACTCGAGCATGCCCTTCATGCGCTCGGAGTCGTGCTCGTTCATCTGGCACCCGAAGGTGGTGATGTGGTAGCGCTTCATGACTGCGCGACAGGGTAACGGGGGAATTCCACGACCGAGTCTGCGGTGCACTACGCGCAACATCGTCCGGCGCCGGGGGTTTCAAGGGGTATGCGCTCCATGTCCGTTCTCCCCGTCGTCGCCGTCGCCCTGGCCACCAGCGCCGTGCTTCCCTCCGGCGCCGGTGCCCTCCCACTGCCGACCACCTTCCCGCGGACGATCACTCGCACCCTCACCGTGCAGGGCGTGCGCGTCACGAGCTTCGAGGTGACCACACACGCCGCGGCCGGGAGCAGGGTGCGCGTCAAGGTCCACGTGGGCGCGGTCAGCCTCAAGGGCAGGCAGCCGCTGGTGATCGCCGTCGCCCCGTGTACGGGAGGGACGTCGACGAGCCCCTCCTGCCGCCCTACGGCCACGGCGCGGCTCCAGCTCGGAGCCCGTGAGACCGACGCCACGCGCTCGTTCCTCGTCGCGCGGCCGGCGCGCAAGCGCGATGCGCTGCGCGTCACGCTCACCGCCGGCGGTGCGCGCATTCCCTTCCTCCCGAACAACGTCGGCGGCGGAGGCGGCACTGCGGAGATCCTGCTCAACGCGGGCACTTGGCGCTTCAAGCAGGGCACGCCGTGGGGCCTGACCTCGGCCTCCCCGGCGGGCGTCGTGCTCGAAAGCGTGCTGTTCAACAGCCGCCGCTACGACTGGCGCGGAACCACGCCCGCCCAGACCGCCGTCACCACCACGATCGGCTATGCCGGCGAGCCACCGCGCTGGGCATTCACGAACACCATGCGCCCGGAGCGCCCGTTCGCGTTCTACCGGACGCCGAGCCAGCCGGTGCAGGCCGCGCGGACCGCCCCGCGCGAGCTCCTCTACGCCGCCGACGTCGGTGGCGAGCGGCTCTTCACGGTGCGCCTGCCGCTGCCCGCCTGGCCCGGCGCGTAGCGGCCGTGCTCACCGGCCCGAGAGGGCCGGCGATCAGGCCGAGAAGGCCCGGACCGCCGCGTAGGCGGTGTCCAGGTCGTACCCGCGCCGCACGAGCAGCCCGAGGGCTTTTGTCGCTTTCGTCGTATGCGTCGCGCCGGTCTCGGGTGCTGGAACGCGGCGATCGCCGGCGGGCATCCCCTACTGCATTTGTCCTACCACGTGGTCACGTGGTAGCGCTTCATCACTTCGCGTATTCCACCGCACGCGACTCGCGGATGACGGTCACCTTGATCTGGCCGGGGTATTCCAGGCGCTGTTCGATCTCGCGGGCGATGTCCCTGGCGAGGATCGTCGAGCCGTCGTCGTCGAGCGCTCCGGGCGCCACGATCACGCGCACCTCGCGACCGGCCTGCATCGCGTAGACGGTGTCGACGCCCTCGTGGCGCGCGGCGAGCTCCTCGAGCTCGCGCAGGCGCTTGACGTAGTGCTCCAGCGACTCGCCGCGCGCCCCCGGTCGCGCACCGGACAGCGCGTCGGCCGCCTGCACGATCACCGCCTCGACGGTCTGCGGCTCGACCTCGTTGTGGTGGGCCTCCATCGCGTGCGCCACCGCCTCGCTCTCGCCGTGGCGGCGGGCGAGCTCGCCGCCGACGAGCGCGTGGGGGCCCTCCACCTCGTGGGTCACCGCCTTGCCGATGTCGTGCAGCAGCGCGGCGCGGCGCGCCGTCTTGGCGCTCGCGCCGAGCTCATGGGCCATGATCGCCGCCAGCTGCGCGCACTCGACCGAGTGCGCGAGCACGTTCTGCCCGTAGGAGGTGCGAAAGCGCAGGCGCCCGAGCAGGCGCGTGAGCCCCGGGTCCAGGCCCTGGACGTCGGCGGCGAGGACGGCCTCCTCGCCGAGCTCGGTGATGTGGTCGTCGAGCTCGCTCTTGGACTGGTAGTAGGTCTCCTCGATCCGCGCCGGGTGGATCCGGCCGTCCTGCAGCAGCTTGTCGAGCGTCATGCGCGCGATCTCGCGCCGCACGCCGTCGAAGGCCGAGAGCACGACCGCGTTGGGCGTGTCGTCGATGATGAAGTCGACACCCGTCAGGTTCTCCAGTGCGCGGATGTTGCGCCCCTCACGGCCGATGATCCGCCCCTTCATGTCGTCGGAGGGCAGCTGCACGACGGAGACCGTCGTCTCCGCGGCGTGGCTGCCGGCGAGCCGCTGCATCGCGACCGACAGGATCGACCGCACGCGCCGCTCCGCCTGGCGTTTGGTGTCCTCGTCGACCAGGCGCAGGATGCGCGCCTGGTCGTGGCGCGCGTCGTCCTCGACCTCCTTGAGCAGCACCTGCCGGGCCTCGCCCGCGCTGAGGCCCGAGGCGCGCTCGAGCGCGCGCCGGTGCTGCTCGGCGAGCTCGCTCATGCGGCGGCGGTCCTCCTCGAGCGTCGCCTCGCGGCGCTCCAGGTCGCCGGCGCGCCGGTCCAGCTCCAGCGCAGCAGTGTGCGTCCGGAGCCGTTGTAGTTGTCGATCTGTTCGAACGCTGGG
>Ga0208851_1000170_pt1 | contig 28818 bp, 35 predicted proteins | sample NGESurshal092012_FD_184481 | JGI IMG/M metagenome (GOLD analysis project Ga0208851, IMG submission 184481) | Arctic peat soil microbial communities from Barrow, Alaska - NGEE Surface sample 415-2 shallow-092012 (SPAdes) | ecosystem: Environmental > Terrestrial > Soil > Wetlands > Peat ... | reverse complement strand
CTCCTGCTGCTCGTGGCCGCGGCGCTCGACCTTCGCGGTCGCGGGTGGGTCCCCGTGTGGCGCCCGACGCACCCGTCGCTGCTGCCGCTCGCAGTCCTCGGCGCCACCGAGGTCGCCGCCGGACTCGCGGTGTCGACCTCGGCCGTGACCGGGGCGACGGCCGGCGCGATCACGGCCGTGGTCGCGGTCGATGTGGTCGCGACGGGCACGCTCGCACGCGCCTGGTCCCTGCTCGGTCTGGGATCGGCACTTGCCTGGATGGCCGTGCTGCAGCTTCGCGGTGACGACGTGCTGCACTCGCCGTGGCTGGCCGTTCTCGCCACCGTGCTCCTGCTCGCCGCGGCGGAGGCCGGGCACCGGGTGGTCCGCGACGCGCGCCTGTGGGTGCGCGCTGACTGGACTCTCGCCCTCGTCGCGCACGTCCCCGCCGTGACCGCGCTGGCCTCGGCCGGGAACGGCGTGTCGTTCAGCCGCACGTACGCCGCCGTGGGCATCATCGCCCTGCTCGTGGCGCTGCGGGTGCGCAGGATGCCGCTGGCCGCGGGGGCGTACGGCGTCACCGGAACCGGCCTCGTCCTCGTGGGCGCAGCGACCGCCGGCCCAGGCTGGCTCGCGCTCGCCCTGGCCGCCACCTCGATCGGCTGCTCGGTGGTCGCCGCGAAGACCACGGACGCGGTCCGCTGGGCGCTCATCGTGACGGGTGCGCTGACGGCCTTCGGGGCGTGGCTCTCGCTCACCAGCTGGCTCGACTGGACGGCGCGCCAGACGGTCGACCGCACGGTGCTGCTCGGTGCCGGCGTGGCGCTGGTCAGCGCCGCGCTGCTCCGGTGGACCCGCGCGGACCGCACCGTCGTCGGCGTCCGCGGTGGACTCGCTGTCGCCGCCGCGACGCTCACCCCGTTCGCACCGAACCTCACCTTCGGGGACGGCTCGTTCGTCGTCACGTCGTCGACCCTGGCTGCGGCGGCCATCGTGGCCGTCGCCCTCGCGATCGCCGCACGACCGCTAGCTGCACAAGGGCTGCGCTACGTCGCCCTCGCGTACGCGCTCGCCGCGGGTGCGCAGACGTCGTACCTGTTCGGCTGGACGTCCGCGCAGCTCGTCGCCGCGCTGTCGGTCACGGCCGCCGCGACCTCCGTCGCGCTCCTGCTCCCCGTCGGCCGCGACCTCTGGGCGTCGTGGCGCGGCCCGGACGTCACGCTGGCGCTGATCGCGTCGCTCACCGGCGTCGGGGTCGCGATGACGCAGCTCCCCGACACGGGACTGCTCACCGTCGCGCTGCTCGTGTGCGCCGGGGTGTCGAGTGCGATCGCCGTGGAGACCCGCTCGCTGCTCGCCCAGCTCTGCACACCGGTCCTGGTGTGCGCGGCCTGGATCGTCTACGCCGCAGGCGCTCTCGACGGCAACCCGCAGTGGTTCGCGGTGCCGGTCGGGCTCACGATCCTCGTGATCGTCGGGCTGTTGCGGCACCGGCTCCGCGCGACGGGGCACGACCCCGCGGCCTCCGAGGTGGTCCTGCTCGAGTCGACGGGTGTCGCCTGCATCGTGACGCCGTCGTTCGTCCAGGCGTTCACCGTCGGGCTCGGCTACGCCGCACTGGCCTGCTTCCTCGGCCTGCTCGTCGCCGGCTGGGGGATGCTCACGCAAGTGCGCCGTCGCGTAACCACCGGCGCGGTGGTGTGCCTCGCGGCGCTGCTCGTGCTCGTCGGCGTGCCGATGTCGCGGCTGCTGCCCGCGTGGACCGGCGTCACCCTCTGGGTGACGATCGCCGGCATCGGTCTGCTCGCCATCGTGGGTGCGACGCTGCTCGAGAAGGGACGTGCCGTGGTCCGCGCCGGGATCACGAGCTTCCGCGAGATGACAGAGGGCTGGGAGTAGCCCCTCACGTCACCCGGGCGGCCATGCTCTCCGTCATCGATGCATCGACGGCGGAGAGCAGACGGTCGAGCTCGGGGACGCCGTCGGCGTCGGCCGTGACGGCGATCGTGAGCCGTCCGGCGTAGGACAGCATCGACCAGGACGTCCGCACGTCCAGCGCGACGGGCGTGACCGGTATCAGCTCGAGCACCCGACACCCGCAGACGTCCAGCTCGACCGCCGGACCGCGCACGTCGGACGCGGCCAGGTTCACGCGGCGCTGGCCGCGGCGCACGTAGGCGCGAGCAGCGCGCGTCAGGACCGGGCAGGGGACATGGTCGGCGGCCCGCACCAGCGCGTGGGTGCTCCTCGCGACGCCGCGCGCCTTCGCGTCCCGGGTCTGGGCCGCCACGGCCGCGACCCGTTCCTCGCACGTGGCGGCATGCACCGGGAGCTCGACGAAGAAGGCGGCATCGATGTTGCCGGTGCGAGCCGGTTCGCCAGGCCGCCTCATGGACACGGGCACGATCACCCGCACCCGTGTCTCGGCGCGCATCGCACCGGTGTCGAGCAGGTGCCGGCGGTAGCCGCCCGCCAGCGCTGCGAGGAACAGGTCGTTGACCGTGCAGCGACGAGCGTCGGCGGAGCGAATCGCGTCCGCGAGGTCGTACGCCGTCCAGCCCCAGGTCCGACGCCGCCCGAGGCGCCCCGACAGTGGACTCGGCGGCAGGTCCGCAACGGCCACGGTGCGCACGCCGGCACGGAGAGCGAGCAGGTGCTCCGCGACCTGTCTGCGATCGGTCACCGCGCGGGCGAGCGCATATCCCGCCCGGTACGTCAGCGTCAGGGTCCACGTCATCGCCGCCAGCACCACGTCACCCGACCTGAGCGGAAGCGGCATCGCGGGCATCGCGCGGTCGGGTCGTCCCGGTTCGAGCAGCGCGCCGAGCAGGCCGGTTCCCGCGGAGCCGTCCACGAGCGAGTGGTGTGCCTTGATCACGAGCGCCCATCGGCCGTTCTCGAGCCCCGTGGCCTGGTGCACCGCCCAGGGCGGTCGACCGATGTCGAGTCGGCTCTCCATGTCCGTCGCCACCCAGCTCCGCAGCGCACGGTCGTCTCCGGGTGCCGGGATCGCGACGCTGACGACGTGCCGCGCGGCGTCGAATCCTGGGTCGATCTCCCAGACGGGCCGGGCGAGGCCGGCCGCGACCCGCCGGACACGACGCCGGCACTCGGGCACGCCGGCGACGCGATGCCCGATCTCGGCGAGGAGCTCGTCGGGCTCCGGGGCCGGACCCTCCAGGAGCAGGACGCAGCCGAGGTGCAGCGGCGAGTCCTCGGTCTCGAGGGCGAGAAAGCCCGCATCGAGTGCCGAGAGCCGTTCCAGCACCATCGCCATCACCGCCGACGCGGGGTCCTCCCCCGAGTGTCGCGGCGACCGGACCCCGAGTCCTGTCGGCCCGCAGCGGCCGCTCGCGGCTCTGGTCAGGCTGCCCTTACCGGCGTAGCGTTCCAGCGATCAGATCTGTCCCAGCGCCGCAGCACGTGCGGTGACCCAGGTCGCCGATCGACCGCGACGGCAGGTCGCACCCGGCCCCTCCAGGTCGGTGTCGACGCCGCACGCGCGACCGTCCTCTGAGCCGCCGCGCGGCGCGCGGCCCGGCCGAAGGCGGTGCCATGTACGGAACCACGATGATCGCGACGATCCGGGGAACCCGCGCCGAGGTGGAGGAGGCGTTCGGCTCCTGGTTCGGTGAGCGGGCGCCCCTGGTGCGCGGGTTCGTCGATGCCGGGATCCAGTTCGGCGACGACGGCCGCACGCTGGTCAACTGGGCGCGGTTCACCGACCGCGACGCCTACCTCGCCCTCGCCGACGACCCTGCGCAGGACGCCTGGTACCGGTCGCGGATCGCGCCGCTGCTCGACGGCGAACCGCGGTGGATCGACGGCGGCTGGCTCTCGACCGACGGCGGCACGACGATCCGCCTCGACAGCTCCAGGACGGCGGCCCCGTCGTGAGCCGCGTCGTGGCCGACTGCCGGCGTTGGCCCAGCGAGTCGAACTGCTCCCTCACGATCAGCGGCGAGGAGGCCGAGGTCGTGCGCGCTGCGGCGGCGCACGCCGTGGACGTGCACGGGCACGCGGCCAGCCCCGAGCTCGAGGAGTCGATCCGCTCGTCGCTGTTGGCGGAGGCGTCGGCGTAGCCGCCGTCGTTCGGCTCGACTCGTCCCCGCGCGCCGCTCCGCTCAGGCCGGTGGCTCGCGCCGCAGGCTCGCGGCGCGCGGGGGCAGGCCGTCGTACGCCGCGTATTTGTAGGCGTCGGCGCGGGTCGGGAAGTTGAAGGTGGTGTCGATGAACTCGTCGATGGCGCCGCCACGGTGCAGCACCGCCTGCGCGATGTGGATGAGCTCGGTCGCCTCCTCCCCCAGGATGTGCGCACCGAGCAGCCGACGGTCGGACATCCGGAAGACGAGCTTGAGCATTCCCTCGGTGGACCCCGAGATGCGTGCTCGCGCGTTCCCCGAGAACAGCGTGCGCCCCGTTCCTACGTCGTCGCTCTCGGCGCGCGCCGCTTCCTCTGTGAGACCGACCATCGCCACCTCCGGCAGGGTGTAGATGCCCGTGGGGAGGGTGTCGTCGAGCGTCTCCTTGAACGGGATGCCGAAGGCGCGGCACATGGCGACACGTGCCTGTTCCATCGCGACCGAGGCGAGTCCCGGCGGGCCGGTGATGTCGCCGGCGGCGTAGATCCCCGGTGCGGTGGTGCGGAAGCTCGCGTCGACGGCGATGCGGCCACGACGGTCGGCCTCGACCCCGACCGCCTCGAGCCCGAGGCCCTCGACGTTGCCCGTGCGCCCCAGCGCGTGGAGGACGACGTCGGGCCGCAGCGTCTCGCCGCTCACCACCACCACGAGTCCGTCGTCGTCACGACCCACCGACTCGACCGCGGACTCGAGCATGATCCGCGCACCGGAGCGCTCGAGACTCTCCCGCAACGTGCGCGAGATCTCGGCGTCGAGCACGGGCAGCAGTCGAGCACCGCGGTCGACCAGCGTGACCTCGACGCCGAGCGCGGAGAAGATCGACGCGTACTCGGTCCCCACCGGCCCGCCGCCGACCACGACCATCCGCCGCGGAAGCGCGTCGAGGGACAGGATCGTCTCCGAGTCGTGGACGTCGGGATCGTCGAACGGGAACTCCGCAGGGTGGTGCGGGCGCGACCCGGTCGCGAGCAGGATCATGCCGGCGGTCAGGACGCGCACGGTGCCGTCCTCGGCCGTCACCTCGACCGTGCTGCCGGGGCCCAGCCGTGCCTCGCCATGGACGAGCTCGACGCCGTGACGCGCGAGGTTCTCCCCCACCGCGCCGGCCATCGTGGTGACGACTTCGGTGACGTGCGCCCGGAGCCGGTTCATCACGAGGTCGGGCGAGAGGCTGATCCCGATGCCGAAGACATCGCGACGCGACCAGCCGGTGAGGTAGACCGCGGTGTCTCGCAGCGCCTTCACGGGCACTCCGGAGACGGCGATCGCGGAGCCACCTGGATCCGCACGGCGTTCCACCACGGCGACGCGGTGGCCGTAGTACGCGGCCTGGGTCGCGCCCTTCTCTCCGGCCGGCCCGGACCCGATCACGACGAGGTCGAACGAGTCGGCGTCGTGCGGAGTCGCGCGTTCGTGCGTCATGCGGATCCCTTCGATGTCGGGCATCGTCGGACGTCAGCCGACGCCATCGTGCGCCGACCGGGGTCGGGAGAGCTGTCGGTGGACCCGGTCAGCCGAGCGCGCGCCTCACGTAGGCGTCGAGGCAGCGCTCGGCGGCGTTGCGCGCCTTCGAGATCGCCACGAGGGCTGCCTTGTCGAGCGGCTCGGTGTTGGAGGCCGAGGCATAGGGCTCGATGACCTTGCGGTATTCCTCCTCCGCCTCGTTCCAGGCGGTGCGCGCCTCGTTCTTCGTCTTCGCCATGGCCGAGACGCTACCGGCTCGACCCCGACGCGGACGGGACGCCGTACGGACGGGCGACAGCGCCCACGCGTCCCTACGGCGTCCCGTCACGAACGAAGGTCAGATCTGGTCCTTGATCGCCTGCGCGCCCTGCTCGACCGCACCGTCGATCTGGTCCGGCGTCTTCTCCTCGACCGTCTGCTTCGCCGAGTCGATTGCGCCGTCCACGGTGTCGGACCCACCGGGGACGTTGCTCACGAGATCCTTCGCTGCGCCGACGACATCCTCGAGACCCATGACGACTCCTTCCTGATCGGGCTCAGGCCGCCGGTTGACGACCGACCCCGATTATCGGCGTGGAACCCCGACGGCCGTCAGCGATTCACCGGAACTTCATGACGGTTCCTCGACGCCGAACCGCTCCTGCATCAGGCCGTGGCGCAGGCTGCGGTCGCTCACGGTGAGACTCGCGCTCCCGAGCAACCTCAGCACCGAGTCCACGACGCACGCACCCGCGAGGATGACCTCGGCGCGCTCCGGCTGCAGCCGCAGCAGCCCGCGCCGCTCGTCCGACCTCAGGGCGCGATACACCTCGATCTGGCGCTCCACCTCGGCTCGATCGAGGATCGCGCCCTGGATCCGATCCGAGTCGTACCGCTCGAGCCCGAGCTGCACCGCGACGAGGTTCACGATGGCACCGCCCATGCCCACGACGAGGTCGGGCACCGGACGATCCGCGAGGCGTGCGAGGTCCGCGTCGATGGACGCCTCGGCGTCGTCGATGACCTCGCGGCCGACTGCGTCGTCGAGGCCGAACCGCTCGGTCACCCGCGCCGCTCCGACGTCGACGCTGAACCGCTCCACGACCTCGGCGCCGCGCCCGAAGGTGAACTGCGAGCTCCCACCACCGGTGTCGAACACGACGATCGAGCCCGCGGGGACGCCGAGCCCGGCGCACGCGGCGAGGTACGCGAGCCGGCTCTCGTCGATGCCCGACACGACCTCCACGCGCACGCGGGCACGCGCGTCGATCGCCGCGATCACCTCGGAAGCGTTGCCCGCCATCCGCAGCCCAGCCGTCCCGACCGCCGCGATGTCCTGTGCGCCCAAACGTCGCGCTTCGTCGGCCATGGCCTCGATCGCGGCGGCCGTGCGGTCCAGCGCCTCCGCCGAGACCACGCCGGATCGCGCCAGACCCTGGCCCAGGCGGGTGATCTCGGCGCGGTCGGCGAGCGTCTGCCAGGAGCCGTCGCGCTGACGCTCTGCGACGTACATCTTTACGGAGTTCGTGCCCAGGTCGATCGTCGCGAAGCGCGGCAGCCGCTCGGGTGGCGTGCCCCGATCAACGTCCGAGGGGTCGCGCTCCGCGTCGTCGACGTAGGCGGTCGTCACCGTGCCCCACGACAGCAGCGTGCGTTCCCGGCGTACGGCGCCGGCCTCGCCGAGCGAGGCGAACCCCGACTGCTCGAGGCGTACCCGGGTCGTCGCGCCGTGGTCGGCGAACGTGACCGCCACGTGCGTCGCCTGCGACCGGTCGAAGAACAGGTGCCAGCGGAACTCGACGCGCCGCGGTGCGTCCCAGGCCGTGACCTCGCCCCACACGTGCTCGGCACCATCACGTGCCCGCTCGACGATGCGCCCGCCGACCCGTGGCTCGAACGCGACCGAGTCCGGATCGCCGCTGACCGTGTGCCCCTTCGGCCACCAGACGCCGGTGCGCTGGGTCCAGACCCGGAAGGCGTGCTCGACCGGCGCGCGCACGTCGAACTCGACGACGAGCCCGTCCTTGCTCATCGCTCGTCCTCGATCCGACTCTGCGCACCGTTCTCCGCGAGGTTCTCCGCGGCCAGCGCGTAGCGCGCCGACGCCTCACGCCAGAGCGCGTCCATGTACTCGCGCAGCGCCGCCACACCCTCGGGCCGCACCCGGTAGACGCGCCGGGTCCCGTCGGACACCGAGTCGACGAGCCCCGCGTCCTTGAGCAGGCGCAGGTGACGTGACACCGCGGGCCGGCTGATCGGGAACCGCTCGGCCAGCACGCCCACGGACGCGGGCTCGTACGCGAGCGACTCCACGATCCCGAGCCGCACGGGGTCCGCCAGGACCTGCAACGCCTCCACCCTGGCTCCTCCGTCCGGTCTGGGTTACGGTAACTCCCACGTTACCAATAGGAGGTCCCGTGCAGTTCTCGACCCGCACCACCATCGCGGCGCCACCTGATCGTGTCTGGGGCATCCTCACCGATCTGCCCGCCTGGACGACGTGGAACACGACCGTGACCTCGACCGAGGGCACGGTCGCCCTCGGCCAGAAGGTCACCGTGGCGGTCACCGCGAACCCGGGACGCGCCTTCGCCGTGAAGGTCGCCGAGCTCGTGGCGCCGAGCCGCATGGTCTGGCGCGGCGGCATGCCGCTCGGACTGTTCACCGGCACACGCACCTGCACCCTGACCGCTGACGCCGAGGGCACCGCCTTCGAGATGACCGAGGTCTACGCCGGTCCGCTCGCGGGCATGGTCACCCGGTCGATCCCGGACCTGCAGCCCTCGTTCGACGAGTTCGCCCGGTGCCTGAAGTCTCACGCCGAGCAGTCGGCGTAGGAGGTCACCGTGATCAGCAACGTGGTCGTCACCTACGCCGTGAGACCGGAGGCTCTCGAGGAGCATCTCCGGCTCATCGCGGCCGTCTTCGACCAGCTGCGCGCTGAACAACGCGACGACGTCGACTACCAGGTCCTCCGGCTCGCCGACGGCGTCTCGTTCGTGCACGTGTCCTCGGCCGAGACGCCCGACGGCTCGAACCCGCTGCCGCAGCTGTCCGCGTTCCGCGAGTTCAGCGCCGACCTCGCAGCCCGGGTGGCGACACCGCCGATCCCCAGCGCCGCGGAGGTCGTGGGCCGGCACCGGCACTGAGCCGCTCGGGCGTCAGGGCGGCCACCGCAGGAACCGCAAGCAGTGCAGACTGCCCGCATGGACGCCGGCCGCCGCACTCGCCCGCCCTCGTCGTTCCACGTGCTGGGCAAGCCCACCGGCGCGATCTGCAACCTCGACTGCTCCTACTGCTTCTTCCTGTCGAAGGAGGAGCTCTACCCCGGCAGCACGTTCCGGATGAGCGACGAGCTCCTCGAGACCTACCTCCGAGCGCTGCTCGAGGCGCACCGCGACCCCGAGGTGACGGTGTCGTGGCAGGGCGGGGAGCCGACGCTCATGGGCGTTCAGTTCTTCCGCCGGGTCACCGACCTCGTCGAGCGGCTGCGCCGGCCGGACCAGGTCGTCGAGCACACGATCCAGACCAACGCCACCCTCATCGACGACGAGTGGGCCGCCTTCCTCGCCGAGAAGGACTTCCTCGTCGGCGTCTCGATCGACGGCCCTCGCGAGCACCACGACGCCTACCGGGTCGACAAGGGCGGCAAGCCCACGTTCGACCGCGTGATGCGCGGGCTCGGGACCCTCAAGGCCCACGGCGTCCGCTGGAACGCGCTCACCACGGTGCACCGGGCGAACGAGTCCCACGGCCTCGAGGTCTACCGGTTCCTGCGCGACGACCTCGGTGCCGAGTTCGTGCAGCTGATCCCGATCGTGGAGCGGTCGTCACCCGGCGGCATCCCGACCGGCCACGCGGTGACCGACCGCTCGGTGACGTCCGACGGCTACGGGCGGTTCCTGGTCGAGGTCTTCGACGAGTGGGTCCGCAACGACGTGGGACGCGTCTACGTGCAGATGTTCGACTCGACGCTCGCCAGCTTCGTCGGGGTGTCCGGATCGCTGTGCGTCCACTCCGAGACCTGCGGCACAGCCCTGGCTCTCGAGCACAACGGCGACCTGTACTCGTGCGACCACTTCGTGGAGCCGGCGCACCTGCTCGGCAACATCACGCTGCTCCCTCTCGTCGACCTGGTGGGCTCCCCGAAGCAGAAGGCCTTCGGCGACGCGAAGCGCGACACCTTGCCGGCGTTCTGCCGCTCCTGCGACGTCCGGTTCGCCTGCAACGGCGGCTGCCCGAAGGACCGCTTCACCGTGACTCCCGACGGCGAACCCGGGCTGCACTACCTGTGCCCGAGCTACCTCACCTACTTCAGGCACGTCGACCAGCCGATGCGCTTCATGACCGCCCGGCTGCGCTCGGGCGGCTTCGCCGACGAGGTCATGGCATGGGTGGCGCGCCGCGACTCGCGTGCCTGAGGAACCGCGTGGCGATCCTGTGCAATCGGGAGCGAGAACCCCGCCGGGCGGCCAGGATCAGGGTGGATCCGACCGTCCTAGGAGGGACACGGCATGAGCGAGACCGAGATGCTGATCGTCGCGGGGTACGCGGACGTCGACCTGGCGGAGCGTGAGTTCCGCGCGCTGGCCGACCGCGTGGCCGCGAAGGAGCTGCACAGCACCGGCATGATCCTCGTCGGCAAGAACACCGACGGCAGCCCTCGTCTCATGGACACCGGCAACCACCTGGGACGCCGCGGAGCGGGATGGGGCGGCGGCGTCGGCGTGCTGGTCGGCCTCTTCGCCCCGCCGATGCTCGGAGCCGTCGCCGTCGGCGCAGCGGCGGGCGCTGTGGTGGGCCGGTTCACTGGGCACAAGCTCACCGGCAAGATCCAGGAGCAGGTCGGAGACGCGCTCAAGGACGGGACCGCCGTGGTGATCGGTGTGTTCCCCGCCGACGAGCGGATCCAGGTGTCACAGGCACTCCCCGGTGCCCCGCTCAAGTCCGTCGTCGAGAGCGACGAGGGTGGCATCGGCGAGCTCAAGGACGCCCTCGCCGAGGCGATGGGCAAGTTCGCCCCGGACCGCTCGGTGCTGCCCGTGCCGGACAAGGCGTTCGGCGGAGTGGGCAGCCGCACGATCGACGCGTCGGTGAGCGACTGGAGCATCGTCGCCGGCGTCAAGGCACCTGAGGACGCCCCGAACGTGCTCATCGTCCTGATTGACGACGCCGGGTTCGGCGGACCCGACACTTTCGGTGGCGGCATCCGTACGCCGAACCTCACGCGCGTCCAGCAGCAAGGCATCACCTACAACCGCTTCCACGTGACCGCGGTCTGCTCGCCGACTCGCGCCGCGCTGCTGACCGGCCGCAACCACCACCGGGTCGGCATGGGGGGCATCGCCGAGTTCCCGGGGCCGTTCCCCGGCTACACCGGTGTCCGCCCGCGCGCCTGCACGGCACTGCCCCGGATCCTGCGGGAGAACGGCTACTCCACCGCAGGATTCGGCAAGTGGCACCTGACGCCGGGACGCGACATGGGGGCAGCCGGACCCTTCGACCACTGGCCCACCGGCTGGGGCTTCGACCACTGGTGGGGCTTCCTCACCGGAGCCGCCGGCCAGTACGACCCGATCATCACCCAGGACAACTCCACCCTCGGCGTGCCCGAGGGTGGGGACGGCAAGATCTACTACTTCCCCGACGACATCACCGACAAGACGGTCGAGTGGCTCCACGCCGTACGCGCGCAGGATGCCGAGAAGCCGTGGTTCGTCTACTACTCCACGGGCGCGACGCACGCTCCGCACCACGTGGCGAAGGAGTGGGCCGACAAGTACAAGGGCCAGTTCGACGAGGGCTGGGACGCCTACCGCGAACGCACGCTCGAGCGGCAGAAGCGCCTCGGCGTCGTGCCCGCCGACACCGAGCTCACGCCGCGTCCCGATGCATACCCCGCGTGGGACAGCCTGACCGACCGGGAGCGCACGCTGTACGCCCGCCAGATGGAGGTGTTCGCCGGGTTCTCGGAGAACGCCGACTGGAACGTCGGGCGTCTGCTCGACGCGGTGGAGGAGATGGGCGAGCTCGACAACACCCTCGTGCTCTACATCTGGGGCGACAACGGCGCATCGATGGAGGGGACGCTCACCGGGTCGTTCAACGAGACCACCTTCTTCAACGGCCTCGTCCTCGACGCCGAGGAGCAGTTCGCGCTCATCGACAAGTACGGCGGCATCGAGGAGCTCGGCGGGTTCCACACCGCACCCCACTTCGCCGCCGCGTGGGCCCACGCCAACAACGCGCCGTTCCAGTGGGGTAAGCAGATGGCCAGCCACCTCGGCGGCACGCGGGATCCCATGGTCATCTCGTGGCCGAAGAAGATCGCAGCCGGCGGGGATCTGCGCACCCAGTTCACGCACTGCATCGACGTCGTCCCGACGATCCTCGAGGTCGTCGGGCTCCCGCAGCCCACGGTCGTCGACGGCATCGAGCAGGAGCCGATGGACGGCACGAGCTTCGCCTACACCTTCGACGCTCCCGAGGCCGCCGAGCAGCACACCGTGCAGTACTTCGAGATGTACGGCAGCCGGGCGATCTACAAGGACGGCTGGTGGGCCTGCACCAAGCTCGACAAGCTGCCCTGGGACTTCTCGCCGGAGACACTCGCCCGGTTCGGGCCCGGCAGCGGCTGGGACCCGAACGCTGACGTGTGGGAGCTCTACTACCTGCCGGACGACTTCTCCCAGGCCCATGACGTGGCCGCGGAGAACCCTGCCAAGGTTGCCGAGCTGGTCGAGCTGTTCTGGGCGGAGGCCGAGCGCAACCGCGTGCTCCCGCTGCTCGGTGGGTTCGCCGTGTTCTTCGGGATCCTCCCGCCGATGCCGACCCGTACCAGGTTCGGCTTCGCCGGCGACGTGCAGAACATCCAGACCACGATGATCCCCCGCATCATCGGGCGCTCGTACGCGATCGAGGCCGACGTCCACATCCCCGAGGGCGGTGCCGAGGGTGTGCTCGTGGCGCTCGCCGACTTCATCGGCGGCTTCGCCCTCTGGATCGACGAGAACGGCCTGCTCAACCACACCTACCAGTACCTCGGTGTGGACACCTACCGCCAGACCTCGACCGAGCCCGTCCCGACCGGCGACGTCACCCTCAAGATGGTCTTCGAGGCCGAGTCGCCGACGCCGGGCACGGGTGGTCAGGTCACTCTCTGGGCCGGCGACCGGCAGATCGGCGAGGGCGACATCCCGCGCACGATCTCGCTCATCTTCACGACCTACGGCGGGATGGACATCTCCCGCGACAACGGCGGCGTCGTCGACCTCGACTACGAGGACCGGGCGCCGTACGCGTTCACCGGCACGGTGCGCAACGTGGTGTTCGACCTCGCGCCGCACGCCCACGACGTCGAGATCGACCTGCACGGCGCGACGGCGCAGGCCGCGCTCGCCCACGGTGCCGCCGGCTGATCGACACCTCGTCCCCGGCGAGGACCCGGTCGCCGTCCGCGGCGGCCGGGTCCTCGCTGTCAGGAGAGCAACGACGCGGCCCTGGCCCTCGCTTGCTCCAGCGACTCTCCCACGCCCTCGGCCGCGGGGAAGACGTTGTCGGGGCCGATCGTGGCCAGTGCCCCGGTGTCGCGCAGCTGGTCGAGCACCCGCTCGCCGACGCCGGACAGCAGGAGGTGGCAGCCGGCAGCGGTGAGGGACCCGTGGTAGCGCAGCAGGGCGGTGATGAATGTGCTGCCGAGGTCCTCCTTGCCGCGCAGGCGCAGGACGACCGCCGACCCGACCGACTCCTCCGACACGACCGGAAGCTGCCGCTCGAACACCGGGACCGAGGCGAAGAACAGGCTCCCGTACACGGTCAGCACGACGACCTCGTGAGCGGGGAGAGCCGACGGGGGCTCCTCCTCCCGCGGCATCCCTCCGCCCTCCGGAACCACCCAGCGCGCCACGGTGATCTTGTTCGACTGGCGAGCGACGAACAGCAGCACCGAGAAGCTGACGCCGACGAGCACGGCGTACTGGAGCGGGATGATGATGGTCAGCACGAAGGTGCTCACCATCACCACGGCCTGCGTGGCCCCGGTGCTCCACACCATGCGCGCCTGCTCCGGCCGGAACGTGCGGAAGCCGATGAGGATGAGGAGGCCGGCGAGCGCCGGCATGGCGATGTAGCCGACGACACCGCCGAGCACCAGGATCACCAGAGCCATGACCGCCGAGGCGATGATGTTCGCCCATCGGCTGCGCGCCCCCGCGTTCATCACGAGCGACGTCGCTGACATCGAGCCGCCGACGGGCATGCCCTGAAGGAGTCCGGAGGCGACGTTTGCGACGCCCTGGCCCCGGAAGTCGCCGGACGCGTCGGGGTAGTTGCCGTCCGGGTTCGGCACCGACTGGCTGATCGCGGCGCCCTGCACCAGGCCTACGAAGGCCAGCGACAGCGCCGGGATCGCGAGCACCGGCACGGCCGACCACAGCGGCATCACCGGAGAGGGAAGCGACCGGGGGACCTCCGCGATGTCGCGCAGCTGGGCGACCGAGTCCCAGCCGAGAAGCTCGGTAGCCGCCGACGTCACGACCATCGCGACGACGAGACCGAGCGCCCGGAGCCGGGTGCGCTCGAGCAGCAGGATCAGCACGATCGTGAGCACGCCGACCGCGACGGTGGGCAGGTCCCACGAACCGGGGTTGAGCAGAGTGTCGATCCCACGGGTGAGCCGGTTGGACGCGTCGCTCGAGTACGCCGTCAGGTTCGACAGCTGCCCCAGGATGATGTTGACCGCGACGGCATTGACGAAGCCGACGACGACGGCCGTCGGCACGAAGCGCACGAGGCTCCCCAGACGGAGCAGCCCGAGCACGAGCATCACGAGGCCGGTCAGGAACGCGAGGGTGAACAGGGCGCGCGGTGCCTCCGGTCCGCCGTGCACCTGCGGTACGTCGGCGATGACCACCGACATCGCACCCGTCGCCTGCACGGACATGAACACCGAGCTCGTCGCCACCGCCCCCGCGACGGTGCCGACGAGGTAGCCGTAGAGACCCGACACCGGGTCCACGCCTGCGAGCAAGCCCGAGGCCAGTCCGTCGGGGACGCTCTGGAGCCCCAGCACGAGGCCTGCGCTGGTGTCGGCTCCCCAGGTGTCCCGCGCCGGTCGGGGCGGCGCATGCTCCCCCGCCCGGGCGACGTCGCCGGCCTCGTCGTCCGTCACTCCGCGACCTCGCTCGTCAGCACGGACCCATCCTCGCTGATGCCCGTGCCCGCGCGTCACGTTGCCGGCGTCGCGAGGCGACCCCGCCTCGCCGGCTCGCGTGGCGTCGGGCTCCCCGCAGGACCGGTGGACGCACCTGGGAGGCTGGACGCCTCTTGGCACGGGCGGAGGGGGTCGGATGCTCTACGAGGTCGCGCATACGGTCGTGCCCCCGCTCGCGAAGCTGCTCTGGCGTCCGCGCGTCGAGGGGCTGGACAACATCCCGCGCACGGGCCCCGTCATCGTGGCGAGCAACCACCTCTCGTTCGCCGACAGCATGGTGATCCCGATCGTGGTTCCGCGGAAGGTGGTGTTCCTGGCCAAGGAGGACTACTTCACCGGGACCGGGGTGAAGGGCGCGCTGATGCGCGGCTGGTTCGAGGGCATCGGGATGGTGCCGGTGGACCGTGACGACACGAAGTCGGCCCTCGCGTCCCTGGACATCGCCCTCGAGGTGCTCGGTCGCGGCGAGGCGTTCGGCATCTATCCGGAGGGCGCGCGCTCGCGCGACGGTCGGCTCTACCGCGGCCGCACGGGTGTCGCCCACCTGGCGCTGAGCTCGGGCGCACCCGTCGTACCGGTGGGGCTGATCGGCACGGAGCGGCTGCAGCCGGTCGGCGCCTCCCTGCCCCGCCTCGCTCGCGTCACGGTGCGCTTCGGCTCCCCGATGGATTTCCGGGGCCGCTTCGACGGCCTACCCCTCGGCCGCGCACGCCGCCAGGTGACCGACGAGGTGCTCGACGCGATCCACCGGCTGTCCGGCCAGACCCTGGCCGGCTGCTACAACGACCGCACGGCGACGTAGCAGGACCCGCTCGACGCCCTGCTTCGGCGTACCCGTCGACGGGATGCACGGATCGACGCCGGCTCGGAGCGCTCAAGTACGCGCACAGCGGGTCGATGACCCTAGTGCGGCGGCTCGAGACACGAGCGGCACGGCAGTGGGGAACGCAGATGCGCGCGCAGGCACGGGTTGCCATCGGTCGGGACGAGGACGGATTCACCCTCATCGAGCTGCTCGTGGTCATGATCATCATCGGCATCCTCGCCGCGATCGCCATCCCGACGTTCCTCAACCAGCGTCGGAACGGCTGGAACTCCGCCGCCAAGACCGACGCCTCGAACTTCGCGCTCGCCGTCGAGGCGGCGGCCGTCGACCAGGGTGGCGACCTGACCAAGGTGCTCGTCGGCACCCAGACCGCCGGTACCGCGCTGAACACCGGGCAGACCCTGACCACGGCGAGCCTGGTCACCAGCTTCGAGTTCGTGGGCACGTCCGCGGTGACCATCTACTCGGGCGCGGCTCCGACGAAGACCACCTTCTGCATCGTCGCCAACAACTCGAACGTGAGCGGTTCGTGGTGGACGTACAGCAAGGCCAAGGGCGGGCTCCAGGCCAACGCCACCACCACCCAAGGCGCGGCCCAGAGCGCCTGCTGAGGCACCCGGCCGGACGCCGGTCCATGCGTCGGGACCTGCGGCCGCTTCCGACCACGGTGCCGAGCGCGTGCGCGACCGTGAGGGGCACCGTGCACGGGGTGTTCGCCTGACGTTCAGGCAAGTGAACCTGGACGAGGGACGCCAGACGGTCGCCGCGGTCGCATCATGGGCGCGTGACCCGACCATCCCGCTCGCTGCCCGGCCGACGACGGCTCCGGGCGCTCACGACGCCTCTGCAGGACGGGTTCGGGAGCTCACCGGAGTACACCGTCGGCGTCGAGGAGGAGCTCATGCTCCTCGACCCGGTCACCCTCGCGCTCGTCCCGCGAGCCGATGACGTCGTGCGCGCCGCCGCCGACCCGCACCGGGTGAAGCAGGAGATCAGGCAGAGCATGGTGGAGATCGCCTCGAGCCCGGCGGTCACCACCGACGATCTGCACCGCGAGCTGCGGGCGCTGCGTCGCACGGTGGCCGAGGTCGGGGCGCGCAACGACTGCCTGCTCGCGGCCGCAGGGACGCACCCGTTCTCCATCGCCGAGCTGCAGGAGCTCACCGACAAGCCGCGCTACCGCTACGTCGCAGGAGTGAGCGGCTGGGTCGGGCGACGCAGCACGGCGGTGTGCGGGACCCATGTGCATGTCGCCGTCGGAAGCGCCGACAAGGCCCTCGGAGTCATGGAGGCGCTGCTGCCCGACCTGCCCGTCATCGCCGCGCTGGCGGCGTCCAGCCCGCTGTGGGAGGGGCAGGACACGGGCTTCGCGTCCGCCCGGCTCGCGGTGCGCGCCGAGCTTCCCCGCTCGGGCCTGCCGCCCACGTTCCGTTCGCACGCGCACTACCGCGAGACGCTGGACCAGCTGCGCAGGTCCGGACTCGTCCCGGACGCGTCGTACCTTTGGTGGGACGTGCGGCTGCAGGAGCGCCTCGGGACCATCGAGGTGCGCCTGCTCGACGCCCAGCCGTCGGTGCGCGACACCGCCGCGCTCGCCGGCCTCGTCCAGTCGCTCGTCCGACACCTCGGGAGCCGCTGGGACCACGGTGAGCGGGTGGCGGCCGAGCGCATGATCGTGGGCGAGAACCGCTGGCAGGGGGTGCGTCACGGGATGTCGGCGACCTTCGTCGGAAGCCGCGGACGACCGGTCGCGGCACGGGCCGAGCTCGACTCGCTGCTCTCGCGCGTCGCCGAGGATGCGGCGGCGGTCGGCGCGACCTGGGTGCTCCACCATCTGAGCGACCTCGCCGACCGCGGCGGACCGGCGACCGCGATCCGGGACCGCTTCGTGGTCACCGACGATCCGCTCGAGGTGACGCGCCACCTCATCGACACGGGGGCCGACAGCGTGCGCGGCACCCCGGCTCTGCCCGACCCGGTCCCGGCCGGCTGACGAAGGAGCCGCTCGTGTGCCGCTGGCTGGCCTACCGGGGAGCGCCGCTGCGCGCCAGCACGTTGTTGCTGGACCCCGTCCACTCCATCGTCGCGCAGTCACTCGACTCACCGCTGGGCGCGGAGCCGGTCAATGGCGACGGGTTCGGCTTCGGCTGGTACACCGGCGAGCCCGACGACGACCCGGCGACGTTCCACTCCGTCGAGCCGGCCTGGCACGACCGCAACCTGCGCGAGATCGCCCGGGCCGTTCGCTCCCCGCTGTTCCTGTGCCACGTCAGGGCGGCGGCCGGTCCGCCGATCCAGCGGACCAACTGCCACCCGTTCCGTCACGAGCGATGGCTCTTCATGCACAACGGCTCGATCGCCGACTTCCGCAGCGTCAAGCGCGACCTGCTGCTGCTGGTGGACCCCGAGCTCTTCACCGGGATCCAGGGCACGACCGACTCGGAGATCCTCTTCCACCTCGCCCTCACCCTCGGGTTGCGCGAGGACCCGGTCGTCGGGGTCTCGCGCGCGATCGCGGAGGTCGAACGCGTCGGACGCGAGCATGAGGTGCGGTTCCCGTTCCAGGGCACGGTCGCGGTGTCCGACGGCGACGCGATCTGGGCGTTGCGCTACTCCTCGATGGGCCGGTCGCGATCGCTGTTCCACTCGACCGACATCGCGGACCTACGACGGATGTACCCCGACACCGACCGCCTGTCGCTGTTCTCCGACGACGCCCGGGTCATCGTCTCCGAGCCGATCAACGACCTGCCCGGTGCCTTCCGCGAGGTCCCCGAGTCCACGGTCGCAGTGCTGGACTCCGCCGGCTACCGGCACTCGCCGTTCGCGCCGATCCCGGCCTGATCCGCCGGTCGACACGGGGCACCGACCGGCGTCAGCGATGCCGGCTCGTGCCGCTGACCCGCATGACGCGTCCGGTCACGAACTGCGCTGCCTCGCGGCTGAGGAACCACTGCACGCCCTCGACGCCGGAGGCCTCGGCGACCACGACGTCGCAGGTTCCGGCGCGTCGTGCGATCTCGAGAGCCAGCCCGGACGGCAGCGGGCGGTAGGCAAGTCGGGTCAGATCACGTCGACGCCGTTCGTCGAGGTGCTCCCACCACGTGCGCAGCTGCTCGTCCTCGTGAAGTGCCACGGTCACGCCCCGACGCTACGACGCCGGACGCGCCGCGGCAGGGCGGTGACGGCCGGAGTGACACTGGTCACGCCGATCACGGGGTCCGATCATCGGCATAGGGGCTCAGTCCGCCCGGAGACCTTGGTCGGGGCTGAGGTAGATCCAGAAGCGCAGCGTGTGCAGCCCGAACAAGCTGCCCACGACACCTCGGCGCAGCAGCTCACGGGCATCAGGAGCGGGTCGGTCCGCCGCGTTGGCGCGGCCGACCCGCGCCACGCTCGCGCCGAGCGCGGCGGCGCTCGCGGCTGAGGCAGCCTCGAGGTGGAGCAGGGTTGCTGGCACGGGCCGAAGCCGACCGGGAACCCCGGAACCGATCATCGCCAGGTCGCGGACCATCAGCCCCGCGCAGACCACGTCGACCACGACCGCGCCACGTCGGCCGTAGCGGCGGATCGTCCACTGCGTGAGGGGGAAACCGAGGCCGCTGAGGACGAGCACAGCACGGCCGACCTGCACACGGACCCCCGCGGGCCGAGAGCTGCTCGCCGCCCCTCGTGGCTCGACCAGGGCCCGGTCCTTGCCCGGATTCGCCATGCCTCGACGCTACGCCGCTCGTGATCCCTGCGCATGTGAGCACAGCCACACAGGATTCGCAGACTCTTGCCGTCGGATCTCGGCGGCCCGGGTGTGTAGCACGTCCCCAGGGAGCACACTGGGGACGAGGGCCGAAACGGGCCTGCTGCGCCGCCGGCGGGAGTCACCGGCCCGGGCGCGGCCCGAGGAAGGAGGACGTCGTGAGCACCGCTCGAGTCGACGCCACCGACACGTTCCTGCCCCGCCACCTCACCGACCACGACCGCTGCGACCGCTGCGGCTCGCAGGCCTACGTCCAGGTGAGCCTGCCCACGGGGCAGCTCCTGTTCTGCGCCCACCACTACCAGGAGTTCGAGGCACGCCTGCGCCCGATCGCGACCGCCGTGCTCGACGACAGGGAACGTCTGCACGCCGACTCGTCCCGCGGTTCGGCGTACTCGTCCACCTCGCCCTAGTCGCCTCCGCGACTAGGTTCCCCAGAAGGGGCTGACAGCGATGATGGCGCGGTCGGGATCGAGATGTTCCGCCGGCTCGGCCCGGATGGCGCTGTGTGTGCTCCTTGTCGGCTGTGGCGCGGGGACTCCGGCGATCACGGCGCACGCGCCCGGTGCAGAGTTCAACCCACGGCCCGCATCAGCAACCAACGCCGCCCGCGATCCGAGCATCGGACGATCCCCGTCCGTCGCTCTCGCGTCGGCTCGACCAGCCCGGGGACCGTCGCAGTCCGACGCGTTGCTGAGCATCCCCTCGATCGGTGTCCGTGGTCTGCCCGTGGTGTCCTACGTCGGTCACGCCGACGACCTGCGCGGCACCCGTATTGCGGACGGAGGGTTGGCGGCCAGCCCGCGCGGCCCCCTCGGCGGCGTGGCCCCCGGTGACGTCGGCAACCTGATCATCACCGGGCACCGCACGTCCGCGGGTGGGCCCTTCCGCCGACTCCCGTCCGTGCGCGTCGGAGCGCACATCCTGGTCAGCTCGGGGGGTCGGGTCTTCGACTACCTGGTGATTCAGACCATGGTCATCTCCTTCCGGTCCTCGGCATCGCTCGCCCTCCAGTCCGCAGCCGTCCCAGGGCATCCCGGCCGGCGAGCAACTCGAGCCATGGTCACGCTGTCCACCTGCGCGACACCCGAGGATCACGCACGCCGCGACTACTGGACCGATGCCCTGGGCAATCCCGAGCACCGCATCGACAAGGTCGGCATGCTCGTCGCGATCCGGCCCGAGTGATCCCCGCGACCCTGTAGGCCCGACGAGGAGCACGTGGCGAAAGCCTTCCTGCCGCACGTGCTCACGCTGGACCCGATCCCCGCCCCCGAGAACTGCCTCGGACCGGCGGGGCGGTGCAGCGTCGTCAGGTCGGATCCGTTTGTTCATCTCGAAGTCACCTGACCTGAGTTCCTCCCGTCGACCAGCCGAGATAGCAAGAACGGAGAGACTGAGATGGGAGGATACCCATGCCGCAAGCGCCGTCCGGGTGGTATCCCGACCCCGACTTCGCCGACCACCTCCGGTACTGGAACGGAACCGGATTCACGCAGCACCGGCAACGCGTAGCGACGGCGACCGTGCCGCTGGCGGAACCCCGCCATCAGGCGGACGCACCCCGTCATCGGGCCGCCGAGCCCCGGGCCACCGCCGCGGCCACGGGTCGGCGTTGGCTGATCCTCGGAGGCCTCGTCGGGGTGTTGATCCTGGCCGCGGTGGTTCGAGCCCTCTAGCGGTGGTTCGAGCCCTCTAGACGTGGGGCCGGAGTCGACGGCAGGAACGGACCTCACTTCCCCCTAGCGGATCAGGCGAGCCCTTACCCCGACACCGCCGAACGGGTGATCGCGGAGCCTCGAGGCACCCATGGCCGCCGGCGGAGAGACGATGGGACGGTGCCCCCGCCCACCAGCCGCTCGACCCTCACGGTGCGGCTGCTCCATGTGCTGGACTGCCCCCACGCGGACGTCGCGGCCGTCCGGCTGCGCATCGCTCTCGACGCAGCCGGGCACGCGGACTCCCCGATCGAGTTCATCCTGGTCCGCAGCGACGAGCACGCCCGTGAGCTCGAGTTCCACGGCTCACCGACCGTGCTCCTCAACGGCAGGGACCCCTTCGCCGGTTCCGACACGCCGGTCGGCCTGGCCTGCCGTCTGTACCGCACTGCGCACGGGACCTCTGGGTCCCCATCGGTCGAGCAGCTCGTCGACGCGATCCAGGCGGCAACAGCTGGCCGACCTCGATGAGCACCCGGCAGCGGCCGGAGTCACCCACGCCTCGTCGCGGTTCGACTCCGACGCCGCGACCCTGATCGCAAGGGACGCCATCCTCGGGACTGCCCGTTCCCCTGACGCGAGGCTGCCCCTTCGCCATGCTGGTGCTCTCGGAAAGCCACGGCAGACCGATCTGCGGACCGAAGATGAGGTCGGTACGGAGGGGGCGACGGTGCGAGGCCTATCGTGGTGGAGCGCAGCTGCCCCCACTGGCCGACCGGGATCGCCGCGATACCGCCGATCTCTGCCTTCCGGAATCGGGGATGTGCGCGTCGTCGTCCTGGTGCTGGCCGGCTTCTTCGACGGCATCTCGGACAACTGGTTGCACGGCCTCGTGCTGTGGAGTGCGGCGTGCGTCGTCGGCTGGGAGGGCAGGCAGGAGTCCGTCGGGGCGGCTTCCCCCGAACAACCGCTGCTTCGCCGGTCGGACGCTGGACGTCGATCCCGGATCACGGGCGGCGTGCTGGTCGTGAGCGCCCTGGCTTTCGCCGTCACGGTCGGTTCATGGCACCGCTACACCTGGCCGATGACGGGGGCGATCGTGCTGGTCGCGGTCGCCGGACTGGCGACGGGGTGGCGAGGCCCGCTGACCACACCGACCGCGGTGCCCGCCGCGGACCGTGTCGGGTCCCGGCTCTGGGTCGGCCTCGGCGTCGCGGCCGGACTGTGGGAGCTCCTCGCACTGTCCCAGCAGCCCTCACTGACCGAGGGGTCCGACGCCCACCCCACCGTCAGCGTCCTGATGGACTCAGTCCTGGCCTCCCACGCGGGCCGTTCACTCGTCCTGCTGGCCTGGCTGGCGCTGGGATGGTTCCTCCTCGAAGCCACCACAGTGGCCCCGAGGCGGCAGTCCCCGAGCCGCACGACGGAGGCCAGCGATGAACTGGCATGAGATCACCATCGCCGGCTACGCCCTGCTGGCCTTCGCCGTCGTCGCGTTCCAGCTGGCGAGCCGCAACCCCGACTCGCGTATACCGCCGCTGAGCACCGCCGTCGGCCGGGTCATGGCCACGCGATCGGGACGGGTCGCCGTCCTCGCCGCATGGGTGTGGCTCGGCTTGCACTTCTTTGCCCTCTGAACCGCCAGTGATGCGGCAGCCGAGGAGCCGGCGCTTGCTACTACGGGATAGGGGAGCCTCGCGTTCCTTCCAGCTCGCGTGCCACAGTGGAGGGGTCGATCGGTGCAGACTCGGAGGTGGCCGGTGTCGTACTTGAAGTACATCGCGTGTGACGGCCCATTCAACGGGAAGCAGTTCGCGCTCGAGCTGCTGCACGGCGGCCACATCAAGTTGAGGGATTCGGCTGGGATTACGCACGTGTACCGGGCTTGGCAGGCCAGCGGCCGTGCCAGCGACGAAGGCCTGCTCGAGTACATCGGGGTCGACCCCCTCACCTGACGTCGGCCGCGGAGCCACGCCCCAGCCGGCATCTGCGCGCTGCGGCCCGCTGCGGATGCCGCGTGGGGCGCTGCACCGTCCGTCACCGGGCGAGGGCCGGCTCGCCGGGTTACCGTGAGAGTGAGCCTGTGCCCCATGCGGGGCGAACCAGGTGATCGAGAATCGAGCCTGTCATGGGCGCCCAGATCATCGTCCTCATCGTGGTCCTTCTCGTCGCTCTGCTCCTGCTGTGGATGTCGGTGAAGATCGTCCAGCAGTACGAGCAAGGCGTGCTGTTCCGGTTCGGTCGGGTGGTCGCTGTCCGCCAGCCAGGGCTGCGGTTCATCATCCCGTTCGTCGACGTGCTGCACCGGGTATCGCTGCGCGTGGTGACGATGCCGATCCAGTCCCAAGGGATCATCACGCGCGACAACGTGAGCGTCGACATCTCCGCCGTCGCCTACTTCAAGGTCGTGGACGCCGAGAAGTCGGTCGTGGCCATCGAGAACGTGAACGCGGCGATCAACCAGATCGCCCAGACCACGCTGCGCAAGGTCGTCGGCAAGCACAGCCTCGACGAGACGCTGTCGGAGACCGACCGGATCAACCTCGACATTCGCGAGATCCTCGACGTCACCACAGTCGTGTGGGGTGTGGAGGTGACGCTGGTCGAGCTCAAGGACATCCAGCTGCCGGAGACCATGAAGCGCGCGATGGCCAAGCAGGCCGAGGCGGAGCGCGAGAAGAGAGCCAAGATCATCAACGCTGAGGGCGAGGCCATGGCCGCCACGGCGCTGGGCGATGCGTCGGACATCATGATGGCCCACCCCTTGGCCCTTCAGCTGCGCAACCTGCAGAGCCTGGTCGAGATCGGCGTGGACAAGAACACCACCGTCGTGTTCCCGTCCCCGATCATGAGCACCATCGAAGAACTCACCGCGTTCCTCCACCGGGAGACCAGCGCGGCAGACAGGAGCCCGGCACCCACGCCCGTGCCGACCCTGCAGGGAGCATCCGACGCGGCCTAGCCACCTAGCCGCGCGAGAGCGGGGTCTCACCGGCCGACGTTGACCCGTTCGGGTGACGGGAGGACACTGGGTTACGCAGTGGGAGAGATGCCGTGACGAATGTGCCGGAGCCGGGGAGCCGTGGCCGCTCGTTGCGCTGCACTCTGGGAATCCACCGGTACGTCGACGCCACCAACGACAAGTACCACGCGTACCTGGTCTGCCGTCGCTGCGGCAAGGAGGAGTGGCCCTACGCCGAGGAGCCGATCATCTGGTTGCGGGACGTCGACCTGTCGACCGACCGTGACGCGCCAATGACCCCGCCGAAGGACAAGGGCGAGGCCGGATGAGCGCGACGGGGCCTTCCACGCGGCAGCCGGAAGCCACTGCCTAAGCGCACAAGGGAGAACGAGGGCGGCCAGCGTCGCCATCGAACGGGTGCCCAGCCTGAAGAAGCCCCCGATCTCCCTGACGCCGTCTCCTCCGGGGTATCAGCGAGGTATCAGGGGCGTTGACCGTGGTATCAGGCGACTGGACACTCGGCCCATGAAGATCACCCTGCTGGGGCCGATCGAAGTGCACGGCGCCCAAGGGACTCGTGTACTCGGAGCAAGTACCGTCGGGCACTGGCTCGCCCTTCGTGGCTGGCTACGGTCGCGGAAGCGCAACCTACGCCGAGCAAGTGCCCACGATGGCACCGCACTGACGCGCGGACCTGGACGCCTGTCGAGCCTTCGCCACGCAGTTGTCTCGACCGGGAGCGCCGTGCGAGTCCAGCCCGAGACGCCAGAAGCCCCGACCTCCCTGGTATCACAGGGGGATCGGGGCTTCGTCGGCGTGTCGGCTAGTCCAGGTAGTCGCGCACTCTGGACGCCTGAGCGCTGTGCGAAAGCACCTGTGCCGCACGGGATCAGCGAGCGCTGTGCGGTGCACTATCTTGGACTGAGCACCAAGTTCCTGGAGGTGGCCGGTGGGCCACATCTCACCCACGGGAGTGTGTGATTGTGGGGGCTCAACCACCGTTCCGGCGAAGTCGGCCAGCAGGCAGCCAGACCCGCTCCTGCCCTCCCCCGGGGTCGCAGGCGACCAGCCCCACCACGAGCCGTCTCGGCGGTCCCAGGCCATCAGGACAGCCGGAACATGCCGCCCTGAGTCGAGGACCCACACGGGCGTCGGGAGGGGCTCAGCGGCCGTCAGGTGACCCCAACTGCGCCTACCATGAGACCGACACCGCGGCCAGCTACTCCCCGGCCGGTGCCCCACCGCCGAGTAACACTTGACGCGCCTCGGCCAGATCGAGGGTGCGCGGCTCCCACGGGAACGCCGACCCACGGCAAGGACACAGATGACAGCAGCGTTCAGACTCCCATTCCAGGCTCCGCACGTCCGCGAGCTCACCGAGGCCGAGTCGGCCGCGGCCATCGACGCCGAGGTCGCCGAGTTCGAGGCACATCCGCAGGACCTTCCGGACCTCGCGGACCCTGACAGCCCCACGCCGCTACGGATGACCAAGGGCGCCCGCGCAGCCGCAATGGCGGACAAGGTCAGCGACGATGCGATCCGTGCCGCCATCGCCGACCCCGACGAGCTCGAGCCCGACCCGGCCGGTAACGGCCGGATGCGGCTGCGCCGCGGAACCCTGCGCGTCGTGCTGGCCCCCGACGGTGCGGTCCTCTCGGTCCGCGACCGCAAGCCGCGCGGTCGCTCCTAAGCCGGGCATCCGCTGCGGTCGTGCCGACTCACGCGGGTGCCGCTCCCACGCCAATGCCGCCACCTTCGGTGGGGAAGGGAGACGCTGATGTGGCGACTCTCGACCAGCCTGCGGCTGGCGGGGCTGGCCCTCTACGCCATCGGTCTCGCCGTGGTGTGGACCCTGTGGGGTCTGCTCATCTTCGTCGGCTCCTTGCTCACTGCGAGCCTCCGGCTCGTCGGGGTATCCCTGGTCGGGGTCGAGCGCCTCGTCGCCGCCCACCGGTACTCGTGGCGATCGGCCGTGCGCGTCCTACCGAGACGCCGGGCCGCGAAGGCGCAGGCTGGGCTCACACCCGCAGCGCTTCCGGGCGACGCTGGAGGCGGGCAGCCCTTGACGGAGGCATCAGATGTCTGAGCACCTCGTGAGTCCGGAACTCGCCGCACGGGCGCGACGGCACTTCGTGGAGGGCGCGGCGATCATCGCAGAGTACGAGCGGGTCGCTGACTCGATCCACGACCGCGAGCAGGTCGCCGAGGCCGGGCGACTGCTGGCCGCCGCCCACGACGTCCTCAGGGACTTCGGTCGCACGCACGGAGACGTGGTGGACCTGCGCAGCCTCGAGACCGACGCATCGGAGCGGCTCGACAACTGAGACGACCAGGTGCGCACCCTCCGGCGCCTCAATGCCCGCGACGTCGGCATCGCCGTCTTGGCTTCGGCGGGAGTCCCCGGTCCGCCTGCCCGTCGCCGTCGCCAAGACACCGCGAGGCGGCGGGTCCACGATGGCTGTGGGGCGGGAAAGCGGCTCCCGTCCGAGGCGCGGGCGCGGATGGCGAGGGACGCCCTACTCCGTGCTCACGGCCCCCACATCCCCGGGGGTGGGCCATGGTCGGCGACGGAGCACAGACGGCACGGGTCCCGAGCGTGATGGGCGACTACGACACCGCCCAGAGCGAGTTCACCTGGGACACCGCCCGGCGATGGCTCGACGGCCTGCCTGGGGGAGGCCGCAACATCGCCCACGAGGCTGTGGACCGGCATGTGCTGCACCGCCGGGGCGACCGCGTGGCGTTCCGCTTCGTCGACGCCGACGGCCTCGACGTGATGTGGACCTACGCGCAGCTCGCGGAGCGGACCAGTCGGTTCGCCGAGGTGCTGCGGGCTGTTGGAGTGGGCCCGGGCGACCTCGTCTGCGGCCTCTCCGGAAGGATCCCGGACCTCTACGTCGCGCTGCTGGGCACGCTCAAGGCGCGCTCGGTCTTCTCCCCGCTGTTCTCCGCCTTCGGCCCCGAGCCGATCCGGCTGCGCATGGCGATGGGCCACGCTCGACTGCTCGTGACGACGCCGACGCTCTACCGCAAGAAGGTCGACCAGCTCCGCGCCGATCTCCCCGAGCTCGAGCACGTTCTGCTCATCGGCCCAGACGCCGAGGAGCTCGTCGGGGCGGAGCGGCTGGGACCCGGGGTCGTGCCCCTGGCGGAGCTCTGGCCCTCCACCACCGGTGCCCGCCTGGTCGTGCGACGGCATGGATGTGCTCGCGACGTGGGAGGCCGCGAGACGGGCCGTGGAGCTCGTGCGCGACGGCGGAAGCCCCGTGTTCCTCGAGGCCAAGACCTACCGGTTCCGGGCTCACTCGATGTACGACGCCGACCGCTATCGCGACAAGGCCGAGATCGAGCACTGGCGCGAACGTGACCCGCTCGTGCTCCTGCGCGCGCGGCTCCTCACGGACGGTGTCCCCCAGAAGGACCTGGAGGCGGCCGATACCCGGGTGACGGCCGCGCTGGACGACGCCGTGGCGTTCGCCGAGGCCGGTACCGAGGAGCCGGTCGACGAGCTGCTCACCTTCGTGACGAGCGAGAGGTGACGTCATGTCTGCGACAGCGGTCCAGGAGACGACGTACCGCGAGGCGGTGCGCGAGGCGATGCGCGAGGCGCTGCTGCGCGAGGGCCGGGTCTTCCTCATGGGGGAGGACGTCGGTCGCTACGGCGGCGGTTTCGGTGTGAGCCTCGGCATGATCGAGGAGTTCGGCGAGGATCGCGTGCGCGACACCCCGCTGTCGGAGTCCGCGTTCGTCGGCGCGGGCATCGGGGCGGCGCTCGGGGGGATGCGACCCATCGTCGAGGTGATCACGGTCAACTTCGCCATGCTCGCGATGGACCAGCTCGTGAACACCGCCGCGGCACTGCTCCACATGAGCGGCGGCCAGTTCGCGGTGCCGCTCGTCGTCCGCATGACCACCGGTGGCGGGCGTCAGCTGGCCGCTCAGCACTCGCACTCCCTGGAGAACTGGTTCGCCCACGTCCCCGAGCTGCGCGTGCTCGCCCCGGCGACGATCGAGGACGCCCGGTGCATGCTGTGGCCGGCGCTCCTCGACCCCGACCCGGTGATCATCGTGGAGCACGGCTCCCTGTACAACGACAAGGGACCGGCCCCGGAGCCCGGCACCGAGGTGGACATCGACCGCGCCAAGGTCCGGCGCGTTGGCGACGACGTCACGCTCGTCACCTACGGCGGTTCGTTGGGCCTCGTGCTCGACGCGGCCGAGCGGCTCGCCCAGGAAGAGATCAGCGCCGAGGTCGTCGACATGCGGGTGCTCAGGCCGCTCGACAGCGCCACGGTGGCGTCGTCGGTCGCCCGCACCCACCGCGCCGTCGTGGTCGACGAGGGGTGGCGCACGCTCGGGATGTCGGCCGAGGTGTCGGCCCGCGTCATGGAGGACTGCTTCTACGACCTCGACGCGCCTGTGGGCCGCGTGTGCACGCTCGAGGTCCCCATCCCCTACGCGAAGCACCTCGAGGACGCCGCGCTGCCGAGCGTCGAGCGGGTCGTGGCGGCGGTGCATGCGGCGGTGGGTCGCGATGGGTGACTTCCGCATGCCGTCCCTCGGCGCCGACATGACCGAGGGCACGCTCCTCGAATGGCTCGTCGGTCCCGGCGACCCCGTCCACCGCGGCCAGGTGATCGCCGTCATCGACACCGTGAAGAGCGCCATCGACATCGAGGCCTTCGAGGACGGCGAGGTCGAGACGCTCCTGGTCGAGCCAGGGGCGACGGTCTCGGTCGGGACACCTCTCGCGGTCATTCGCACGAACGCGGGTGCCGTGCCGTCCGCGCCCACGGAGCCGACGCCACCTGGGGAACCTCTCGAGGCATCCCTTGCCGGCGGC
>Ga0208851_1000169_pt1 | contig 28875 bp, 21 predicted proteins | sample NGESurshal092012_FD_184481 | JGI IMG/M metagenome (GOLD analysis project Ga0208851, IMG submission 184481) | Arctic peat soil microbial communities from Barrow, Alaska - NGEE Surface sample 415-2 shallow-092012 (SPAdes) | ecosystem: Environmental > Terrestrial > Soil > Wetlands > Peat ... | reverse complement strand
CCTGATCGGCAGGGCGCCCCGCCAGGTCGGCCCATCCGGAAGAGGAAGCCTTGCCAGACTGCTGGTCCTGCATGACGCCTCCCTCTCCTATCGTTCGTATGTTCGAATTATACTCCTTGAACGGGGCAGCACAAGACCCGAGAGACTGTTTCTGCAGGATGTTCGGTGAGGGAGCGGCGGGTAGGAGCCGACCGGCAAGGCGATGGTCTTGGCAGTCCGGCTGGACAGCGGCCTGCTCGGAATGAGGCTTGCGGTCCAGAGCCGGTGGCTTGCGGTCCAGAGCCGGAGGCTTGCGGTCCAGAGCCGGAGGCTTGCGGTCCAGAGCCGGAGGCTTGCGGTCCAGAGCCGGTGATGGGTCGCTGGGTGCTGGTGAGCACCGTGATGGGGCGGCTCGTTAGACCCGGGCCTCGCGGCGGCGGGTTCGGCGAGGTCGTCCTGCGAACAAAGCTGGTGACAGTAGGCCGCCGCTACTACGGACGAAATCTGCCAGCTACCCGTGCGGCGAGGTCGTCCCGCGAACAAAGCTGGTGACAGCCGGCGGTACTACGGACGAAATCTGCCAGCTACCCGCGCGGCGATGCCGTCCAGCACCGTCTTCAGCCCGAAGCCGAACTCGTCAACTGCGAAACCCGCCCCATCGTCCTCAAGAGCGCCCGATCCGATGGCCGCGGTGAGCCGCGGAAACTCCCGAGGGTCGACAAGCGCCTGCAGCCGGCGGCCGTACAACTGCTCGTCCGCAAGCTGCTCGACGCCCGCACCCACCCCGACGGACAGCTGCGCCTGGCCGCGCACGTAGACGTCCACCAGCAACATGCAGGACAGCTTCTCCTGCTCGGGCAGGTTCGTGCCGGCGAGTGCTTCGAGCCCGATCTCCATCCAGCCGATCTGGTTCGGGGTGAGTGGCGGCTCGCTGATCGGCACCTGCAGCGCCCATGGGTGTTCCAGAATCACCTGCCGATTCGCCACCGCCCACTGCGAGATCTGGTCCCGCCAGCCCACGGCCGGGTCGATAGTCGGCAATCCGGCATAGGCAGCGTCGAGCAGCAGCATCATCAGTTCGCCTTTCGACTGCACGTAGCGGTAGAGCGCCATCGTCGTGAAGCCGAGCTCGCCAGCCAGCTTTCGCATCGAGACTGCCGACAGTCCTTCGGCGTCAGCAATTTTCACCCCGGCAGCGCCGATCGTCCGAAGATCGACGCCCCGCTTCGGGCCGGGACGATCGGTGTCCTCGCCATGCCAGAGCAGCCGTAGGTAGAGCGGCAGGTCAAGGGCCGCCTTGTCCGGGACCGCAGCGCCGTCGGTACCGGCCGCCGGCTGGCCGGCTCCCCGCTGGCCCACGTCCCGATCACCCACGTCCCGCTCGCCGGCTCCCCGCTGGCCCACGTCCCGCTCACGCATGTCCCGCTGGCGCACGTCCCGCTCGCCCACGTCCCGATCACCCACGTCCCGCTCGCCCACGTCCGGCTGGCCCACGTCCGGCTGGCCCACGTCTCACTCGCCGGCTCCCCGCTCGCGCATGTCCCGCTCGCGCACGTCCCGCTCGCCGACGTCATTGCCGGCCATGGCGCTCTCCCTCTGCCGACCATCGGTCGGCCGCGGCAAATCCACGATTATCTGTTTACGTCGTACACGAACCCTGCTACCTTCTGCGTACATCATCCACAGTCTGCGTCATACACAGTTCTTGTGCCGACAGTCTGTGCCGTACACACTCAGGGAGTCTGTCATGCACGATCGCACTGCCGCTGGCACAACGGTTCGCGCCGGCCGCAAGGAGTGGGTCGCTCTCGGGGTGCTCCTGCTCCCGTTGCTGCTCGTCTCGATGGACGTCTCGGTGCTCTATTTCGCAGTCCCGTTCATCAGCCAGGATCTCGACCCGAGCGCGACCCAGCAGCTGTGGATCCTGGATATCTACGGTTTCGTACTGGCCGGGCTACTACTGACCATGGGCTCACTCGGCGATCGGATCGGCCGGCGCAAGCTACTGCTGATCGGTGCCGTCGGCTTCAGCGTCGCCTCCCTGGGAGCGGCCTACGCCCAGAACACCGAGATGCTGATCGCCGCTCGCGCCGTACTGGGCATCGCGGGCGCCACCCTGATGCCGTCGACACTGGCGCTGATCAGGAACATGTTCCATGAAGCACAGCAGCGGTCGAAGGCCATCGCCATCTGGACCGCCGTGATGACCGGCGGCATCGCCCTCGGCCCGGTGCTGAGCGGATTCCTGCTCGAGCATTTCTGGTGGGGCTCGGTGTTCCTGATCAACATCCCGGCCATGGTCCTGCTCCTGGCGCTCGGGCCGTTCCTGCTGCCCGAGTACCGGTCGGACCACCCAGGACGCTTCGACCTGATCAGCTCGGCGCTGTCCCTTGCCACCGTGCTTCCGGTCATCTGCGGAATCAAAGAGATTGCGGCAGAAGGTTTTTCGGTCATCGCTGGGAGCTGCATCGGCGCCGGCCTGGTGCTGGGTTCGTTGTTCGGTGCGCGGCAGCGGAGGATCGACGACCCCTTGCTCGACCTGCACCTGTTCGCCGGCCGGCAGTACACCGGGTCCGTCGCCGCCAATTCCATCGCCACCTTCGCGCTGGTCGGCAACGCGGTGTTCCTCACCCAGTACCTGCAGTCGGTCCTCGGCCTGAGCCCGTTCGTGGCCGCCTTGTGGAGCCTCGCCCCGTCGGTTCTGGTCGGTGCCGCGGCTCCGTTCGCCGGAGTGCTGGGACGGCGGTTCGATCGCGGCGCGGTGATGGCCGGCGGATTCCTGGTCGCGGCGGTCGGATTCGGGCTCGTGACCCTGGTCACCCCGCGCTCGTCGGTCGCGGTCGGACTGGTCGCCGCCGACGTGCTCGCCGTTGGCTTGGTCGCGGTGATGACCCTGGTGACGGAGATCGCGATGGGCACCATCACGCCGTCCCGGGCCGGGTCTGCCGCCGCCGTGCTGGAGACGGGCAGCGAGTTCGGCGGGGCGCTCGGGATCGCGATCCTGGGCAGCGTCGGCGCGGCGATCTACGGCAGCCAGCTGACCGGATCACTGCCGGACGGGTTGCCGGCCGACGTCGCACGGATGGCCGCCGACACCCTGGCGGGGGCCACCGTTGCGGCCGGCACGCTGCCTGCCGATACCGGCGCGGCCGTCCTCGCGGCGGCCAGGGAAGCGTTCACCGCCGGCATGCACGGCGTCGGGATCGTGGGATGCGCACTGATGCTGGCGGCGGCGGGCGGATGCCTGCTCATGCTGCGCGGTGCGCAGGTCGCCCCGGTGAGCCTGGCTGGCGCGGACGCCGCCTGAACCGCAGCGGTGCGGTGGCCTGGTGCCTCACCGGGCCACCGCTGCCACCAGCTCCGGGAGTGCCAGCACCAGCCAGCACGCCACCAGCAGGAAGGGTCCGAAGGCGATGGCCGACGTCAGGCTGAGCCGGCGCGTGAGAAGTCCCAGCAGGGCGACCACCGCGCCCAGCACGAAGGCGACGGTCAGCGCCAGCACAGCTGCCGCGACCGAGACGAATCCGGTCAGCAGGGCAATGGTCGGCACGAGCTTCACATCGCCCCGGCCCATCGCCCGCGGGGACAGCCTGTGGAGCAACCAGAACGCGGCGGTCACCGTCCCTGCGACGATCAACGCCCGCAGCAGGCTGCCGGTCGCCGGCGCCGCGACCTGGACGACGACCAGCAGCAGCATCGTGATCGGGACGGCCGGGATGGTGATCGCATCGGGCAACCGATGATGAACCAGGTCGACGGCGCCGAGCGTGACGCCCAGCAGTCCGGTCCAGACGACCAACACCGCCGTCGGTGCCGGCCACACCAGGCCGATACCGACGGCGGTGACCAGGGAACTGGCGGCCTCGAGTTCGCCGGGCCGGATCTGCACTCCGCGGCGCAGCCGGGCCAGCAGCAGCCGGATGCCGGACCCGGCCAGCAGGCCGATCACCAGCCCGACCCCCGCGCCGAGCCAGCCGAATCCCATGTGCACCCCCTGACGGTCCCACGTGCGGGGTGATCGGCGGACAGTTGTCCACACCGGGGCGCCGCGGTCCGCTTCCGGCCAGCCGCTCTCCCAAGCACACCGGCCGTCACACCGGCCGTCACACCGGCAACGGCAGGTCCCCAGTACACCGGCCGTCACACCGGGCCGTCACACCGGCCGTCACACCGGCAACGGCAGGTCCGTTCCCGAACCGGCCAGCAAGCCCGACCGCATGGCCTGCACCGGCGCCACCACCCCGGTGATCAACTCGAATTGGCGAAAGGCCTGGTGCAGCAACATGTCCAGCCCGGTGAGCGTGATTCGGCCGGGTACGCCGGCCGCGGCCAACGGCGTCGGCCACGGGTGATAGACCATGTCGAACAGGATCGGCACCGCCCGCAGCCGATCGGCCAGCGCATCGGCCGCCCCCGCCGGGACGGTCGACACCACGATGTCCGCCTGGTCGGCGGCCCGGCCGATGACGCCGACGTCCCAGCCGATCGCTGTGGTGGGTAGCCCGACGGCACCGCCCAGTTCCACCGCCGACGCGGTGCTCTGCGGCCGGCGCCCGGCGATGACGACCCCGGCGGTGCCCAGTTCGGCCAGCGCTGCGATCACCGAGGCCGCGGTGCCGCCGCCGCCGAGGATCAGCGCGGTCCTGGGGACCGGCGCTCCCGCGGCCCTGAGCGCGCCGATGATGCCGTCGATGTCGGTGTTCTCGGCCAGCCAGCCGCCGTCCCTGCGGACCAGGGTGTTGGCCACTCCCAGCGCCCGGACCCGCGGGCCGAGCTGATCGGCGACCACGGCCGCGGCGGCCTTCCCGGGCATCGTCACCGAGAAGCCCGCCCACTCCGGGCCGGCCCGAGCGATCAGCGCGGGAAGCGCGTCGGCATCGCATTCGATCCGGTCGTAGCGCCAATCGGTCAACCCGGCCGCCGCGTAACCAGCCCGATGCAGCGCCGGCGACAGCGAGTGCGCCACCGGCGCGCCGAGGACCGCGGCGCGGTGGACTGGCCCGGTGGGGGCGCCAGTCATCGGTAGGGCGAGCACTCGGGCGTCACCCGAAGACCCCGTTCGCCCTGGCCTGCGTCACGCACGCCTCGTGCTGCTCGGCGGTGACACTGAAGCACGATTCACCCTTCGCGTTGGCCTTGACGAAGAACAACCAGGAGCCCTCCGCGGGGTTCAGCGCGGCGGCCACCGCCTCCGGGCCCGGCGAGGAAATCGGTGTCGGCGGCAGACCCTGCTGGACATAGGTGTTGTAGGGACTCGGGTTCGCCCGGTCCTGCTCCGTCGTCGCGATCGACGCGCGATCGAGCGCGTAATTGACCGTGGAGTCGAATTCCAGTTTCATCCCGGCGGCCAGCCGGTTGAAGATCACCCTGGACACCTTGGGCATGTCGCCGGCGATCGCCTCGCGCTCGATCAGCGACGCCATGATGGCCGCCTGGTAGGGGCTGATCCCCGACTTCGCGGAGTCGGCGATGATGTCGGTGCCGTTCCACAGCGCCGCGGAGGCGCTGATCACCGCCTTCAGGGCCTGCTCCGGGGTGGACCCCGGCGGGATGTCGAAATCCCCCGGCAGCATGACGCCCTCGAGGCGCTTGCTCGGCTCGGGTGCGGCCCGGACACCGTCGGCCGCCCACTCGACCACACCCAGCGCGGCCGGGTCGGCCGTCCTGGCGACCTGCCACAGGTCGTCGGTGGTGAAGCAGCCCTGCCGGCCGTTGAGCGGCACGCAGGCGGCCGCCGTGATCACCGAGATGTAGCCGGGAACGACAGCGGCCGGCGTGTTCGGATCGGTGGACACGGCGGTGACGTCGGCCAGCTGCCGGCCGGGGACGAGCCGAAACTGGCCAACCCGATTCTCCTTGGCCACCAAGGCATCTGCGGTGGCCTGGGCGGAAGCGTTCTGCCGCACCTTGTAGTACCCGGGCCGCAGCGCCTGCACGTCGGCATCCAACGCGGCCTGCTGCTGGAACGCCTCCGGACTGGCCACCACCCCGGCGTCGGCGAGCGTCTTGGCGATGTCCTCGAGCCCGTCGCCGCCCTGGATCCGGATCACCACTTCGGTGTCGCCGGATCCTGAATAGTCAGCCACCACATCGGCCGCCCCGCGCCAGAGAATGAAACCGACGGCCAGGCCGGACACGATGACCAGCAGCACCACGACGGCGAAGATCAACCACCGGCGGTGCCGGCGGCGCGCGGCGTCGGGGCGCTGGTCGTCATCGACCGGGGGTCCCGGCTCGGCGCTGCCGGCGGCGGGCTCGGCGGGCGCCGAACCGAGCGCGGCACGCAACTGCTCAACGTCGAGTTCGCCCGTCTCACCCGGCTCCCGGCCGAAGATGCCGAGGTGATCGCTCACCGGCCGCCTCCGGCCAGGTTGTTCAGCCGGTTCTGCAGGATCCGGGTCGCGGCCACCTGGTCGACGATCTTCCGCTTGGCCCGGCCGCGTACCCCGGCCTCGGTGAGCTGCCGGTCGGAGGACACGGTGGTCAGCCGCTCATCGACATAGACGACCGGGACAGGCGCGATCCGGCCGCCCAGCGCCGCGCCGTAGGCGCGGGCCGCGACGACCGCGGGGCCGTCCGAGCCGCGCAGGGTCTTGGGCAGACCCACGACCACTTCCACCACCTCGTGTTCTTCGACCAGTGCTGCGAGCGCGGCGAGGTCGGACTCGTCGGCGGCATCCCGCGCCAAGGTGGTCACCGGAGTGGCCAGAACGCCGTTGCGGTCGCTGATCGCAACTCCCACGCGAACCGTACCGACGTCCACCCCCAGACGCACGCCTTTGCGGGGTGATTCAGCCGGCATGTCGGCGTTCCTGGTCGGTTTCATGCTCCTGCATCAAGTCCGGTCGTCTCCTTGGCAACCGGCTCACCCGCGGCCGGCGGCCAGCGCCGCCCGGAGCGCATCGATCGCGTCGGGGATCCCGGCCGGCCGGCTGCCGGCGCCCTGCGCCATGTCCTTCTTCCCGCCGCCGCGGGCCTCGATGACGGGCAGGAACGTCCTGGCCAACTCCCCGGCCGCCCAGCCGGCGGCGATCGCCGCCGGGGTGACGGCCACCGCGAAGGCAACCGTGCCCGCCCCGGGCGCGAACACCGCGACGACGCCCGGCCGCGAACCGAGCCGCCCCTTGACGTCGGAGGCCAGGTTGCGGACGTCCGCGGCGGCCGTGCCCTCCGGTGCGGTGGCGGCCACCAGGGACACGTCGCCGACCGTGACCGCGCCTTCGGCCAGCGTCGCGGCGGACGCCGCGAGCGCCGCCGCCCGCAGCCCGGACAGTTCCTTCTCGGCCGCGCGCAGCCGCTCCAGCAGCACCTCGATCCGGCCCGGCAACTCGCTGGGCTGCACCTTGAGCGAGGCGGCCAGCTGCGACACCAGGGTGCGCTCGGCGGCCAGCCGGTGGAACGCCTCGATGCCGACCGCGGCTTCCACCCGTCGCAGGCCGGAGCCCACCGAGGACTCCGCGGTGATCGCGACCGGACCGATCTGCGAGGAGTGCTCGACGTGCGTGCCACCGCAGAGCTCGACCGACCACGGGCCGCCGATCTCGACGATCCGCACGGTCTCGTCATAGGTCTCGCCGAACAGTGCGATGGCGCCCATCGCCTGCGCCTCGGCCTGCGAGCCGTACAGCACCCGGACCGGCAGGTCCTGCCGGACCGCCCGGTTGGCCACCTCTTCCAGTTCGCTGCGGGTCGCCGGCGACAATGCCTGGTTCCAGGCGAAGTCCAGCCGCAGGTACCCGGGCTTGTTGTAGGACCCGGATTGCAGCGCCTCCGGGCCGAGCACCTGACGCAGCGCCGCATGCACCACGTGGGTGCCGGAGTGTGCTTGCCGGGCGCCCAGCCGCCACTCCGGGTCGACCTTGGCCAGCACGCTCGCGCCTTCGGTCAGTTCGCCGTCGGTGATCCGCACCCGGTGCACGATGAGTTTCTTGTCGACCTTCTGCACGTCCAGCACCTCGGCCGACGAGCCGTTCCCCAGGATCAGCCCGGCATCGGAATCCTGGCCGCCGGACTCGGCGTAGAAGGAGCTTCGGTCGAGCACCAGCTCGACCTCGTCGCCGGCGCCGGCCGTGGGTACCCGGACGCCATCGCGGATCAGTCCGCGGACGGTGGCCTCGGACTCCAGCTCGGAATAGCCGGTGAACTCGGTCCGGCCGGCGTCCAGCAGCGGTCGGTAGACGCTCAGGTCGGCCAGCTTTCCCTTGCGCGCCTTCGCATCGGCCCTGGCCCGCTGCCGCTGCTCGTCCATCAGCGAGCGGAACTCGACGGTGTCGACGGTCAAACCGGCCTCGGCGGCCATCTCCAGGGTCAGGTCGATCGGGAAGCCCTGGGTGTCGTGCAGCAGGAAGGCCGTCGAGCCGGGCACCACCGTACTGCCGTTCTCCCTGGTCTCCTGTGCAGCGACGTCGAACAGCTTCGAGCCGGACGCGATGGTCCGCAGGAACGCCTGCTCCTCGGCGACCGCGATGCGTTGGATGCGGTCGAAATCGGTGGCCAGTTCGGGGTAGGACGGGCTCATCAGGTCCCGCACCGTCTCGGTCAGCCCCGGCATCACCGGATCCATCACGCCCAGCAGCCGCGCGCTGCGGACGGTGCGGCGCAGCAGCCGACGGAGCACGTAGCCGCGCCCCTCGTTGCCCGGGCCGACCCCGTCGGAGATCAGCATCATCGAGGACCGGCTGTGGTCGGCGATGATCCGCATCCGGACGTCGGCGGCGTCGTCGGTGCCGTAAGCCGTACCGGACAGCTGCTCCATCCGACCGATGATCGGACGGAGAAGGTCTGTCTCGTAGACGTTCTCGACGCCCTGCAGGAGGAACGCCAGCCGCTCGACGCCGAGCCCGGTGTCGATGTTCTGTTTGGGCAGCGGGCCGAGAATCGGAAAGTCCCCCTTCCCGCCGGCACCGTCGCCGCGCATGTCCTGCATGAAGACCAGGTTCCAGATCTCCAGGTAACGGTCCTCGTCGGCGATCGGGCCCCCCTCGATGCCGAACTCGGGGCCGCGGTCGTAGTAGATCTCCGAACACGGCCCGCACGGCCCGGCGACCCCCATGGACCAGAAGTTGTCGGCCATCCCCCGGCGCTGAATGCGTTCCGGGTTCACCCCGGCCACCCGCTGCCAGAGTTCCGCGGCGTCGTGGTCGGTCTCGTAGACGGTGACCCACAACCGGTCGGGGTCCAGGCTGTAGCCGCCGTCGTCCAGCGACCCGGTGAGCAGCGCCCAGGCGTGCTTGATCGCCCCTTCCTTGAAGTAGTCACCGAAGGAGAAGTTGCCGGCCATCTGGAAGAAGGTGTTGTGCCGCTGGGAGACGCCGACGTTCTCGATGTCCAGGGTGCGCACGCACTTCTGCACGCTGGTCGCCCGCGGGAACGGCGGGGTGACCTGGCCGAGGAAGTACGGCTTGAACGGGACCATGCCGGCCACCGTGAAGAGCAGCGTGGGGTCCTCGCTGATCAGCGACGCCGACGGGACGACGGTGTGACCGGTCTTCTCGAAGTAGCCGAGGAAACGGCGCCGGATCTCGTGGGTCTGCATGGGTCCTCGCTCGGGAATCGGGGGCGACGTGAAGGAGTGATCCGCCGGCCGATGGCTATGACGAATCGACGGGAGTGAACTGGGCGGCCACCGGGCCGGACCGGGAGCAGGCTCAGGCCGACTGGCGGGCCGACCGCGACCCTGCCCGGCTCGCGGCCCGCGGCGTGCCCGCCGGTGGCATCGTGGCCCGGGATGGCGGCGGGGCGCCCGGGGCGCGCGGCTCCACCGGTGCCGGTATCGCCGGACCGATCGCCTCCGGGCCGACCAGGATGACGGCGCCGGTGGCGTTGTCGACCAGCGGCCGGTAGCTTGCCCTGCGGTTGACGGCGCCCTGCCGGACGTCGGAGGCGAAGGCGCCGACCGCGTTCCCGAGTTCGGCGATCGCATCGGCGACGTCGGCGGCGATCGCCGACGGCGTCACCTTGGCCTTCAGTGCCTCGCGGGCAGCCTCTTTGGCCCGCCGCGTCCGCCTGGTGGCGGCAACGCCGAGGGCGATCCCCGCGCCGAAGTAATAGATGCGCTTCATCGCAGCCGTCATCCCCTTTCCGAGGGCGTGCCCTGTCGGGGCGTGACGGCCGCGTCCTGCGCTCGCCGCCCCCGGGAAGGTTACCCGGCAACGGGCGGCTGACACCCTCAGGACGGTGCGGCTCGGCCCGCCGACGATGTGCCGGGTCGTTGAACGGATCCGCCCCGAGCCACGTGTTCCTGGGACAGCACCGTCCGACGAGCCGCCGCCACAGCGAATGGGAGATGATCTTGCGATGGTGAACGAGATCAACGGGTTGCCCGCGCACATCCTGCTGGTACACGCCGTGGTGATCCTGATCCCGCTGGCCGCCCTGCTCACCGTGCTGTCCGCCGTCTGGCCGGCTGCTCGGCGGCGGCTCGGGATCATCACCCCATTGACGGCGCTGGTGGCGCTCATCCTGGTGCCGGTCGCCACGGACGCCGGCGAATGGCTGCAGGCCCGGCTGCGGAAGACGCCGCTGATCAACGCGCACGTCGACCTCGGCGGGACCATGCTCTACTTCGCCATCGGCCTGTTCGTCGCAGCACTGCTCGCCTGGGCGGTGCCCACCGTGCTGACTCGCAGGTCGAAGCAGCCGGCCCCGCCGTGGGTGGGCGTGGTCGTCGCGGTGATCGCGGTGGCCCTGGCCGGCGCCAGCGTGGTGCAGGTGGTCCGGGTCGGCGACTCGGGCTCGAAGGCCGTCTGGACCGGGAACTTCTGCCCGAATCCGGTGAACGCCGACGGGTCCTGCCCCACCTGACGCCCGGTTCGCACCGCCAGGCCTTGGCAAGTTCGCCCCGCCGTTTGTACAGTAGGCAGAGAATCAGTCGAATCGATTCGGGTGACCTACGCCACGTCTGTCCGGCAGGGTCAACCGGATCGGTCCGGGTGCGTCATCCCCCCGTCGGAACCGCTCACCGGCCGACCGTCCACACCCGCCCGGATCAGGCATTTCGCGAGTTTCCGCCGGGTGGCCCGCGGCCGCACGGCGACTCAGCCCGACCGCCGGCACGCAGCTCGGCGAAAGGCCGCCTGCCGCCCCACCAGCACGCCACTCCCACCAGGACGCCACGCCCGCGACACGCCACACCCACCCGCACGCCAGCCCACCCGCACGCCAGCCCACCCACCCGCACGCCAGCCCACCCGCACGCACGCACGCACGCCAGCCCACCCGCACGTCACACCCACCGCACTCCTCGCCCCCGGGGAGCAGGCCATCGCCCAGACGCACAGACCAGACCCACAGAGAGGCCTCTTTCAGATGTCGATCGACGACACCACCACGAATGACGTGTTCAACGACCTGACGGCGCAACTCGTCGCCCCCGACGGCGCGGCCAACTCCGCCGCCGACGACTGGCGCCGCACGGCGGTGGTCTACCAGGTCTACCCACGGTCGTTCGCGGACTCCGACGGCGACGGCGTCGGCGACCTGCCCGGCATCACCGGCCGGCTGGGCGCCCTGGCCGACCTGGGCGTGGACGCCATCTGGCTGTCGCCGTTCTACAAGTCCCCGCAGGCCGACGCCGGCTACGACGTCGCCGACTACCGCGACGTCGACCCGATCTTCGGCAGCCTCGCCGACTTCGACGCCCTGCTCGAGCGGGCCCGCCAGCTCGGGCTCAAGGTGATCGTCGACCTGGTGCCGAATCACTCCTCGGACGAGCACGTCTGGTTCAAGGCCGCCCTGGCCGCCGGCCCCGGGTCGCCCGAGCGGGCGCGCTACATCTTCCGCGACGGCCGCGGCGAGAACGGTGAGCAGCCGCCGAACAACTGGGAGTCCTGCTTCCGCGGCCCGGCCTGGACCCGCACGATGAACCAGGACGGCACACCCGGCCAGTGGTACCTGCACCTGTTCGACACCAAGCAGCCGGACTGGGACTGGGAGAACCCCGAGGTTCGCGATGAATTCCTCTCCGTGCTGAAGTTCTGGCTGGACCGCGGCGCCGACGGCTTCCGGGTGGATGTCGCACATGCGCTGATCAAGGCGCCCGGGCTGCCCGATCTCGACCCGAGGGTCGACGACGGTCCCGACGCCGACAGCGACGGCTTCTTCCAGACCGGTCCGATGTGGGACCAGGACCGCGTACACGAGGTCTACCGGTCCTGGCGGGCGCTGCTGAACTCCTACACCCCCGATCGCATCCTGGTCGCCGAGGCGTGGGTGCAGCCGCTGTCCCGGCTCGCCCGCTACGTCCGCGACGACGAGATGCACCAGGCCTTCAACTTCGACTACCTCGAGACCGAGTGGAACGCCGCCGCGCTGCGCGCCACCATCGACGCATCGATGGCGGCGAATGAGGTGGTCGGCGCGCCCACCACCTGGGTGCTGTCCAATCATGATGTGGTGCGGCACGTCTCGCGCCTCGGGCTGGCAAGCGACGGCCCTCGGCCGAACGGGATCAGGGCCGGCGATCCGCAACCGGACTACCTGTTCGGGCTGCGCCGGGCGAAAGCGTCAAGCCTGATGATGCTCGGCCTGCCCGGGTCGGCGTACCTGTACCAGGGCGAGGAACTGGGCCTGCCCGACCACACCGCGCTCGACGACGACCTGCGCCAGGACCCGACCTGGTGGCGCTCGGAATACACCGAGGCCGGCCGGGACGGCTGCCGGGTGCCGCTGCCCTGGGAGGCCGACGCCCCCGGGTTCGGCTTCGGGCCGACCGGGAGGACATGGCTGCCCCAGCCCGACGCCTACGCCGAGCTGGCCAGGGACCGGCAGACCGGCGTCGACGGCTCGACCCTGGAGATGTACCAGTCCGCGCTGGCGCTGCGCCGGGCCTTCAGGCTCGGGGCCGGCTCGCTGGAGTGGACTCAGGACCGCGGCGCCGACGTCATCGCGTACACCAACGGCGAGGTCACGGTCGTGTCGAACATGGGCTCCGTCGCGGTGCCGCTGCCGATCGGCGAGGTGTTGATGTCCTCGATCGATCTGCCCGGCGACGGGACGCTGCCGCCGGACGTCACGGCCTGGCTGGTTGCCCCCTACGCCGGCTGACCACCGCAACGACGGCGGACGGACGACACCAGATAACCGTCCGCCAGCAGGATCCGGCGCAGCGGAGCCGGCCGGCCGCGCACCGACCAGAGCCACTCGAACCGTTCCACCGTCGACAGGAGCACGCTCAGGAGGTGATCTCCGGGGTGTTCTTGGCCGCGGTTTTGTCGTTCCCGGGCGCGCCGCCCTGGAAGCCGCGCCGGACCGCCTCGAAGATCGCCGATCCCTGGCCGACCAGCGATGCGGCGATGTCCCCGAGGCCGTCGGCACCGTTGAGCACCGTCACGTTCGCCCCGTTCAGGCCGGTCGCGGCCGACCTGACGATCTCCGGCAGTTGCTCGATCAGCATCCGGTCCAGCGCGACCCGGTTGTTCGAGGCCGCCGCGGCGGCCAGGATCTGGATCTTCTCCGCCTCCGCGGCGGCGAGGATCTTGACCCGCTCGGCCTCGGCCTGCGCCGGCTTGATCACCTCGGCCACCAGTTGCTCCTCCCGCAACTCGGCGTTGCGCTGGGCCAGTTCGCGTTGCGCCTGAAGGACTTCCAGCTGGGCCTGGGCCTGCGACAGCGGGCCGGCCTGCGCCGCGGCGGCCTGCGCCTTGTCGATCTCCGCCTTGTACTGCGCCTGGATGACGGTGGTCTGCCGGGAGAACTCCGCCTGTTTGCGCAACGAATCCTGCTCGGCCTCGGCGGCGAACTGATTGGCGTTCGACTGGGCGATCGCCGCCGTCTGCTTGATCGCGGCATTGTGCGGCGCCGACATCGCCAGGATGTAGCCGAGCTGCCCGTCGTCGATGGACTGGATCTGCAGGGCGTCGACCGTCAGACCGATCTTGCTCATCTCCTGCTTGGATCCGTCCAGCACCTCGGTGGCCAGCTTCTGCCGCTCGGTGACGATCTCCTCGACCGTCATCGAGCCGATGATGGACCGCAGGTGACCGGCGAAGATCCGGCCGGTCAGCACGGACATCTGATCCTGGTCGGACAGGAAGCGCTGCCCGGCGGCAACGATCGACTCGACGTCGTTGCCGACCTTGAACGCGATGACGGCCTTCACGTTCAGGCTGATGCCCTGTTTCGTCACGCAGGTCTCCTGGACCTCCGACTCGGTCATCGCCAGCGACAACAGGTTGGCTCGCCGGATGAATGGGACGACGAAAGCGCCGTGCCCGATGACCACCCGGAACGGAGCGCCGTCGCTGGATTGGCCGCCGGAGATCAGCAGCGCCTCGTCCGGATCTGGCACGCGGTAACCGAACATGATCGACCTTCCTATCCATCACAGAGATCAGCCATTCACGGCGAGGGATTCACCGTTCCATCAGTTCAATCAAGACGACAATGAAGATGCAAACGAGACAATTCATGCCCGCATTTCGGGCGAGAACCCTTCCCAGGGAATAACGGTGACGTGCCGATGAGGGGCGACGTCGATCACCAGGACCATCGTTCCGCGACCGACGGGTTCGGCACATTCGGCGATGAACGCTTCACGGGATCCGCCCACCGGCACCAGTATCTCCCCCGGGCCCGCTGGGCCGCGGATCGCGACGATCACCTCTCCGATGGCACCGATCGCGATATCTGCCCCCATCGCCCTGCCTCCTCACCCTGCCGCACAGTACCGGCCGGCCGGGGCTCCCGGCGCGGCGACGGCTGACCACTCGTCGCGCCGAAAGCAACCTCGTGCCGCGCCGGTCAGGGGTCGGGTTCCCCGCGAATCGTCCGGCGCAGTTTCGGCACCCGGTCGGCCAGGGTGCGTTCCGCGCCGTACCCGGTCGGCCGGTAGTAGTCCCGCCCGACGAGTTCGTCCGGCGGGTACTGCTCAGCGACCACCGCACCTGGCCAGTCGTGCGGGTAGATGTAGGTCTGCGCGTTGCCCAGCTTCGCCGCGCCCGGGTAGTGCCCGTCGCGGAGCGCGGGCGGCACCGACCCGGCCCTGCCGTCCCGCACATCGGCCAGCGCGGCGTCGATGGCGGTGACGACCGCGTTCGACTTCGGCGCAGTGGCAAGGTGAATGGTGGCCTGCGCCAACGCGATCCGGGCCTCGGGCAGCCCCACCAGCTGCACCACCTGGGCCGCGGCGACGGCCACCGGCAGGGCCGTCGGGTCGGCCATGCCGACGTCCTCGCAGGCGTGGATCATCAGCCGGCGGGCGATGAACCGCGGGTCCTCCCCGGCCTCGATCATCCGGGCCAGGTAGTGCACAGCGGCGTCCACGTCGCTGCCGCGGATGGACTTGATGAACGCGCTGGTGACGTCGTAGTGCTGGTCCCCGGACCGGTCGTATCGCACGGCCGCGCGGTTCACTGCCCGTTCGACGGCCGCCAGGTCGATCGCCGACGGCCGGTCGGCGGCGTCCCCGTCCTCGACGGGATCGGTCGCGGTCAGCTCGCCGACGGAATCCGCGGCCGCCTCGAGCGCGGTGAGTGCCCGCCTGGCGTCCCCGCCGGCCAGCGCGACCAGATGCGCCCGGGCCTGGTCGGTGATCCAGAACGCGCCGGCCAGGCCGCGTTCGTCGACGACGGCCCGGTCCACCAGCGTGGCGATGTCGGCGTCGGTCAGCGGTTGCAGCTGCAGCACCAACGACCGGGATAGCAACGGCGAGACCACCGAGAAGAAAGGGTTCTCCGTGGTCGCGGCGATCAGCACGATGGTCCGGTCCTCCACCGCACCGAGCAGCGAATCCTGCTGGGTGCGGGAGAACCGGTGGACCTCGTCGATGAACAGCACGGTCTGCTCACCGGTGGCGCGCAGCCGGGCCGCAGCGTCCGCGATGACCGCCCTGACCTCCTTCACCCCGGCCGAGACGGCGGACAGCTGCGCGAAATGCCGGCCGGTCGACCCGGCGACCAGAGTGGCGAGCGTGGTCTTCCCGGTGCCCGGCGGCCCGTACAGCACCATCGAGGACGGCGACCCGCCCTGCACCAGCCGGCGCAGCGGCGCCCCCGGACCCAACAGGTGCGCCTGGCCGGCGACCTCGTCCAGCGTGCGGGGGCGCATCCGGGCGGCGAGCGGGGCATGCGGGTCCACCGGTCGGTCCGGCGACCAGGCACCGAGGCCCGCGACCGGCGGTGCGGCGTCCTGCGGCACAGCGCCCACGGAGAACAGGCCAGGATCGCTCGGACTCACTCGTGCGACGCTACCGCCCCGCTGCGCTGCGGGTCGCACCTGGCATGCTGGTCGGGTGGCGAGCCGGTCTCGGCCCATCAACCTGGACTACCGCGGCGGGTCAGCCGGCCGGCCCGATATCGGAGGGTCGCCATGGAAATCCTTCGCTACACGGCGTTCTCGGTTGACCCCGCGGGCGGCAATCCGGCTGGGATCGTCCTGGACGCCGGCGATCTCGACGACGTCGGCATGCAGCGGATCGCTGCCGAGGTCGGGTTTTCCGAGACCGCGTTCCTGACCGCCACCGGCCCGACTTCGGCGCGGGTCCGGTACTTCGCACCGATCGCCGAGGTCGCCTTCTGCGGGCACGCCACCATCGCGTCCGCGGTGGCCCGGGCGCGGCGGGTGGGGACCGGGCGGCTGACGCTCGATTCGGCCGCCGGACCGATCGAGGTGAGGACCACCGCCACCGTGGACGGCATCGTCGCCACGCTGATCAGCGTCCCGCCAACGGTCACGGACCTGCCGGCCGACACCACCGACGCCCTGTTCGCCGCGTTGCGGCTGACCCGGCGCGACCTGGACGACAGCCTGCCGATCCGGGTCGTCTACTCGGGCAACCATCACCCGATCGTCGGGGTAGGACTGGCGGTGCTGGACCGGCTCGATCAGGACCAGCCGACGCTCGCCGCGCTGATGGCCGAGAATGGCTGGGGCGCAACGGTTGCCGTGATTGCACAGACCGGCGACCAGGAGTTCGAGGCGCGCAACCCGTTCCCGCCGGGCGGCGTGCGAGAGGACCCAGCCACCGGCTCGGCCGCGGCCGCGGTGGGCGGGTACCTGCGCGCGCTCGGGCTCGTCGACCCGCCGGCGAGGGTGACGATCCGACAGGGCCGGCACGTCGGACGGCCCGGCCTGCTCACCGTCGACATCCCGGCCGGGACCGGCGGTATCGCCGTGTCCGGCAGCGCGGTGCCGTTGGATTGACCCGCCGCCGTCTCGGGGTCAGCAGCCTCACACCACCGCGTTGGTCTCCGCGGGCGCGTTGCTGGCCGCGACCAGCTTGTGCACCAGGCGCATCTTGTCCAGCACCGCCGGCGGCAGCACGAACGGGTACAGGTCCTTGTGCCCCATCGACCGGTTGATCATGTTCAGCGACCAGGCCAGCGGCAGCCACAGCGCGATCATCCGATCGAACCCGGCATCCCCGGCCAGCGGCTGGGTCGCGGTGGCCCCGGCGGGGGCGAACCCGAACGCCGCCGCCGTGTCGATGGTGTCCCTGATGTGCAGGTAGTGCGCGAAGGTCTCGGCCCAGTCCTCCGCCGGGTGCATGGTGGCATAGGACGAGACGTAGTTCTGCTCCCACCCGGCCGGCGCACCCTGGGAGTAGTGCCGGTCGATGGCGGCCTGATAGCCCAGATCGGGATCACCGAAGAGGTTCTCGAATTCGGCCCTGGCCGGCCCGTTCTCGGCGAGCACGAAGAAGAAGTAGTGGCCGGTCTCGTGCCGGAAGTGCCCGAGCAGGGTGCGGTACGGCTCTTCCATCGACACCCGCAACTGCTCGCGGTGCACGTCGTCACCCTCGGCGAGGTCCAGGGTGATGACGCCGTCGTCGTGCCCGGTGATGACGCTCTGCTGCTCGCTGGAGAGCAGGTCGAAGGTCAACCCGCGCTCCGGGTCGGCGACCCGGTCGTCGATCGGCAGGCTCAGGTCGATCAGTTCGACCACCAACCGGCGCTTCGCGGCCTCCGCCTCGGCGAACGCCCGCAGCGCGACCGATCCTTCGCCGGGCCTGGTCCTGGTCAGCGAGCAGGACCGGCACAGTGGTCCACCGTTGGTCGGGACCAGCCAGTTGCACCCGGCGAGGTTCAGGTTCGCGCAGATCTGCCGGGTGGGCGCGAGCGTGGTGACGCCGTCGGCGCCGAGCACGGCGAACTCGCGCTGGACGAGGTCGAAGCCGATGGCGCTGCCGCAGTTCAGGCAGACCGAGTTCTCGAAGGCCAGCTGCTGGCCGCAGTGAGGGCAGGCGAAGTCACGCATGAATCAGTTCTCCAGATCGGGCGGAAGGCCCGACCGGTCAGGCGAATTCCGCAGAATCGGCAGTCGGGGGCGGGCCCAACAGTACGGCCGGCACCCCTCGATCTCCCAGCGGATCGGCACATCACCCGCGCCGGAATTCGCCCGTTTCGACAGTCCCGACCGTCATTCCCGGTTGCACCGGGGGCAAACGCGAGCACTATCACTGGATTCCGATCGGCGCGACGTCGACCGCCACGTCCATCTCCCGTTTCTCGGCGTCCGTGTAGATCACCCCGCGCAGCGGTGGGACGTCGTCGTAGTCCCGACCCCACGCCACGGTGGTGTACCGCTCGTCGGCAAACGTGTCGTTGGTGGGGTCGAAACCCAGCCAGCTGCCGTCCGCGAGTCGCACCGCCGCCCAGGCGTGGCTGGCGTCGACGCCGATCATCCGTTCCTTGCCGGGCGGCGGGCGGGTGGCCAGGTACCCGGAGACATACCGGCCGGCCAGTCCTAGCGACCGCAGGCAGGCGATCGCCACGTGCGCGAAGTCCTGGCAGACACCGGCCTTGGCCTCCAGCACATCGGTGACCGTCGAGGAGACCGAGGTCGCCCCCGACTCGTACTTGAACTCGGTGAAGATCCGGTGCGTCAGGTCGGTCACCGCCTCGATCATCGGCCGGGCGGGCGGGAAGGAGATGTCGGCGTACTCCCGGATCAACCGCGGCATCCTGACCAGCGGCGAGGTGAGGGTGAACTCCACCGACCGCGGGTCGTTCATCCCGGTCGGCCGGGCCCGCTCCCACTGCTGGGCCAGTGCCGCGGGATCCAACTCGGGCGCGGTGACCTCGACGTCGGACAGTCCCACCACCCGCAACTCGGTGTGCGAGCTCGTGACATGGAAGTAGCTGTTGATGTTGCCGTAGACGTCGACGGTCTGGGAGACGTCCGACGGCGTCGGGTCGATACTCAGGTTGTGCTGCAGGCACACCTGGCCCGGGAAGTCCCGCGGCCGGAGGTACCCGCGGCCGAACGACGCCGACACCTCATCGGAGTACCGGTAAACGGTGGAGTGCTCGATCCGGTAATGACGTGTCATCACAGCATCCCGTCGTAGCTGGCCATGCCCAGCGGCCGCATCGGGCTCGGGTGCCAGAAGTGTTGGACGGCAATGGCATCGGCGATGCCTCGGAGCGAATCGTGCAGGCCGTCGAGCAACGCCAGCAGCTCCGGCCGGTGGCCCCCGGCGTCGATCCGGTCCAGTTCTTCCGGCCGGGTGCGGCGCAGCGTGCCCTGCAGGTCCTCCAGCCGGCGCTGCGGCCGGGAGGTGCCGGACGAATCGGGCAGCGCCCGCAGGTCGGCCCGCGCCTGTTCGACCTGGTAGGCCAGCGACCGCGGGTTGCCCGCGTCCAGCAGCAGCAGTTCCAGCATGGTGGCGACCTGGATCCGGCCACGGTACCGGCGCCGGTAGGTGACGCCCGACTCGCTGGTGGCCAGCACCGACTCGATCACCAGCGAGTCCACCGCGGAACTGTGCGACCGGGTCAGTGTCGAGCGCAGCAGGGCGGTCACCTGCTGGGCCCGCTCCAGCCGGCGGCCGATGTCCATGAAGTACCAGCCCGGATCGCGCACCATGTTCTCGCTGGCCAGCCCGGACAGCGCCAGCATGCTGGAGAGCACGGCGGCCTGCGTCGAGGACAGCGTCAGGCCACCGTCGCCGGGGCTGTCGGAGAGCTCGGCGACCGCCCGATCGGTCGCACCCAGCACCATCCAGGTGTCGCCGGACAGCTGGTCGCGCACCGCCCGGGCGGCTTCCCGCAGCCCGGACAGCGACTGCGCCACCGTGCCCGGCTCGGACCCGTCCAGCATCAGCTCGCGGATCCGCGGCAGCGGGTCGACGCCAGTCGGGAAGGTGCTGGTCCCGGTCAGCTCGCTCACCGCAGCCAGCAGAACCGGCACGCAGCCGGCGCCCAGATGCTCTGGGCGGAAACGGAAGTCGTCCGCCCGGTCCTTGGTGACGATCAGCAGCCGGGTGAGGTCCTCGGTCCGCTCGGCGTACCGGCCGAGCCAGAACATGTCCTCCAGGACGCGCGGTGACGAGGTGGATTCCGGCCGCTCCGGCTGCACCAACGGGCCCTCGTACAGCCAGACCCGGCCCTCCCGGTCCTTGGGATCGGCCCGCCCGGACCGAACCCAGACGTCCTTGGCGACGCTGCTCCGCCCGCGGCCGGCGCTGGTCAGCTCGGCGTCCTGCACCCGGCCGAGGGAGCCGGGCATCGCCACGTAGCCGGAGCCGTGCGCGACGGTGAACAGCCGCATGCTCACCTGACCGGCGACCAGGCCGTGCTGGGCGGCCATCGGTGCCTCGGAGAACGGCGCCAGTTCCTGCCCGACCCAGCGGGTGGGCTCGGCGGCCAGCCGCACCCGCCAGTTGTCCTGCTCGGCGCGCGACATCATCGCCGGGAACGCGGACTTTCCGCGCCCGGTGGGCCGCAGCACCATCTGCCCGAGATGGGCCAGCACGTGCGAGCGCTGGGCCTCATCCCCGCACCAGAACGTCGGCACGGTCGACATCTTCAGCGATTCACCGTGCACCGCGCGGGCCAGCCGGGGCAGGAACGGGGCGAGGCCGGGGCTCTCCAGCACGCCGCTGCCAAGCGTGTTGACCACCGTCACGGTGCCCCGGCGGCAGGCCTCGGCGAGCCCGACGACACCGAGGCGGGATGCCGGCTTGAGGTCCAGCGGGTCGGACCAGAACGCGTCCACCCGGCGGACCACCACGTCGACCGGCTCGAACCGGCCCATCGACAGCATCCACAGCCGGCCCCGCCGGATGGTCAGGTCTGCGCTCTCCACCAGCGGGACACCCAGCAGCGAGGCCAGCATGGCCTGGTCGAAGGCGGTCTCCGAGTGCGTGCCGGGGGTCAGCACGACGATCCGCGGGTCCTCCGCCTCATTCGGCGCCACCGACGCGAGCGCCGAGCGCATGGTGTGGAAGAAGGCGCCGAGGCCCCGCGGTGCGCTGCGCCGGAACAGTTCCGGCAGCACCCGGGAGACCACCCGGCGGTCGGCCAGCGCGTAACCCGCGCCGGAGGGCGCCTGGGTGCGATCGCCGAGAGCGAGGAACTCCCCCGACGCGCCCCGGCAGACGTCCACCGCGTGGAAGAACAGCTGATGCGCACCCGGGATGGTGATGCCGTGCGCGGGACGCAGGTAGTCGGGGTGCTGATAGATCAACTCCGGCGGCAGCAGCCCGTTCTCGATCAACTTTCCCGGCCCGTACAGGTCGGACAGCACCTCGTCGAGCAGGGTCGACCGCTGGATCAGGCCGGCCTCCAGCCGGGCCCATTCCGCGTCCTCCACGACCAGCGGCAGCGGGTCCAGCCGCCAGCGCTCCGGGTCCGTGGGCACCGCCGCCGCGTCCGCGGCGGCCCCGTCGACCGGCGTGTAGGTGACCCCGTCGTCCTCGAGCAGCCGCTCCACCCGGCCGCTGAGCCCGCTGAGCCCCGACCCGCCGATGGCATCCAGTTCGGCGGCCAGGTCGGACCAGCCGGGCAGCAGGCTGCCGTTGGTTCCGGTCATCTCGTCGTACCGGCGCGGGTCGCCGACCCCGGGAGTGAACATGCCGCTGCGCGCCAGGTACTCCTCGACCATCGACGTCCGACCGGCCGGCGCGGAGCCGATCACCGCCCCGACCTCAGGCGCGTTCATCGGACCGGCCGCGGCGCCACCCGAAGGGGCGCAGCCTGATCGGACAAAGCCTCCATGGGCACAGTTGTACCCGGTGAACGACCCACCGCCGCGGCCTTTCGCCGGATGGACGGTGCCCGGGGCGTCCTCACGGGCAGATGGCCCGGGCTCTGCGCAGGTCGAGCATGCCCGGCGCCTGAACGTCGACGGCGAGCAGACCGGCCCGCTCGCGGAGCAGCGGCAGGTCGATCCCGCCGGGGCTGTGCCCGGCGGCGTCGAACCGCCGGGTGCGCCGCGCCTCGGCCTCCATGGCATTCACCGGCGGGTGGTCGTAGGACCGGCCGCCCGGGTGCGAGACGTGATACGTCGCCCCGCCCAGGGACACCCCGCTACCGGCGTCCACCACGTCGAAGATCAGCGGCGAATCCGGCGGGATCGTCGGGTGCAGCGAGCTCGGCGGCGCCCAGGCCCGGTACCGCAGCCCGGCCACCTGCAGGCCGGGCACGTGGGTGGGCCGCAGCGGGACGGGAAATCCGTTGCAGGTCACGACGACCTGGCCGGACGCCGCCGCGCCGGTCAGGCTGACCTGCAGCCGCTCGACGGAGGAATCGACGTAGCGGGCGGTGCCCCCGGCGGTCGCCTCCTCGCCCAGCACGTGCCAGGGCTCGATCGCCCAGCGCAGCTCCAGTTCCATCTCCCCGACCGTGACGGTACCCAACCGCGGGAACCGGAACTCGAAGAACGGGTCCAGCCAGCTGGTCTGGAAATCGATGCCATGCGCCCGGAGATCGGCTGCCACCTCAGCGATGTCGGCGATCACGTAGTGCGGCAACAGGTAACGGCCGTGCAGGTCGTCACCGTGCCGGAGCAGCGGGGCCTGCAGCGGTTCGTCCCAGAACCTGGTGACCAGGGATCGGACGAGAAGCGCTTGCACCAGAGCCATCTGGGCGTGCGGCGGCATCTCGAAGCCGCGCAGCTCGAGCAGCCCGAGCCGGCCGCGGGCCGAATCCGGGCTGTACAGCTTGTCGATGCAGAATTCAGCGCGGTGCGTGTTGCCGGTGATGTCGGTGAGCAGGTGCCGTAGCGCCCGGTCCACCACCCAGGGTGCGACCGAGCCGTCCTGCCTGATCTGCCGGCGGATCTCGGAGAACGCGATCTCCATCTCGTACAGCGTCTCCGACCGGCCTTCGTCCGCGCGCGGCGCCTGCGAGGTCGGGCCGATGAACTGGCCGGAGAACAGGTACGACAACGACGGATGACGCTGCCAGTGGGTCAGCAGCGAGACGAGCAGATCCGGCCGGCGCAGCAGCGGCGATTCCGCCGGCGTCCGCCCGCCGATGGTGATGTGGTTACCGCCGCCGGTGCCCCGGTGGCTGCCGTCGACGGCGAAGGTCTCGGTGCCCAGCCGGCTCTGCCGGGCCTGCTCGTACAGCGTGCTGGTGACCGCGACCTGCTCGTCCCAGCCGGCCAGCGGCTGGATGTTGACCTCGATGACGCCCGGGTCAGGCGTGACCGACAGGGTTTGCAGCCGAGGGTCGTTCGGCGGCCCGTAGCCCTCCAGCACCACCGGCGTACCGGTTGCGGCCGCAGCTTTCTCGATCGCCGCGATCAACTCCACCCAGGGGTCCAGTTCCTCCAGCGGCGGCAGGAAGGCGTAGAGCAGGTCGTCCCGGATCTCGGCCGCCAGCGCCGTGGTCGGTACGCCGTCGGGGTCCACCACCACCGCCCGCGGCGCCGTTGTGGTGGCAGGCAGCGGCGACTTGCGCTCCAGCGGGTCGGGCTCACCCTGGGCCTCCGGCGGCACCCAGGAGATCGCGTCCAGCGGCAGCCGCAAGCCGGCCGGGGAGTCGCCGGTGAGCAGCACGATGCGGCCACGCCGCAGCCGCCAGTCGGCGCTCCCCCAGCCGATGGTCGGCGCCTTCTTCCTGGCGGCCGGATCGCCGCCGACGCCGACGTCGGTGTCGGTGTCGGTGTCGTCATCGGCAACAGGCGCCGGCAGCCGGTGCAGCGGCAACACCCAGGCGGTCGCGTCGGTGACCGATTCGTCCAGCTCCGCCAACAGGGCGAGGCGGGCATCCGGGCCGTCCTCGGCCAGCTCGGCGGTGACCGGTTCGCCGGCGGGCATCCGGACCTGCTGGGCGAGCTTGCCCAGCGCATCCTCGTACGCGGGCCGGACCTGACCGGCCGGCAGCCCGAAATAGTCGGCGACCGCGGCGATGAACGCCCGTGCTCGATCCTTCTCGACCGGTGATCCGGCCGCAGAGTCGGCCTCCGCCGCGCTCTGTGTCGCCCAGGGATCGGCCAGCAGCGCGGGGTCCCGCCACAGCGGCACCCCGTCGGCCCGCCAGTGCAGGGCGATCTGCCAGCGCGGCAACGGTTCGCCGGGATACCACTTGCCCTGGCCGCGGTGCACCACACCGTTGGGGGCGTAGATCGCGCGCAGCCGCTCGGCCAGCACCCCGGCCCGTTCCCGCTTCTTCGGACCGTCGGCGTCGATCGTCCACTCGGCCGAGGTGCCGTCATCGATGGACACGAACGTCGGCTCGCCGCCCATGGTCAGCCGGACGTCACCGGCCTCCAGTCGCTTGTCGACCTGCGCGCCGACGGACTGCACCTCGGCCCACTGGTTCGGGGTGTACGGCAGGGTGACCCGCGGGTCCTCGTGGATCCGCCGGACAACATTGGAGTACTCGAGGGTGGTCGTGGCGAGACTCGTCGAGCCGGTGATCGCGGCCGCGGTGCTCGGGTGCGGGGTGGCCGAGAGCGGGATGTGACCCTCCCCGGCGAACAGGCCCGACGTCGGGTCCATCCCGATCCAGCCGGCGCCCGGAATGTAGACCTCGGCCCAGGCGTGCAGGTCGGTGAAGTCGGCGGTCGGCCCGGACGGCCCGTCCAGCGACGGGATGTCGGAGGTCAGCTGCACCAGATAGCCGGACACGAACCGGGCGGCCAGCCCCAACTCGCGCAGCAGCGACACCAACAGCCAGGCCGAATCCCGGCAGGACCCGATCGCGGTGCTCAGTGTGTGGTCCGGGGTCTGCACGCCCGGCTCCATCCGGACCGAGTAGCCGACGTCGCGTTGGACGGCCGCGTTCAGCTGCACCAGGAAGTCGACGATCGCGGTCTGCGGCGCAATCGTGAAGCCCTGTAGCCAGTTCCGGACCAGCTGCCCGGGCCCGCTGCCGGGTTCCCGCTCGTCGACCTGGCGCAGGTACGGCTCGAGGTCGCTGGCCAGGTCGGCCGGGTAGAGGAAGCCGTAGTGCTCCGCGTACTCCTCGATGAAGAAGTCGAACGGGTTCACCACGGTGAGATCGGCGACCAGGCCGACGGTGATCGACAACTCGGCGGCCCGGTCCGGGAACACCAGCCGGGCCATGAAGTTGCCGAACGGATCCTGCTGCCAGTTGATGAAATGGTCGGCGGGCTCGACGGTCAGCGAATACGACTCGATCACTGTCCGCGAGTGCGGCGCCGGCCGCAGCCGGACGACATGCGGGTGGATGGTGACAAGACGGTCGAAGTGATACGTCGTGCGGTGCTCCAACGCCACCTTGATCCCCACGCTGATCCCTTCGACGATCGTTCCTCTGCCCGGACACGGCATAGCGGCGGCGTTGTGCCCGGCCGCTGGTCGCACACTCTATTCAGGCTGTGTTTCCGGCTTGGTACGGGCTTCAGCCGCGGTCCGGGGGTCAGCCGCGGAAGGCCGCCCGCCGCCATCGGTCCCGGTCGATGGCGAGCTTCGCCTGGGGTCGACGGCCCTGCATCCACCGGCGGGCCAGCAGCATGCCGGCCGCCGCCAGCACGATCCCCACCAGGTTGATCAGAGTTGCAGCGCGGACCCCCAGACCTGTGACCATTCGCCGAGCACACCGCCGACGGCGACATATCCGGCCGCGGGGACCGTGGTGACCGAGATGAAGACCCCGACCAGCGCCGCCGAGTTCCGGCTGGTCAGCGACAGCATGCCGGCCGCGCCCGCGAGCAGGGCCACGATGAAGGAGAGCACCCCGGGCTGGTAGATGAACTCGGTCTGGGTGTTCAGCTCGACGAGTTGGTCGGAGGCGAGCCCGGTCTGCATCGCCACCCAGGCCAGCGCGGTGATCGTCATGGCCAGCGGGAAACCCACCGCGAGGGCGACGGCGCCGCGCCTGGCCAGCCGCGCCCGGCGGCGCACCAGGCCGACCGCGAGGGCGGCCAGCGGACCGAACTCCGGCCCGACCACCATGGCACCCACGACCGTCACCGAGGAGTCGGTGACGATACCGATGCCCGCCAGCAGGGTCGCGATGGTCAGGAACGTCACGAACGTGCCGGTCAATGCCGCGTCATCGCCGGTCCGGGCCTCGACCTCCTCCCAGATGACGGCGTCGGTGCCGTTACCCGGCGCCTGCTTGCTGCGCCTGGCGGGAACCGCGGGACACCGAGAGATCGATCTGCTCGACCGAGATCGAGCCACGTTCGTCCAGCCGCAGCCCGGTGAGGGCGTCGAGAAGGTCGTCCGCGGCCTCCCGCGCGGCATCGAGCTCGACGAGATCACCGGCGGGCGAGCGGGCCGCGCCCTTCATCACGCTGATGTTGGTCACCCCCACGGCGGCGTCCAACAGCGCCAGCACCTGCTCGTAAAGGTCGGTCGGCACCAGCAGTCGGATATGCAGCATCGGACACCTCACCGGTCGTCGGGCGGGAGGACCGACGCTACCCGGCGGATGGGACCGGTTGCCGGGTGCGCGCAGCGCACGGTCGACCCGGGAAGCCGTCCGCTGCGCCGTCGGTCACGCCGGCGGCGCGGCCCGTTCGGCGGCAGCGCGCAGTGCTTCCGGGGTGAAGCTGTTACTCACCCGCCGCTGCTGCACCCCGCGGCACACAGCCGACTCCAGGAGATGTCCGCTGACCCGTGGCTCAGGCGGCCGGGTCACCCTTCGCGGCGCCTGCGGCCGGGCCCGGCGCAGCGGCCGCGGCGGACACGGGCGGCGGCGGGGCGTCGACGCCCGCCTCCTTGCGCTGCTGCGCCGTGATCGGCGCGGGTGCCTGGGTGAGCGGATCGAACCCGCCGCCGGACTTCGGGAACGCGATGACCTCCCGCAACGACGTCACGCCGGCCAGCAGCATCACGATCCGGTCCCAGCCGAACGCGATCCCGCCGTGCGGCGGCGCGCCGAAGGTGAACGCATCGAGCAGGAAGCCGAACTTCTCCCTCGCCTGCTCCTGGGTCAGCCCCATGACCGCGAAGACCCGCTCCTGGATGTCCGCGCGATGGATACGGATCGACCCGCCGCCGATCTCGTTGCCGTTGCAGACGATGTCGTAGGCGTACGCGAGCGCCGAGCCGGGGTCGGTGTCGAAGGTGTCCAGCGACTCGGGCTTCGGCGAGGTGAACGCATGGTGCATCGCCGTCCAGGTGCTGCCCTCACCGCCGACCGTGACATCGTCGGTCTCGTCGGTCCGCTCGAACAGCGGCGCGTCCACCACCCAGCAGAACTCCCAGGCGCTCTCGTCGATCAGCCCGCCGCGCTTGCCGATCTCGAGCCGGGCCGCACCGAGCAGTTCCTGGCTGGACTTGCGCCCGCCGGCGGCGAAGAAGACCGCATCGCCGGGCTCCGCGCCGACCGCCCTGGCCAGGCCGGCCCGCTCGTCGTCGGAGATGTTCTTGGCAACCGGGCCCGACAGGATGGTGCCGCCGGCGTCATCGGAAGAAATCGTGACGTAGGCGAGGCCGCGCGCGCCGCGCTGCCTGGCCCAGTCCTGCCAGGCGTCGAAGCCTCGCCGGGGGGTGCCGGCGCCGCCCTTCTGTACCACGGCGCCGACATAGGGCGCCTGGAACACCCTGAACGGGGTCGTCACGAAAAAGCTTGTCAGTTCGGTGATCTCGAGATCGAATCGGAGGTCCGGCTTGTCCGAGCCGTAACGGTTCATCGCGTCGGCGAAGGTGATCCGCGGGATCGGCGTGCTGATCTCGTGACCGATCAGCCGCCACAGCGAGCCGATCACCGCCTCAGCGACATCGATCACGTCGTGCTGGTCGACGAACGACATCTCCACGTCGAGCTGGGTGAATTCCGGCTGCCTGTCGGCGCGGAAATCCTCATCCCGGTAGCAGCGGGCGATCTGGTAGTAGCGCTCCATCCCGGCGACCATCAGCAGCTGCTTGAACAGCTGCGGCGACTGCGGCAGCGCGTACCAGGAACCCGGCTTGAGCCGGGCCGGGACCAGGAAGTCGCGGGCGCCTTCCGGGGTCGACCGGGTCAGCGTCGGGGTCTCGATCTCGACGAACTCGCGTGCGTCGAGGGTCGCCCTGGCCGCCTGGTTCACCGATGCCCGCAGCCGCAAGGCCGCGGCCGGCCCGGATCGGCGCAGGTCCAGGTAGCGGTACTTGAGCCTGGTCTCCTCGCCGACGGTGACGGCGTCGTCGATCTGGAACGGCAGCGGCGCGGATTCCGACAGCACCTCCAACGCGGTGGCCTCGACCTCGATCGCGCCGGTCGGCAGGTCGGGGTTGGCGTTGCCCTCGGGCCGGATCGCGACCGTGCCGATCACCCGGACGCAGAACTCGCTGCGCAGCGCGTGCGCGGCGGCCAGCACCTCGCCGCTGTGGAACACCACCTGCGCGACGCCGGAGGCATCCCGCAGATCGATGAAGATGACCCCGCCGTGATCGCGCCGACGAGCCACCCAGCCGGCAAGGGTGACGGTGGAACCGTCGTCGGAGGGACGCAAAGAGCCGGCAGTTCGATCGCGGAGCACAAGGATTCCTCTGGCAGGGGACGGAGGGACCGCACGATCCTACGGTGGGCTTCCCGCCGTCCCTTCCGGATGATCACCGTTTCGGTGCCGAACCGGGTCTGTGTCAACAGCCCCGGCACCGAACTGGTGATCTTGGCCCCGACCCGGCCCGGGCCGGCTGATGCGGCGGCACGGCTCAGGCACGGCCCGGCTCATGCGGCGGCTCAGGCGGCCGCGGCCAACGCCGCCCGCATCTCGGCGACCACCGCGTCCGGCCGCTGGGTCAGATCGAACCAGGTGAACCGGTAGACCCGC